>Ga0307515_10019642_pt1 | contig 12136 bp, 9 predicted proteins | sample 17_EM_MG_FD_194513 | JGI IMG/M metagenome (GOLD analysis project Ga0307515, IMG submission 194513) | Populus trichocarpa ectomycorrhiza microbial communities from riparian zone in the Pacific Northwest, United States - 17_EM | ecosystem: Host-associated > Plants > Roots > Unclassified | place...
CGGGCCGGCCGAGCTCGAGCTGCTCACCGGGGAGGCCGACAGCGTCCGAGTCCGCTTGCACCGCGGCACGCTGCTCGCCGAGTTCGAGGGCGGCGCCGGCCGCTCGCTGCGCATCGAGACCCGGGGCGCGCTCGTCGAGGTCGTCGGTACGCTGTTCGCGGTCGAGGCCCGTGACGGAACGACGTGTACCTCGGTCGCGCATGGCCGGGTCCGGGTCACCAGCACCGCAGGCGTGGTCTACGTCGCGGCCGGGGAGCGCCACTGCACCGGCGCATCGATCCACCCGATCGGCGATGACATGCGCACCGCGCTGCTGCAGCATGCCGCGCACCGCGAGCCCCCCGCGATTGCGAGCGCCGGCTCGCCGGCGGCGTCGGTCGCCCGGAGCGAGGCCGCCGACCCGCCGGCATCGCCCGCGATCGAGCGCCCGGTTCCGGCACCGTCGCTCGCCGCGCCCGGTCCACGCGCCGCGCCGGCGCCGCCGCGCCTCGCCGATCCGCCGTCCGCGCCCGATCCGCGCGTCGCCGATACGCGTGCCGCGCCGGCGCCGCACCTCGCCGATCCGCGCGCCGCGCCGCCGCCGCGCCTCGCCGATCCGCGGTCCGCGCCGCCGCGATCCTCGCGACGCCCCGAGCCGGCCGCTGGCGCCGCCGAGTTGCCGTCGGCGCCGGGGACCGCAGCGCCGCACGCCTTCCCGCCTGGCGCGCCGCTCGCTGCGACGCCCGACGAGCTGTACCGCACGGCCGAAGCCGCGCTCGCGGCGCATGACCCTGCCGCGGCCGACCGCGCGCTCGCCGCGCTGGTGACCGAGCATCCCGCCTCGTCGCTCGTCGACCAGGCGCTCTACGAGCGCGCGCGCATCGCCTACCAGCGGCGCGCGTGGGCCGCGGCGCGCAGCCACCTCGCGCAGCTCGCGGCGGTGTCGAGCACGCTGTTCGCCGAGCCCGGTCGCTACCTGCGATGTCGGATCGCGGTCGAGACCGGCGAGGCCACCGCCGCGGCGTGCCTGGTGGACTACCGCGCCGCGTTCCCGCGGTCGCCGCACGACCTCGATGCGCTTGCGCTCCTGGTCCAGCTCGCCCACGCGCGCGGCGGCTGCCCCGGCGCCGAGGCGCTCCTCGACGAGCTCGCGCAGAGCTATCCGCGTACCACCCTGACCGCGGCGTGGCGCGCCCGCTGCCCGGAGCCGCGATGAGGCGCCTAATCGCCCTGCTGCTCGCCGCGGCCGCCGCCCTGTCACCCGCCTGCGATCGCGTCGTCGACCTGACGCCGCGGCGGGACGCGTCGCCGGACGACAACGACGGCGCGCCCGCCGACGACGGCGGCCTTGCGTCCGACGCGCTCGTGTCCGACGCGCTCGCGTCCGATGCGACCGCCGCGGTCGACGCGACCGCGACCGCCGACCGATAGCCGCCGGCGCCGCGCCGATTCGCCTGTGGTTCAGTCCGTGGGGCGGCACAGGTTCTGGCTCGCTCCTGCCTTGACCGAGAAGTCGATCTCGTGAACCCCGGTGTATCGGTAGTCGGCACCTTCCCATACACCACCCACGGGGTGGAGCAATCCGCTCCTGTCGATGCCGGCACCGAGTGACACCCATGGAGGCGCTGCTCGCCGCCGGCACTCGAATGACCACGCGCTGACCACGTGGGTCACCGTTCGGCCATGCAGACGCCCCGCAGCGCGCCCAACTCCGCATGATCCGCCGCGCGCGCTGGCACGCGGGATGCTCCAGGCCATGACATGCAGGACGAGCCAGGCGACGTGCAGGACGCGCCGGAAGTCGTGTCGCCGATCCGCGATCCCAGGTGCCTCGGACCGACCGAGGATCTCGAGCGCGAGCCCGACGGCATCCCGCATGACGTCGTGTGGTGGATGGTCGCCGGCGTCATCGCGCTGTCGGTGGCCGCGTTCGCCGCGATCGTGTGTTTCGGCTGGCTCGCGGCCATCGCCGTCGTGGCGGTCGCGCTTCCGGTCATGGTGTTCGTGCTCCAGCGCAGGTCCGAGCGCGAGCGCGATCACGTTCATCGATCGAGATAGTTCGTGACGGAGCGAGCGAAGCCTGCCCGGCCTCGCCGGCGTTCCTCGACGACGAGAGGCGCGGCGTCGGGGCTGGATCGCCGGTGGTCTCGACGCAGCTGGAGTCAGCTGCTTCCGGGCACCCCCGGATCGGCTCTGGGGCGGAACAGGTAGAGCCGGCGGGGATGGGTCAGGGCCAGGGTGACCGGCGCGACATAGGTCCCGACCACGTCTCCCCGCGGCGCCAGATGGGCTGCCATGCCCGGCATGTGCGCGGCGTCGATCGCCATCACCGTGGCGTGGATGGCGCCGGACACGATCACGAAGTCGATCAGCGGCAGCGCCTTCATCGGATTGCGCGCCGACCAGACGAGGAACAGGCCGAGCGTCACGTAGACGGCCACGAGCATGTGCTCCATGGCCATGTTCCGCTCGGGATGATTCCAGATCCAGGAATCGCGCTCGAGCACGAGCATGTTCACCGGATAGAGGATGACCATTCCCAGCCCGTTCAGGATCAGCGCGATGCGCGCTGCCAGGTATTCGGTTCGCATGTGATTCACTCTCCGAGGTCCAGGGACCGAGATTGCCGGCCACGCCGCGCCAGCGCACGCAAAATCGGTAGTCGATGCGCAAACGGAATTTTCGACGGGTGAACGCGCGTGATAGCGTGACGAGGTGAAGTCGATGGCGAGCAAGCCGGGCGAGGTATTTCAGGATCCCGGGCTATCGTGGAGCCAGCTGCGGGCGTTCTCGGCCTGCGCGCGGCTGTCCAGCTTCAACGGCGCCGCGACCGCCTTGAACCTCACCGCCGCCGCGGTTCGCCATCAGGTCGCGCTGCTCGAGGCTCGGCTCGGCGCGCAGCTGTTTCAGCGCCAGGGCGGGCGGATCTCGCTCACGCAGATCGGATCCGCGTTCGCCAGGGAGATCGACCGGCCGATGCGCGATCTGCTGCGCGCCTGCGCGTCGGCGGGCCGCGCAGCGCTGGCGGCGCCGATCACGCTCACCGCGCCGCCGCTGTTTGCGCGCGAATTTCTGTTCGACAGCCGGTTCCTGGCGTGGTGCGACGAGAACCTCGTCCAGCTCGACGTCACCGACACCAGGCGCGATCTGTTCGCGCCCACCCCGATCGCCGCGGTCCGGCTGGGCGCGGAGGCCGATCCGGAGCTGTCCCGGACCCAGCTGCTCGACGTGGAGCTGGTGCTCGCGGCGGTGCCGGCGCTGGCCTCGCAAGCGCGCGTGCGCGATCCGGGCTGGTGGCGCAGGCAGGTCCTGTTGAGCCCCAAGGTGAGCGACCCCGCCTGGCCGCTCGCCTGGCGTGCTCTCCGGCTTGCCGACGTTGCGCCCGCCCGCGTCCTGCGCTTCACGTCGTACGCAGCCGCGCTCGAGGAAGCCCGCGCTGGCCGTGGCGTCATCCTCGCCGCGTTGCCGTTCGTCGCGGCCGAGTTCACCGCCAACCGGCTGCGCCCGATCTCGGACCTGCGCATCCCCAGCCCGATCGGCTACTCCCTCGTCATGCGCCGCGAGCTTGCCGCCACGCCCAAGGGCCGCGCGCTGCGCCGTCGGGTGCTGGCGACGACGCAGCGGTGATCGTCTCGCCGAGTCGGTCTCGTCACGCCATCCGACGTATCGGTCGTCAGCGACCGACACGGTCACCGCCACCGACACGATCGCCGTGGCCCGATCCCGGGACCGCTCTACCTACCGGTACCGCGTCTTGCCTGAGTCAGCCATCAAAGCGCGACAGATCTGCATTGCAGGCCGGTACAGAGCTGCAACGGTGACAGCCCATGCTTGGAGATACGCAACAATCGACTCTCAGGGAGCCTTGCGCCCCGACGGACGTGACGGACGGTCGCAAGGCAGGAGCTCGTATGAAGTACCGCAATGGACGAACGGCCCCCGGCCGTGCTGCTTCGGCCACCATCTTGACACTCGCCATCACGGGATGGCTGTCTTTTGCCTGTGGTACCGCGCCCGGCGACGCCGCGGATACGTCAACGTCGGCGAGCGAGCTGTCTCTCGTCACGGTGACCGTCAACCTGAACGACGTCCACCAGACGATCGATGGCTTCGGTGTTGCGCAACCGGGCGGCGATCAGAACCAGATTCCGCCGCAGTTCTCCGCTCCGTGGTTGTCTACCTACCCGGAGCCGACTCGCAGTCACATCATGGATCTGGCGTTTTCCGAGGTGAAGGGGATCGGGCTGACGATCCTTCGCATGCGGGCCGAAGGTATGATGGAGCCCGCCCCGGGCGTCTGGAACGATGTGGATCCAGCCCAGGCGTGGGTGATGCAAGAGGCCGTGGCGCGCGGGCCCGTGAAGCTCATCGCCTCCGTGTGGAGCCCACCAGCATGGATGAAGGACAACAACAGCACCCTCGGAGGCCGTTGCGCCAACACCGGCGCGGCGTGCTTCCTGGATTCCGAGTGTCGCCAGTCCGGTCAGTTCAATGCCTGCCTGCCTGGACGTCTGCTTGGCTCTCGCTTTCAGAATTATGCAGATTTCCTGTCACACTTCGCAGGCCCCTGGGCAGCCGCCAACGGAGTCGACATCTACGCGCTGTCCTTCGCCAACGAGCCCGATTCTGGCATACACACGTGGGACTCGTGTCAATGGAGCAGCAATGACATCGCGACGTTTCTGAGCAATCACCTCGGGCCGACGTTCGCGGCCAGTCAGATCGCCACCAAGGTCATCGTGCCGGAATCATCGAGCTGGGATCCCGCGGAACCCCTCATGAGTGCCACGTACGCGAACCAGAGCGCACGGAACCGTGTCGATATTGTCGCCGGACATCTGTACGGCGGTAATCCTGCGCAGCCATTCCAGACGGCGCTGAATCGCGGAAAGCGAGTCTGGCAGACGGAGACTTCGCAACGGCACAACATATGGGACATCGAGTCTGCGCTCGCCTGGGGCAAGGACATTCATGACGGACTGACGGGTGCTCAGATCAGCGCGTGGCTATGGTTCATCATGTTCGCCGGAGAAGCGGATACGGAGGTTGGCGGGCTGATCGGGGCGATTCCCTGGGGAGGTGCCAAGGCGAGTCCCTCGTTCTTCGTGCTGGGCAATTACAGCAAGTTCGTCCGTCCCGGGTTCGTCCGGATCGGTGCGACATCGACGGGCATGCTCGACGTGTCCGCGTACAGAGACCCCACGAGCGACCAGGTGGTGGTCGTCGCAATCAACCGGAACGCCCAGGCGCTGAACGTGAAGTTCAACCTGCTTGGCTCCACCACGGCGCGAACCATGACGCAGTACATCACGTCGGCGAGTCAGTCGCTCCAGCGGCAACGCCCGATTCCGATCGGTAGCACGATGCAGATCCCCGGCCACAGCATCGTGACGTATGTCTCGAGCGCGCAGGGTGTCAACCGGACTTCGGATATTCTGTGGCACAACGTCGCCACCGGCGAGTTCGCGGAGTGGATCATGGCGAACGGCCAGGTCGCTGCGTCGATTCCGCTCTACACGGAGCCTGCGGAGTGGCAGGTGCAGGGCATCGGCGACTTCAACGGCGACGGCACCAGCGACGTGCTGTGGCGCAACGTCAATACCGGGGAATTCACGGAGTGGTTCATGGCGAACGGCCAGGTCGTGGCTCCGGAGGTTCACCTGTTCGCGGAGCCGGCAGAGTGGCAGGTCCAGGGCATCGGTGACTTCAACGGCGATGGCACCAGCGACATTCTGTGGCGCAACGTCAACACCGGGGAGTTCGCGGAATGGTTGATGACGTTCGGCCACGTCGGGGCCTCGATCCCGCTCTACACGGAGCCTGCGGAGTGGCGGGTGCAAGGCATCGGCGACTTCAACGGCGACGGCAGCAGCGACATTCTGTGGCGCAACGTCAACACCGGGCAATTCGCGGAGTGGCTGATGGTGGACGGGCACGTCGGCACCGCGATCACGCTGTACACCGAGCCCGCGGAGTGGCAGGTCCAGGGCATCGGCGATTTCAACGGCGACGGCACCAGCGATGTTCTGTGGCGCAACGTCAACACCGGGGAGCTCACGGAGTGGCTCATGGCGAACGGCCAGGTCGTGGCCCCGGAGGTTCACCTGTTCACCGAGCCGGCGGAGTGGCAGGTCCAGAACATCGGCGACTTCAACGGCGACGGCACCAGCGATGTCCTGTGGCGCAACGCCAACACCGGGGAGCTCACGGAGTGGCTCATGGCGAACGGCCAGGTCGTGGCCCCGGAGGTTCACCTGTTCGCGGAACCGGCACAGTGGCAGGTCCAGGGCATCGGTGACCTCGACGGTCGATAGCCACGCGCGGGAACGGGCGTGGCGGTCGGCGCGCTCGAGGTCGAACCTCGATTCGAAGCCCGACGAGGCGAGTGCTGGCGATAGCGGTACCGAGGAGACAGTATCGTTGCTACCACAGCCGCAACGCGAACAGCCGATCGCGGTCAGCCAGCATGCTGGCATGGCGCTCGACGATCGACTGCCAGCGCGCAGCGAGCGTGGGATGGCCTGCGATCCGCATCATGTCGCGCCGGATGGCCGCATTTTGCGCGACGACGAACGGGCTGAACCCCCCGGTGTCAGGGTAGTTGCCGCCTCGCGGAGGCCCGCGAGCTCGGGGGCCCCGTCTCGAGCCGCGTCAGCGCTTGATCTTCTCGGGGTTCGATTCATGCGGATCATCGGAGAGCCCGCCAATGACACGAGTGAGCTGGTCGGGCGCGAGCGCGAATTCGTAGCGCAGGTGCTGGATCGACCGGCGGAACCACGCGCGGCGGGTCATCGCCCCGAAGATCCGGCGCTGCATTGCGGATTGCGATCTCGACAGGCGCGCGACGAGCTCGGGAATGGTCAGGAAAGGAGTCGCTGTGACGAGTCTGAGCGCGGGAACCTGCGTCTCGAGCTGCCGAGGATCATCGATCGCCCAGGACAGCGAGAGGCCGGCCCGCATCATCGACGACACGAGCATCATCAGCCGAACCGTGAGGCGGCTGTAGGCGTCGAAGATGAGCTGACCGCTCGGGAACTGAGCCGCGATCCGGCGGAGCAGCGCGACTCCGTCGTGCTCCGACAGGTACATCACCAACCCCTCGGCGATCACGAGGACGGGCCGATCGGCGGAGATCGCGTCCAGCCAGCGCAGGTCGGTCACCGACGTGCCGATCATCGCGTGGTCATGGCGCTCGGGGTAGACGCGCCGACGCAGCTCGATCACCTCGGGACGATCGACGTCGTACCAGCGGACCGTCGGAGGTGGATCGATCCGGTAGACCCGGCTATCCAGCCCACAGCCGAGGTGCAGCACCGTCGAGCTCGGGTGCGCAGCGAGGTACTCGCGCGCCCAGGTGTCGAGGTGCTTCGCCCTCATCGGCACGGTCAGCGAGGCGCCCTTCGCGACCTTCAGCGAGTCGAGATCCAGATCGATGTGAGCGGCGGCCTCGGCGGCGAACGTATCGCCGAGGATCGAATCGCTCCCGCGGCTATCCAGGACCTTGGCGTGGAACGTGGTGAGGAACTTCTCCTTCTCCCGTGCCAGCTCCGTCGTCAGGCGAACTTTTTCGACAGCCATCGGTGGACCTCGTGGATGAGTAGACCATATGGTCTGTACCTCTGGTCTGTACCGTCAGCAACCGGGAGCACGCATGGCGCGGCCGCGATTCTTCAACGCAAGACCCGAGCTGCAGGCGGCGATCCTCGGCGCCGCGGTGCGCGAGCTCGCCACGAAGGGGTACGAGGGGGCGTCGCTCAACCGGATCCTCGCGGCGGCGAAGCTCAGCAAGGGCGCGTTCTATTACTACTTCGACGACAAGGCCGACCTCGCGGCGACGGTGGTGCACAAGGCCTACGACGACATCGTGGTCTCCACCGGGGGGCTCGAGATCTCGCGCGATGCCGGCGAGTTCTGGGCCACCGTTCACCGCTTCCAGCGCGAGAGCATCGACACCGTCGAGCGCTCGCCCGATACCGGCGAGGCCGTGGCGCGGATCGCCGTGGCCGCGCAGCGAGACCCGAAGCTGGCCGCGCTCCTCGCGCCGACCTTCGACGCGGCCTCGGCCCTCGGGTTGCGGGCGTGGAAGCGCGGCCAGACGATCGGCGCGGTGCGCCGTGATGTCGATGCCGCCGTGCTCCTGGCGCTCGTGCAGGCGATCAAGGAGACGCTGATTCGCGTGTACCTTCCGCCACGTCACCCGGTTCGCGCCAAGGACGTCGATCGACTCGCGGCGGTCGTGCTCGACATGATCCGGCGAATCAGCGAACCCGCGAAGCCGAAGCGTCGGCGATGACCGGCCCTGCGCCGCGCCTCACCGATGCCGGCGGCAACGACGAAAAGCTCGAGCAAATCGAAGCGGCTGCTCGCTCGACGACGCTTCTGGCGTGCTACACGGTAGCATCGACATGGCGGCGCTCCCTCTGGTGATCGAAACCGCGACTCACACCGCCGACCGCCGGCAAGCGATGACGTGATGCCTGTGACGGATCTCGACAGCCTGCTCGGCCGACACGCGCGCTTGCCGATCCGGCGGTTCGCCGCCGCCGGCGCGTTCCTTGCGGTCGACGCCGATGCTCCGGCACCGGATGCGGTCACGCTGCTGTTGCCGGCGGCCGAGGTCCCGACCGGCGCGCGTGCGGGCGATCTGGTTCGCGTGTTCGTCCACCTCGACTCGGAGGAGCGACCGGTCGCGACTACCCGCGCGCCGAAGCTGACCCTGGGCGAGGTCGCCTTCCTCACCGTGACCGCCCGCACCGAGATCGGCGCGTTCGTCGACTGGGGCCTCGGCAAGGAGCTGCTGGTGCCGTTTGCCGAGCAATCCAAGGACCTCGCCATTGGCGAGCGTCAGCCGATCGGCCTGTACCTCGATCGCAGCCGGCGCCTGGCGGGCACGATGTACGTGACCGACCTGTTCGGTGACCGGCGCAGAGTGGACCGCGACGAGTGGATCGAAGGCGAGGCGTGGCGCAACGATCCCGACATCGGGCTGTTCGTGATCCTCGAGCGGCGGTTCGTCGGCCTCGTGCCGGCCAGCGAGCCCCACGCGCTCCACCGCGGGCAGGCTGCTCGCTTCCGCGTCGCGGAGACCCTGCCGGATGGCAAGCTCGTGCTGTCGCTGCGGCACCACGCCTATCAGGAGCTCGCCGTCGATGCCGGCAACATCCTGGCGGCGCTGACCGGGCCACGACCGCCGCGGGTCGGCGATCGCTCGGATCCCGAGGTGATCCGTGTGCTGTTCGGGCTGTCGAAGAAGGCGTTCAAGCGCGCGGTCGGCCACTTGCTGAAGAATGGCGCCGTGACGATCGATCCGGCGGGCCTCGTGGTAGCGAGGCCCGCGCCGCCGACCAAATAGGCCGTGGCGATTGCACGGTGCCCGCGCTCCGGTTCGCGGACTGCGCACGGGGCTGCCCGCAGACAAACTGGCCCCCGCGCGCACAGACCTTGCCCCGACCGGAACCGGCAATCCCAGGAGATATCATGCTGAACAAGCTGCTGATTGCGCCTTCGCTATGCATCGCACTGGTCGGATGCGCTTCGTCGCCAAAGCCAAGAGGTGCATCGGATCTGACAACCGAGACGTTCATGGTCCCGTCGGTCGATCCGGGCATTGAGCTGCATGTGCGCAACAAGCATCCAGCTGGACAGACTTCGTTTGCAGCGGAGCGCATCCTTCTGATGGTCCATGGCGCAACCTTTCCGTCTGAAACCGGGTTCGACCTGGACCTTCCGGGCGGCTCATGGATGGAGCACGTCGCGCACGCGGGGTTCGACGTCTACTTTGTCGACGTACGCGGCTATGGCCGTTCGACCAGGCCTGCCGCCATGAGTCAACCTCCAGAGAACAACCCGCCGGTTGCCGATACCCGCGAAGCCGTACGTGATGTGTCAGCTGCGGTAGAGTTCATCCTGAAACGCCGCTCGGTTTCCAGCATCAATCTTCTAGGCTGGTCTTGGGGCACGACGACGATGGCCGGCTATGCGGCTGAATATCCCGCGAAAGTCCGCAAGCTTGTGCTCTATGCGCCGGTCTGGCTAGGGGCGCCGCCGCCACCCTACAAGGGTGCTTACCGCACGGCAACGCGCGAATCGGTACGTCCGTTCGCTACCCGCGGGATTCCCAAGGAGCGGCTTGAGGAGATCAATCCGACAGAGTGGTACGACAAGTGGTGGGCTGCCAACCTCGCGACCGATACGGTTGGGGCGTCACGCAATCCGCCCGTCGTACGGGCGCCGAACGGCGTACTGAAAGACCTTGGAGAGTACTGGGCCGTTGACAAGTCAACCTATGACCCGGCCAAGATCCAGGCCGCCACGCTGCTCATCGTCGGCGAGTGGGACGCAATCACGCCACCAGACATGGCGCAAGAACTCTTCAAGCGGCTCACAGCCGCGGGGGAGCGGCGCCTTGTCCTGCTCTCGGAAGGTTCGCACTTGATGTCCGTTGAGAAGAACCGTATGCACCTGATCCGAGAAGTGCAAAACTTCCTGGAAGAGCCGTCGGCGGAGCCGCCGAGATGACGTGTCGAGAGCTCGGCGCGGGGCTCCGGCAGGATCCAGACGACATGCCGAGGACGGAGCTGGAGCGCGCGATGTGCCGGCCGGCGCCGGGGCGCACAGCACGGCGTGTCGCAACCGCGTCCGACGTCAGCCGGCGCCCCCCAGCGCGGCTTCTTCGGCGGCGATCCCGGCCTGCCGCCTGGCGACATCGGCTTCGGACAGCGGAGGCCCCGAGAACCGGCTGCGCTCGACCGCGAACCAGACCGCGACGAGGAACACCACGGTGCCGGCCAGGAACTTGCCGACCAGCTCGTACGGAGGCTGGAAGCCCACGAAGACCAGGACGCCGCCGCCGAGCACGGCCATCACCCCGATGGGCCTGGACCACACGCCGAGGTGGAACGGCCCCTTCTTGGTCCAGCGCTTGCCCTCGGCGAGGATCCCGGCGGCGATGGGCATGATGTACGATACGTACAGGAACACCGCGCAGCCCGAAGCCAGGACGATATAGGCATTGGCATCGGCGCCGCAGACCCAGCCCAGGACGAAGCACAAGACCGCACCCGTCCAGATCGCCGCGCCGGGGGTGCGATGCTTCGGATTGACCTGGCGCAGGAACCTGGACGCCCCGGGGATGCCGCCGTCACGCGCGAACGCGTACAGCATGCGCGACAGCGACGTCATGCCGGCCAGCGCGCACAGGTAATTGGAGAGCACGATGCCAATCGCCAGTGCGCTCTTCAATGATCGCGGCATGCCGCTGGAATCGAGCACATACGAGAACACCCCCGCACCCTTCTTGGCACCTTCGGCCATGTCCGGCATGGCGAGCAGCACCGCCACCACCAGCAGCCACCCGAACAACGCCGACCAGAACACCGCGGTCAGCATGCCGCGCGGCACCGCACGCTGGGCATCGCGCGTCTCCTCCGCGGTGTGTGCGGACGCGTCGAATCCGGTGATCGTGTAACACACGTGGAGCAGGCCCAGCACGAAGGCAAAGAACAGGCTGGGAGTGGCCGGCCAGGTGTCCGCACCGGGCCCGCCGGAGTTGTTGGCGAAGGTCACCAGACGCGAGAAGTCCGGGGGCGTGGGCGCGGCCACGACCAGCCCGACGATCAGCACGAGGGATACGATCAGGATCAAGTAGCCGGAGAAGTCGGTCAGGATCGTGGTCACCTGGATGCCGACATAGTTCAAGATCGCCTGACTGAGGGTGATGACTGCCACCGCAATGATCAGGTGCGTGCTGGTGAATACGGCCGGATCCATGCCGAACACGCTGACGAGGACCAGGTCGCGCAGCAGCAGATACACGCCGTAGTTGACCGAGGACACGACAAACAAGAGGCCGATGAGGTTGATCCACGCCGTCGCCCAGCCCCAGCCCTTGCCGCCCAGGATCGAGCTCCAGTGGTACAGGCCGCCTGCGGTCGGATAGGCCGAGGCGATCTGGCCCATGGCGGCAGCGACCAGCATCGCGAACACCGAGCCGACGATCCAGCCGATGCCGATCGAACCGCCGCCGGCAGCTCCGAACGCGATCGAGTACGCGCCGATGCCGCCGGCGAGGATACAGATGATCGAGAACGAGATCGCGAAGTTCTGAAACCCACCCATCCGGCGCGAGAGCTCCTGCGAGTACCCCATGCTGTGGAGA
>Ga0307515_10019643_pt1 | contig 12135 bp, 6 predicted proteins | sample 17_EM_MG_FD_194513 | JGI IMG/M metagenome (GOLD analysis project Ga0307515, IMG submission 194513) | Populus trichocarpa ectomycorrhiza microbial communities from riparian zone in the Pacific Northwest, United States - 17_EM | ecosystem: Host-associated > Plants > Roots > Unclassified | place...
ATCAATTTAGATATAAAAATACAAGAATCAGTCAAAGGATATCATAACTAGTTTATGATTATCCGTTAAAACTTAGTCTATATTTCATAAACACCAAAATATATATATATATATATATATATATATATATATATATATATTTTAATATATGATATTATGAACTTATACATAAGATGTGTTCCCGATATTAAATATAAAAAAGTTATTTTTTTTTATGTTTTTGCATTAGAATGATGAGGTTTTAACTTGTAAGATAAGAACCTTCTTATTGAAAATGACTTTTTTAAACCCTGAATAGACCAACGGTTATGAAAAACAACATTATCTTAATTTAACTCAGACAAATAAATAATGCAGTCTACCTCAGGTAAGGCGTACTAGAAGTATTAATATCTTTCTTTTACGTAATTAGTCCCTTTACCCAGATTCTAAGACCAGTTAGGGTTATTAGTGACTGAAATACTAAGTAGCGACTCTCATTCTCCCTCTTTTAATGATAAAAGGACAATAATTTCTTGTCTTTTCACCTAATTATTCCTGATAATCCCGATCCAGAAGGATGATCGTCACGATATCGTACATGTACGACATAACCATTAAAGAAAAATTAATTAATGGTTCTGAACTTGTTATTAGTGATCTTTGTAATTATAGTTTTGTTACTAAATTTAGGGTTTAGTTGTGTTAAACAATTGTTTATGGTGTAATAGAGGCAATGTTACAGTAGTTATGAAAGCATAGTCGTTGAAAATTCAAGAGGAAATTTTCTTTATATTTTTCATAGAGTGATGAAATTGGAACTAGTTTACCTAATAGTGTGTGTATATATATATATATATATATATATATATATATATATATATATATATATATATATTGGGTAGAATCTTAAAAAAATAAAATGAAATGATGATCGTTTGAGTGGTGCCCCAGTGACCAGCTTTGTTGGCTGTTGTGCCAATCTAATTTCTCTTCCTTGAATAAAGTGTGTGTGTGTGTGTGTGTTTCTAAAAAAAACTAGTTATTTATAGCTGTTATAATCCCACTGGCAGCTCAAACAGTCAACCAGTTCAGACTGATCAGGTTGATCAGTTCCTACAAAATTCTCAGGCGTTCATCACTGATGAACAAGCTGTTGACCGATTCATTTGGTAACGTCAAACGTTCCACCAGTTCATGTAGAACTCTAGTTTTAACAAATTAACCATGGTGAATTCTTAGAATCGACTACCTTAGATTATATGAGATTATTTACCAATCATTTAATATATGTAGAGTGAAGTGTTTGAGTTCATTTTAATTGTGTTATCAAGTAAGATATAAAGATTTACATGAGCACTAAAATGGATACTTAATCTAAGTCTTCACTTTGCTTTCTTCATGGGCTTCTTGATTGATTTCTTCACAAAATTCATCATGCTTGTTAATATGGTCTTCGTAGAAAACCTGTTTAAAGCTTATTTTTAACCAAGTATGTCAGTAATCCATTTTTCATTTTATTGCTATCATAAAAATATATATAAAAACATGAATGTATGACACCAATTATCAACAATCTCTCCATTTTTTATTTTATTTTTATCATCAAAACACATATAAAGAACATGAATGTGTGACACCAAATGTCAACAATCTCCTTTCTTTTGTCCAATGACAATAAATAGATAACTTAAATATGAAAATGTGTCTCTGACTATCTTTTACAATTCAATATATATGAATCTTTAACAATTTTTCACAATCTAAGCAATGTAATAACATACGTATCAAGATTCTCCCCTAAATGTACGCATATATTTTGAAGCACATATCTCTGTTTTTTGCAATGAAATGCACACATGCAACACTTCATATCTCTCGCCCACCTTGTCATCAATTAAAAAAAATTAATGAAGAGGCAATGAAAGTCAGAAATAATAAGAAGTTCATTGCATAATCTTCAAAATAATACATTATCCATTGTAAGAAAAGAATTAAAAACATAAAAGCACAGTGTATATGCTCTAGTACACAATCTTGGGTGGTGAATAATAAGAGAGAAGATTACTCATCATGCTTTTGATATCCTTTAAGTCAACGATCATTTTCATTTTTTAATATAATTGATCCAAATCAAATCATTATTATGCATTCTTATAACCTAACAACAATAGAATCAATTCAATTAACATTAAAACAACAAGTTTAAATCAACTTCCTAACTTTCATCATTACCATAAGTATACTTTTAATGAACCACATTAAAGCATCCAAAACCAAACTCAAACAATCCTAAAATCATTACAACATCAATTATCATACAATTTTATCAATTTCTCAATAACTCCAAAATCACACACATAGCCAACCACATATGGAGATTAATTTCTTAAAATAGATTTCACTTTTTTCCAATTACTTCCTAATACAACATTTTCCATAGCAAAGACAATCAAGGAATTGATAATTTTCCATTTCTTTACCAATTTGCACAAACCCTGGAATTTAAGATATGGAGATTTTCTTCACCTCCCCCAAAACAATCAAAGAAGTGAAATAAATTGAAGGTATGTTTCTTACCTTTGGTAGTTTAACTTAATTTAATGAGTTCTTGACAAAAATCTTCAAGAATATCCTTCTTCTCTTCCTAATTTGAAGATTTCTCTCTTTAAAATCACAAGTTCACAATCTCTTTAAAGTTTCTAATTAAGTTTGTTCTCTTAGTAGGATTATTTAAAATCACTCTTTCCATAAATGTTTTGAGAGAGACGTAAAAAAAATGAAGAAAAGAGAATAATGTATTTTTCACTTGCCGATTATTGATTTTGTTTTGTTTGATATTTTTAAGCTAAATTAGTAATGGCTTTCACCCCTAATCATAATAATTTTTCCTCTTAGTTTATTATTATTATTATTTTTGTTGAGGATTACACTAGTTTACAAATTTTGGGTCGAAGATTTACATCTTTAATGTTTAAATTAGTAAATGTAGAAAAAAAATACTATGTGAGAGCAAAGAAATACTATGTGAGAGCAAAAGGTGTGTGTGTGAGAGAGAGAGAGCATTAATTGGTTGAGAGAAGATGGTCATGATTATGAAAAGATGATCATTCTGATTAAGTTCCAATGACCTCACCAACACCAACTCACCCTCACCAAGCCACGCCACGCCACGCCACGCCGGAGCCCTAACGGGTTGTCCGCCATGCTTCTTAAGGAGACTTGATGTTGTAGGAAAGCATGAGAAAGTCACCCGTCATGATGCACCCATGAAAATTCTAACTAATGACCAAAACCCAATATTTGATTCATACCTCGGAGCTACGCATGCAAATGGTTAGCTTGTTCTATATGTGGCATTGCTTTACAATGTGCAGCCTTGCTTGTTCCATCCTCAGAATGTTGCCCGTTATTACAAAAGAAAATATTGTGTTACTGCTTAGACCAAAGGAAAATAAGGGTGCCCCTAAAATGACATAGGGAGAGATTGTCATTTACAGATCTTCTGATGTTGCTTTCAATATGTTATTGTTGTTGTTTATCTTGCTTTCAAACCGTTACTGAACATGAAGGGAAGTGTTGTTTCAAATTCTCACACACCAAACATCGCCGGTCAATTCCATGTTACACATGACAGGATTCAACAGCTACAGCCATGTAAGATTTCTGTTGTTTATACTATGAGATGACATCGTACATCATCTTTCTTATGTGCACAAGAGGAAAAAAGAGAGCAAAGTAAGATCTTATGGAACGCCTCAATGCTATACCTCTAGAGTATAGAGCACTAAATTTTCCAGCCAAAAGTCCTGTAAATCTTCTGTACAGATTCTTAATGACACCTACTATGGCCAAAACTTCTCTTCAAAATACCTTTGCACTGGAAAGTACCATCAGTGTGTAGATGGCGTTTATATGTACAGGGGATAAGCTAGATCACTCCCCAATAGAACCTTCTTTTCCAAAATTGCAGACAGCACAGGGTTCACTTACTTCACTGGGTTCTTTTCCTGAAAAGGAAGAGTAAAAGCTGACAAATTACACTTTGATTCCAGAAAGAGTTAGTCTTTCAAGGTTTTGGTGAAACAAACCTGACTTGGTGCCCTCTCGGCCTCGGATGTTGTCCTGACAGAGCTTGTGTACAGATTCACAGAATTCATGGGAAGTTAGCGGTAACTGACAGTAGGCTGAATGCAACTGTTGATGGATCTCTTCCATCCGCCCAGACTGCTCATCTCGTCTATCCATCTCTAAAAGAACCTGAACAGGACAAAATAATTTATTAACTTTGGACAGACAGGAAGAGAGAGATTCAAAAGCAAACCAGTTCCTCATGATCACCTGTGCAACATTCTTCTTAAAAATTGGGAAAAATCGCTGCCTGCAATACTCATTAAATAGAAGTGTGCAAATTATCAGTGGAATGGTGAAACCCGATGCGACTGGAGATTTTTTAATTCCAAAAACACCAAGAGATATCATTTGTGTCAGCACCAATGAAAAGATTGTGGTGTTGTGAACAATAGGCCACAACTGTCCACCGCCTTCATACTTTGTTATGTATACATTGACAATCTGCAAGATGAAAACTGAGAACTGATATAAAAGACACCTTTAAATGGAGACTAACATTGATGGAATAAGCGATCAAAGAATAACAAAAAGAACAACTATTTAAGGTCCAGCTTTCTCTCCTGCATCCAGTTTTTGCACCTCCTATTTACCATGTTAACAATATAGTTTCATCAAATAACATTCCTAATTCCTAAGTGTAGCTCCCTCTCCTTTCCTCCCGACCCAAAAGAAATGGGTGAAAAGCAAATATATATCCATACAGAGAAACAACATCCACTTACACATGCAACTCTAGATAAGTTTTAGGAATATTCTATAAACAAGAAGAAACACAGAGTGATGGGAATTTTATTTTATTTTGTTTTCAACTTCACATTTTGAACAACAAGGGGTCCATTTTTTGGCGCAGTTACTTGGCAAATTTTCATACTATTTCCTCAATAGCCAGAACATTGTCTTAAATACTAGAACTAAAGGTAAACTCTTGATGAAATGAGAACGATGAAGAACATCCAGTGATAGGTAAGGTACACACTCAAACTGCCAGATTTTGGAAATCAGAAACAGGTGATGCAACAAAAATACTTCAAATTCAAAATTCAGGTGCCAGCTCAGATGTTCACATAGAAATTTATAAAGAGCTTCGTTTCCCACTTGGTTCACAATATTCAGAAGATGCAAAAAATCACTGAACCAGCTACCAGTAAAAATACTAATGCTCAATTAAATTTCATGCTGGCATAAAGGGTACTGGAATCAAGTGATTGAAAACAGATGTGTTAAAGGGATAAATGTATTGAACACAGGCAAAACCACTATCAAAATATCAAAATGGTACATAGAAATACAACAGCTTCCCTGCACAGAAGAACACCATGTAAAATTAAAATCTAGCCAATTTATATGAACAATGTAAACAAGGACAGAAAACAAAGATTGGAGAGGTTGTCACCTGATTTCGATATACCAGATATGCCAGTAAAAAGTAAATCAGCAAGAAGGGCAATATTAAAGGTGCCATAACCGAATAGGTGAAGCCAATGAGACCAAACAGCAAGACTCTTGGAACTTCAGTATGGTATGGAAAGGACACAAGACCATCAGATGAGTCTTCATGGTTTCTAAGAAGGTGTTTTTTAAGGAAATTGCAGAGGAGAGAAAAAGGTTGCATCACTTCACATGACAGACTTGCCCAACCTGATGTTAAAACATAAGTCACAAAGAAGCTAGCCTGCATGTATTCAGAAACCAAATTATAATCAACTAATTTGATGAGACCTTAAAAGCTTTTCATTTATGAGAATCCAATAATAATAATAATAATAATAATAATAAGAGGGAGAAAATGGTAATATAATAAAGCCCTGATTGCATCTGTAATGCAACATACAAGATTTACACTCCCATAACTTGTGCGGAAGATTAGAACTCCTAGAAGCAATAGTTATATGCAAAACTGAATGCATCAGAACTAACAAAAACACATAGCCAATGCGTGCAAATGTAAATAAATTTTCTAAGTTGGGGGAAGGAATGTATGAGTGTAACATTTCCAGAATTACAGAAAACTCACCTGATTTGGTATTGCTTTGGCAAGTTCTACAGGAATGTCTCCTACACTAGATAACATATTGAACGCAAAGAGAAAACCTCCTGATACATGATTAACAAAGAAAACATTCCAAATTGTGAAATACAAGATTTTCAAGCATGCACTCCTTTTCCTTCCACTATGAGAAACAGGCCCCTCCACTGATGAAAACAGCATCATTGTCGGTGGAACAGTATACAGAAACAATATTAAGATAACGCTTGGCAGGTAACCAGTCAGCACATGGTTTATAAGGTCCCTGCACAACAGCACAGGGTAAGATTGCAAGCAAACTTTCATATTTTAGAGTCTGCAATGTCCTATACTTTTATCTCCTTCTCAGTCCTCAATCATGTGTTCAAAAGAACTCAAAAAACTTGAAGTGCTACAAATGAATAGTTAAAATTAAGCTATTAACTAGATATAATATAATCATTATTATCTGAGCCATGCTGATGACAGTTAGGCCAGACAACATAAGATGAGGCCTTTTCCTTTATGCATGCATGGACCTTAGTGAAGTAAGCTAGACCAGGAAAATTAAATACAATACTCTTGCTATGTTACCTATGTGCAGGAAAATGTAGAATGAGCACAATTGATGGATCAATAAAAGCTGCTATCAGAAACTAATTATGCACAAGAAAACAATGGTCTGTAGCTCAATTATCAGTGCTTAGTTGTAAGATTCACGTAATTTATATGCACCGAGATTCCCAACACGCATATATTACTGAACATACGACAGTTAGAAACTCATTGTCTTATTCTTTTAGTTGGAAAGAAGAGCAGAATCAACTGAATTTCACATATCAAAAGCATTGCTAAACACGACTATGGTCACATAAAACCATGTTAACCCGGAAAAAATCCAATACATGAAACATGCTAGGAGGAGATAGTAACAGGATTAAAAATAGAAACAAACCACCAGCTCAATCATTGAAACAATAGAGTACTTACTGTTTTAGAAACCCTCTCAGAAAAGGAAATGTTTGTGACAGCTTCTCTAGTTGAGTCAAGCCTTGTACAAAGGTCACTGGAGCAAGAAACAGAACCATGAAGACTATAGATGCCAGAAGAGTTGCTATCTTCCGGAGCCAAAGCTGTCTAAATGGTATACAGAGATTTGACCATAAAACATCATGTGGTTCTGGGGCCAATTCTGTCACCCATGACATGGGATTTGGTGATTGAAGCATCTGTGTGGCAACCACAGCAGCATAGCGGGTCTTGAAAATAACAAAAGCAGCAGAACGCTCCTGTATTGCAGCCAGGTAAAAAGAATTAGCTAACAAGCAGCCATTTTCGCCAAAGTTGCTGGCAAATACTATTGGTTTTCTAACCCCACACACACATAAATGTTAAAAAGTTATGACTAACAACTAAATAATAATAATAATAACAACAACAACATCTGTTCCTCCAATACTTAAAAATAGAAAATTACTCAACTCGAGTTGCAGAAGGAACACAGCTTATGCATTCACAATGAGTGACATAGTTTCCTAAAAAACATATGAAATTGCTTATATGGTTTGTGACCCCTATTACACCTTAATCTATGGGCTGAGCTGCAATGAATAGAATATATCAAGTAGTTACGGTAGGCATTCTGAAAACTGTTGTACGAAGCAGAGACAGAAACATGAGGGTGGGCAGAAAAACCACATATTTGAGCAATTACTCAGTATCTGTAAACTCCTAATAGGAGCCACCCGGGAATGCTAGTGAAGGGTGCACAAACAAATACTTCAGAAAAACTACTCCATGCTGAGAATGAGATGGATGCAACACCACAAGCTAAGGAACATGGGACAAAAATCAGACATAAAATAAGTGTCGATGCATAAATATTGGAGTTCAGTATTACTAGAATCAGCTTGTGCAAGATGTTTACATTATCTCTGGTGGCAAGATTCAAATTAGAATAACTGAAACTGTCCTTGACACTTTCTGGTTCATCAGTGAGGACCTTAAACGAAGTACTTCCTCCACACAGACAACATGGCTTTAAACTTGATTGGCCCTTGGGAGCAGCCTTAATCCTCATGCATATCTTTTCTGCATCAACCTGCAACAAAAGCATAGCCAAAAATTAAAAACATAAACGGAAATACCATAACATACCAAAATAGCATGAGGCTATTCATACAAGAGGAACAAAAGGGACAATCAAATGCCGAGCACAAAATTGTGTTGATATCAATTAGCACACTGAAAATCTGAAGACGTGGCCAAAATTAAAAACCATCTAGTTTGTATAAAATAATATAGCAGACAACATATCACCACTAAAATCAGGATGTCTAATTTAAGCATATTACTATAGTAAGATTGAACTTTAATTTGTTTCTAAATAATTTTTGGGTTGGTAATTCTCGACCCAACTCCATGAAACTTTAATTTGTTTCTAGAATTAGTGTTATATATATATATATATATATATAACACTAATTCTAGCATCTATTTTATACAAGAGAAAAACGCCTAAACAATACAAAGCAACAAATGGAGGCAAACTTGATCAGACACAGAAAAAAACTGGGTTTTATAAAAGAGAATAGCTATTAAGGAAAAGATCATTGAAGTTGAGGCATGGCAGCGTTACACAATGCATTCATGAACTTGGAAACAATTTAGTAAATGCGAGACATCATTAGTAAAGAAGGTATTACTGTGCAGTGTGCACAAAGCCAACATCTCTGACAATTTATGTTAATGACATTTAGAGAAGACTATGGAAACAATGACAACAATGACAAGAACATTATCTATAAAGTAGCAACAAAAGATTTGCCTTACAGCTTGCAGAATTAAGGCCTACATGGCTGAAAAGGGCAGGCTGGCCACAAATTGTGGAAGGAGGTTTTTTCCATCATTTTTTGCCAAGACAAACATCCACAAATTAGCTGGTTGAACATAAGATGACACAATTTTCTTCCTTTTTAAAGCACAAGTCTAGTTGGATCCTCACAACCATAGTTAGGGTGCTTAACCATTCTGAGAGGTATGGAAAACAATGAAGTATCACGAGGATGTGGCATTACAGTTGTGAATAATAGGATATATACTTTTGAAAAAGTGAATAACCATCCTAAGCCATCAACCACCATGTGCAAATTTTAGAGAATATTGCACATAATAGAAACACAAATTCCAAGAAGAAAAAAGAACTGCTTGATACATTAGAAAAGGTAAACTATTTGATAAGGCATGCAGGTAAAGCAAAACACTGAACTTTAACTAATTATGTAAACATACGAGATCATTTGAATCATATACGCACCATCAATTTTTGAACTAAACCACATCGATACACAATTTGATGAGACAAGTAGCTCGATGCATAATAATTTGTAAAGAATTTCTTCACAGAATTACTGTATGATTCTCCCACCGAATATGGAATTGAACGGACAAGAATGGTAAAATGACTTGGATTTGGAGGAGATGTTGTTATGTGTGCTAGCCTCATCTTGGTGATGCTTTTGTATTCCTGGAGAGAAGGGGGTGTTGTTAATAATCTTAACACATTGGTACACACAACTAGGTCACAAATAGATGCATATGCAATCAATTAAGAGAGAAATGGAAAGAATATGTATCATTCATTTCCTTACAAAGTAAAGAAGAACACAAGCTGAGCAGGATATGATATATAATGCGAGACAGTGTGCCCAAAGCCTGACATGGAATAAATCAAAATAGAGAAATGAATTAGCCATCGCAATTTGTGGTTTTAAACAGTCAAGTCAATTAGTTAGACAGGCATAACAAATCCCACCGAGGAGAAGCAACAGTCAGCAAGATAACATCAAATTGAGATTTTATAGGAAAAACGATTTAAACTTTCTCACTAAATATTAAAAGGGAACTTCGCGGTCGCTCGCTTTGCAAATCAAAAGAAAAGGAAAAGGAAAGCAATAAATATACAAAGAGAGCAAATAAAGACAAGAGCAAATGAGAATCTCCATATAATTGTTCTAGAGTTCAAAATCAAATGAAAAGGAGTGGTTAGGTAGACCTTCAGGGCAAGCCATAAATCAAAACTAGATCAGAGCTAGTCAAATTTCTCGGTATGAACCAACACAGAGATGGCTTCACATTAGTATAAACCGAACCACTTTATAGTTTTCACTATAATGAGACATTAACAAAATAAAGCTCACGAGTAATACCATCTGGAGCCTTCTTTCACATTTGCAATTGTAAATACATTGAGGGACTCGGCATGGATATGCTTGTGTTTCATCTCCTGCCCATAATAATTCACTGGAAGCACCAGGAACAGACACGTAACAGCTGCAATAGAAAAGACTCTGATACTGTATACAACTCCAAAGAAATAACGTAAGTAGTTACACAAATGCACAAAAGTAAAATAATTAAGAAGCCAAAATAATAATAGAAGGAAAAAGAAAAGCAGAAGCAGAAGCATCCATTTCGAATATGACCTCACCTGAAAACAAGTATCCTCTGGAAAACCACAGCATCAAGGCCACCAATGGCCAAGATTTCATTTTCTGTTGTTTCCCATGCCTTGACGATCCAACTGGGAGAGGGCACAAACCTTTCGAAGGAGAAATGATTTCTGCTATTTCTGTTGTTTAAAGAAGCAAGCCTCCGCCCGAAATACACAATCGTGTTGCTTGGTTGTTTTCTCAATATTGAATACAGTGAAAAAAGCAACACAGATAAACCTGTATTGATAGCGGCCGAAGTTAAAAGGGCACCAATGTCCATCTAATCTCCACTGTTTTTATCTGCCAAAATTAAAATCATCAATAATATTTTCAGGAGCAAGGGAATTCAAAGAATCTTCAACGAAATCCAAAGCAGATTTTCTCTTAAATCCGTTGGTGTTTCAATAACATTGCCTACTTTAACCAAAAATCACCCCACCCACATTATCATTTTAAACTAGCAAAAGAAAACACAAAGTAAATGATTGCTAATCAAATTGAAATATGTAAAATTGAAAATCAGGAACATGAACGTAAAGGGGAAAAATGATAACAGAAACACTACCTGCCTTATTAGAATTATCAAGGAGACGCGGATGAAATTGCTCCCAAACGACGTATCAAAAGGGAAATCAAGAACGATAATGTGATGATTGTTTGTGTTGTCAAAGGCTTAAATGATGATGATGATGATGCCATTTGTCTCGCTTTTTGTTTTTGTTTTTTTTCTTCGCTTTCACTTCACATAAACTCACACATGAATAAGAAAGAAATTAATAATTGCAGAGAAAGAAATTGAAATTCGAAAATCATGATAAAATGAAGCTGTCTTAGCTCTTAAATTTGTTTTTGATTAAATAACAAGGAATTTGGGTGAAGTCAGTTACTACACGCATGTGGGAGGGGAGGGAATGGCACGTTCTCCATTTAACAAAAGTTTCGGGAGAGAGCAACGGAACTGCCATGTGGCTGACAGAGAAATTGTGATAATATGTAACCGACCAAACAGCCTTTGTCTTTTTTCTTTTTTTGAAGCAAACTGTCATTGTTTCTGAAGTGCCTCTAAATACGCTGCACGCGATTCTTACGCGATTAACGAATGCTTCATGGCCCTTCGTACTTTGGATTTTTTTTTTAAATTTTAGTAAAATAACATTATTTCAAAAAAATAAATAAACTTGTCATGTTTTTAAAATATAATATTTATTAAATATTATTATTTCTAAACACAATAAAATAATTATCGCACTTTAAAATAATAATATTTAAATATATCGTGCTTTTAAAATGCAATAACTATCAATCGATTAAATACAGTTATATAACTGGTCGATCAATTCATATAAAAACTATTATTTTATGAATATTTTAAATACAGCGATCAATATTTTAATAATCAATTCAATTTCATCCCTATCAAATTTTAAAATGACCCTACAAGTTTAGCGTCTTTTTCAATTTGATCCTTAGTCTTGAATATTTTCGATTTCATCCCTAATTGACCATCAAACTTTTAATTTCTTC
>Ga0307515_10019644_pt1 | contig 12135 bp, 12 predicted proteins | sample 17_EM_MG_FD_194513 | JGI IMG/M metagenome (GOLD analysis project Ga0307515, IMG submission 194513) | Populus trichocarpa ectomycorrhiza microbial communities from riparian zone in the Pacific Northwest, United States - 17_EM | ecosystem: Host-associated > Plants > Roots > Unclassified | place...
AACTCTCCGGCCTCGAGCTGTTTCGTATTAGGGAGGGAGAGCACCACATCTAACATTTACAACAAGGTCACGGATGGGAGAGGATAAGAGGCTGTTATTCAGATATCTGAAGACAAATTGGTCGTGTAGGTACGACTCACTGGTGGTGGATGATGAGGGCATCGTGCAGGGAGTGGACGGAATGACCAGATGGTCAAGGTATGATGAAGGGTGTAATCCGAGTCACGGGTAGCGCTCAATGCGGCCATGGCCAAATCGCGTTCGAGGGTCGTGGATGGGAGGGCCACGAGGCACCGACATCTGCCATACACCATGCCTTGGCCGCGCGTCGGACGAACACCACCGCCGGTATGTGATTGAATTGTTTGTTGGGAGACCTGAAGTAGCTTTGACCTTCTAGCGATAGTTGATCCTCGTATGATAGACTGAGAGTACAAAAACGCCGCAGCTCAGTCCCAGAGATGTCAGGTCCGAGTCGGGAGCCGGGTTCGGCGATTTCCGTGTGGCGGGGACTGTAGGTGGGTTCTGGATTTCATAGTGGGGACCGTACGTCATCGACCTGCCCTCCACGGGCCTCTCTTGACTGCCTGGGAGTGCAGCTTTCGAGATTGAACCGGGTGGGAAGGGACATTCGCGGAGTAACAATTGGCCATGGGTTACCATTTTGGGACCACCGATCAAGGACGCCCACACTGTTGTCCGTCGCAAAGACCCTGAGTCTCCCCTTTGTTCCTGCGCCCCGCCACGCATGGAATCATCATTGCCTACCAACCTTTGCTCAGAAGACTACGACAAGATCAAGGTGTCACATGTGGTCTCTGTTGTCGCGCCACACTTGCATGTGGTGACTTTGCTTCAGTTTCATCGATTGACAGCAAAGGACGCCGTCCGCCAGAAATCGGGTTTCATCACCCTCCTCAATCCGTATCGCTCTCGACTCGTAGCTCCCCATTGCATTCCAAAGTCCGAGATTGACCGCAACGTGGTCGACGGCATAGTAACCGATCCACTTACCCCATCAATCCCGCTTCTTTGCCCGGGATGCAAGAGGCCCTCGACAAACTTAAAGCCGAACCCGCATCGGGAACAAAGGACGTGGGAGATCCCATTCACTCCCAGATTGCCGACCAGGTCTCCCTGGGCCGGTTTTTTTCGTGAATAGGTGGGTGTTTATTTCAATAAACTCCTGGTGGTTCCAATTATTTCCGTTCCAAGTCGCCGAGACCTGAATGGCGCGGTGTCGGTCTCTCGTCGCGCTTTTGTTTCGGCTTCCGCCAAACCTTAACCCCGTCCGTCGCCTTCTGGCTCCCCTTCGCGACGCTCGGTCCTTCCCCCTACGACACTCACCCCTCTCGGCGGTAGATGGGGACAATCGCCAGGCCTTCTTGTTCCCGCTCACCGATCCGATGTCAACATCCTCCACAGCCTTCCCTTCCAAACCCCGTACCCCCATTCAGGTTCAACGGCCGCCAGTATCCCGGAGTGTGATGAGTCCAAAAAATCCAACTCCGATCGTGACAGCCCTTTGTCCCTGTCGTTTTCTTTTCCGAACTGCCCAGGAGATATGGATCTAATAGGCGTTACTAGCCGGCGGTTTTGTTCCAACAGGGTTGACAGCGGATTGCAATCGGAGAGCGTCTTGAGAGGTATAAGATGTTTGGATCACGCCGCCTTCCCTCTCTCCGCCACCCACGTCCCTCCCCCACAGTCTTTCCTCGTGTATATCATATCTTCACTTCCCGGCCCGCAGGTTGATGGCCTCCCCTTACTTCCAATTTCCCTCGTACTCTAACGGCTCCTCACGTCGAGGTCTGTGTGCGTCCCGCCCGACACATTTAGTATCCAATGCGCGGACTTCGACAAACGATGATCACATGAATATTGACCTGAACGGTCCGGGCTATGGAGGAAGTGGCGGCATACAGGGTGAGCCTTCTCATGGTCCCTTCATCGATCACACGACCAACAAGCGTGAACCATAGGTGGCACCATCCGCCACAATCCTCCCCAAAACTACGGTGCGGATTGCCAGTATACGAGTCGACCAACTCCTCATGATCAAATGATACAGGACCCAATGGATACCCCAGTCAGATGCCCGGTGCAGGCTGGAACGTCGTCGATCACGCCTCCTCAATTCTGACCCCAGCTCGAGGTACAGTGCATAGTAGGTCAACGTCAGAGCACCTGCAGACTGCCACCCTTGGCGTGCCGGAGCACTTTGGTTGTAAGTGGGATTTTCGAAGTACGGCGTTGACCGTCGCTCACGATGCGTATATACCAGTGGGCGGTCGCAGACGTTCCGTCCCGAATGCTTTCCAACCCATCTCCCCGTCACAGCCAGGCTTTCATACGGAGTCCCAAATACTGCAACCCCCGCCAGTGGTAGACAATCAGTACCAGCAGCACCTGGCCCAGTCCATGAACCCCATCCTATTTGCGCCCCGCCCTACTCCGTTGGCGATCCCTCCGAATCCTGGCAACCATATTCCAGGCCCGCACTCTGCTTCCCCTCCAGATACTCAATGGTACAATCTCCAGCCGTCCCCACACCCACACCCACACCCACACCCACACCCACAACTGGGTCTTGGTTTCCCATCCGTGAGTCACCACTGCTGAATTGAATGAAAGGTTAACCCTACAATGTAATATGACTTAGGGTGCGCCTTTCTCTCATTTCGATCAAGGGAGCTTGCCTGGTATCAGCTATGGTGGCAGTGGTGGAGGTGCTGCGGACCGCACATCGAGGCCAAGTTCGCGCCCACACCCCTACCAACATCGCGACGCGCGAAAGATCTCGCCGGCGTGGGAAAATGTTGGACAGATGCAGGGAGCAGGGTCCCCCGTCGACCTTTCTCCGGTCGCATCGAGTAGTCGGGCCGCTCTTGAGGGCTGGGATCCTGCAACATCCCCGGGTGCAGAATCGGAGCCCTATCCCGATACTCCTGCTTATACCAGTGGAGCTATGTCCGAGGGGCTTGACGACGCTGCTGCATGGGTAAGCACTCATAGGATGCGATTTTGTCTCTGGATTTGCGAGGGTTCACTGACGTGGGCTTGACTAACCTTCGTTATTTTGTAGAAGGCGCAACAGGACAGAGAGAGGGCAAGAAAGAAGAAGAAGGAAGATCGAAAGAGAGAGTCTGATCAACTCCAGAGGGTGAAGGAACTTTTGGGGTTGGAAAAAAGGGCGACGAGGGTCGATTCCTTGGAGAAAGGTGGGCAAAGCACCCTCCAACCTTTCACTGTGCATCGTTTGCCCAGCGGAGGAGAGCCAGCTGACACTTCTTCAACCTTCTTTTGGGGCGTTTAGTCATCACATTCCTCGGTGGGAACGTTCCTGCTCGAACGAACGAGCCGACCGAGGCTCTGCAGGGGAGGGTACGGACTGAACGCGCTGAGCAAGTTTCTGGCAGCCGAAAGAACATTTCCCGACTTTTCAACGTGATAGGGAAGTGCATGAACCACGCTAGCCACACGCCACCAAAGCGCGAGCTGCTCTTGGAAGAGGGTATGGCATTTCTGGTCTTTCCTTGGTCTTTCCGTTGGGCTGACTTTTTTGGGGGTCCTAACCCCGTCCCATTCACCTGTAACAGTTGCGAATGAGATTGAAAGACGAAAGACTGAAGGGATGCAATCTCTTGGCCCCCAGGGGGGCGGAGGACCGGGTGGAAACCACTGGATGGTCTAATGATTTAACACGATGCTTAACCGGACGCAGGCTCGCCGGTTTGATATTCAACCTCGGAATGGACGATACTCTAATTTCTTTTTTTCCTTCCTCCTAATCCTCTCTTTTATATCCTTACGACACTACGATCCTTTATAGAGCCATTATATCTCTCCCCTTCTCTCTTTTCAACTACCTTATCACCGGACTATTCCCCCCCCCACGAGTTTTACGATGGTTACCATGTACACCGTCTTCATCACACTCTTTTCCCTCATATCTCGGGACATTCGACGGACTATTGCCTTATCCTAGGATATCGGCGTTATTGTAATTGCATTTACTCCCAGGACACAGTGAAATATTATCAACCCCAATGGATGCCTCTACGTTTGGCCAAACTCCCGGGGCTCCCGGCTCGAAGTTTTGAAAGTGAGGGTTTCTGCGACGCAATGATGAAAGAAGGAAATGCGAAACTGATACGAGACGAAAGAACGGCGAAACTACAACTTCGCACTGAACTCGAACTGGGGTTCCTCCGGCAGTGCCTACTCTCGTAGTTTGCATAGCTACACTGTAACACATGTATACTACGTTGCTACATAATGTAAGGGGAGAGCGTGTGATCATCATCCACGCGAGCATACCCAACTGGTTTCGGAACCTCGCGGGCGTGATACGTGTGACGTAAACAACCAGCTCTCATGCGCGCTCAGGTCGAGTGAACGCGCTACACCTATAGCACCCGTACCAGGCCCGTCAGATACATAATCGGTTGCCATGAATAGGCGCGGGACTACAGCGATCGCACGGGAGTCGCGCTTTGGCCGCCACGACCTGGGCAGGTTAATGCACGCAACCCCTTCCGTCGACTGAACCACGTCCTCGCCTGCTGGATGGGCATTCCTGGCTATTAAAGAACGGGTCCTGATGCAGTTAACCACCAGTTCCCCTCCCCTCCGTCCCACCTCCCCAACACCCGTCCTCGACACGTCCGACTCCCCCACGAAGAACGATGTCCAAAGACTACCGGCAACTTTGGAAGGACGTCACTGACACCGCCGACGAAGGCAAAGCTGTTCGGACCTTGGCTGAGATCTTGGTGTACAAGGAGGGCAGGAATTCCATGTCGAAATTGGAATGCAAGGACGCCGAGCTGTGTATTCAGATTTTGGACCGCGTAAGTTGGGATCTGCATCCGCCTCCCGCTTTTCGCAATCTTATACCGTTTCATCAGGGCATCGCAGAGCACAAACTCAAGGCTGCAGAGAAGCGGGCTTTCTTGCTCATGTTGAGGAGACTTGCTGGATGTCATGGACGACTACCAGATTCCATGATGATAACGGAAAGGATTGAAGTTGAAGACAAGATCCTCGCCTCCGGTGGATTTGCGGATATCAGATGCGGAAGACACATGGGACACCTCGTTGCGGTGAAGACGGTGAGGGTTTCAGAGCAGGATGACTCCCTGAAAATAAGAAAGGTGGGCATTAGCGACATCGTCACGGTCAATTGACACATGGACTAAACAGTTCCGTTCCAGCAATTTTGCAAAGAAGTGGTTCTCTGGAACGCGCTATCTCACCCAAACGTGTTGAAGCTTGCTGGGGTTCAGGGGGGCATGGAGAAAGGACAATTCGTTACCGTTTCAGAGTGGATGGTGCATGGAAACATCATGGAGTTCATCAAAAAGAATTCCGTCAACAGACTGGAACTGGTACGTGGCTTTATATTCCCCGCCACTTCCTTCACTAAAATGCGACAATAGTTACATGGGGCAGCTCAGGGTCTGAGGTACCTCCATGGTGCCAGTTTCACACACGGAGACCTCAAAGGGGTCAGTGTCTCTTTGTTTCGCGATCGGTTCTCTTTTTGACGCTCAGCAGGCAAACATCCTCATGTCCAACGATACACCTCCTCGTGCCTGCCTCGCGGATTTCGATTTTATGACGCCGGTCCGCGACCCCGCACAGCCGATGTCTTGTAGCGCACAATTGGAGGGTGGCACGATGACATTCATGTCGCCGGAACTTTTGGCGCCCAAGAAGTTTGGTGTGGAAAATTCAAAAAGCACAACCCAGGCGGACATCTACGCATTCGGATTGGTTATCTTCCAGGTATGTGAGTGGGATCGTGGCTACCTGCCGCTGAATCATATTGTCCAGGTCCTTACAGGTGAAATCCCATTCCGTGGCGTTCAGACGGGGGATTTAGTATTGGATGTGGTTCGGGGTGTGCGACCAACTAAACCGGAGAATGCCTCAGCCATCGGGTTCTCTGATTCATTGTGGGGATTTGTCCAACGTTGCTGGGATGGGGACATGAATCTGCGACCAGAGGTTGGGGAGGTTGTGAAACAACTTGAGAGAGCAGCAGCCGACTGGGATGGGGTCATGCCACCTTCCATCGGGGCCGAGGGAGTCGCTTCCGCCTCTAAGGAGTCGACGTTGGATTCGATGAAATACCGTGAGTTCGAAGATTTTGATTCTCCTTGATATCACCCATTGAACAACGATACAGGTGGTATTTTCCAATCGCTTTCGGATATCGCCCCAGAGAGTCCGATTGAATCACAGACTGCATCTGAGTTATTCGACCCTCTGAGCACACCGTCCACTCAGTGTACCGAACCGCCATCAGAAGAACTTCAGGAGGTTGTTACTAAACCCTCCAATGAGTCTTACCCATACCTCGACCAGAACCTCAAATCTCCCCCGTCCCAGCTTCCCCAGGAGGAACGGGCGGGCCCCGGGTACCCAGTGTGGAGACCCAACGAGATCATTCGCCATTCATCAAGGAGCCAACACTCCCAACACAACCACGCTTACCTTCCGGACGATAAAGCGGTCTCTGATACGCTGGATATGGTAGGTCTATCCGTGTTGTTATCTTCTCAAAACTAAACCACGATCCCAGGACCTGGAACAGTCCCCAGCGTGAGACTAGGAACGGACGCTGGTGGCCTCAATATGTGCGCGTTTGCTCCTAAAGTGAGTAAGTTTCTTCCCTCCATCACTTCGCGGTCGCTCAATCCCAGCTTATGCCTCTTCAAAATCCTAGTGGGTTCTTCAGCTTCCGTTGTGTTAGCAGGATCGTGCAGCCTCTAGTTGATTAGGGTCGGATTGTATATTGTGGCTTCGATGTCGATTCAGCACGGATACGTGGATCAAGTCGACTCCCGGACCGCAAGTGTTTCGTTGGGCGGCGATTGGAAGCTTTAGTATACCGGGTGGATCACGGTCGTGCTTTTCTTGGGTTATTCGAGTTTTTTTTCGCCCCCTTCCTTGTGAAAAAATGGAAAAGATGGCCGTTTCGAAACTCGCGTGGCCGACCTGGTGATTCTTGGGTATTCACTCGGGTTCTAGAGGCCAAAGAAAAATACCACAAGTGAGAGAAAAGCTCGATTAAAGATGAGATATTCATTTACTCGGAAATGGTACCCGACCTAGCTTGTACCTGATAACCGGAGACCGGCAAGCTGAACGCCTGCGGTCCAAGCGCAAGGGGCAGAAGAACCGAACTCCCTTTGCTGTCTCGCAGTCCGTAGTTTTTGAGGCAGATGAACTAGTTGGACTCTACGGCCAAGGAAACACAATTTGTATACACGTCCATTTGTCCAAGATATTACAAGCCGACTTCCTCCAGATCACGGCACGGTTCTTGTTCACCATCCGTCGCAATCTTCACCTGTCCAGGACAACTTGGGAGCCTCACCAACGTGGTAGATCAGTCCCCCCCCCACGAGCTCCCTAAACATTTCCACCTCTTGGGACAAGACTGGCTCCCGGCTCCTTCCTTGCCTTTGCAGACCTGAACAGAGCTGATACGTCCAAACCCCCACATCCAACGTAGACCGTTAGTCTTCGTAATCCGAGAAGGAGAATACCATCGTCCGCCGTCGATCCGAGCGTCGTGAAAAATGGCTCCGTTTCACGATTGGCGATGGTCGAGTACTCCACCTTCTTCAACACCCCAAACGCGTCATGGATTCCAGCAGCGGTTTGCCTCCGAGGTCTACGGCTAATGCCAAAGTAAGACGTGGTTCTCTGTCTAACCCAGAGCTCTGTTGATCTCCGAGACAGAGATTGGGAGGAACGAGGTGAAGTATTCCGCGTCAAATCCCCAACGAGCACCCCCCTCGAAGCACCAGAACCTGAGGTTCCCGTTCGGGCCCGAGAGGATACACGAATTCGGGATTGCAACCGCCTTTGTGACTCCTCTCGTGACCGGGAGGTGGTCAATGGAGGATGGATGGATTCGTGCGGCAGGGGAACCGTAGTGGTCAGACGTCTCACCCGTGAATCGTCCCTTCAGCATCATCTCTGTGCACGTTGGGAGGATGAGGTGATCAAGGAGGCCGGAGGTTCAAGCTGTCTGGTCGAGCCTGAGCTCCTTCAAGGTGGAGAGGCGGACCAGATTCCTGGGAGGGGCGGTGGGTGGTCGGGGAGGATAAGAGAGGCAGAGTTGGATGGATTCAAGCGAAGGGCATCGTTTGAAGGACGTTAAATCCTGAATAGACGTGATAGTTCCTGTTGTGGATTCGAACCACGTGAGGGAGGGGAAGTTGAAACCGTGAAGGCTTATGTAGAGATGGTGCAACGAAAGACTGGCGAGCTTTGGAAGTCATCCTCCAAAAAATTTGGGAGCTTACGCACAGCTGTTTGCCAATGCAATTTGGGCCGTATTCTGTGGAAAACGGTCTATCAAAATGCAAACAGCTGTGATTTCCTTTTCTATTGTCTGAAATGCTGAGGCGAGAAGTTTCGCAACAATTCTCCGGGGTAAGATAGAGACGATCTAATCTCCAGTTGCTGAAGACGAGAAATTTTCTGGTGGTGGGCAACTCGCGCCAATTCCTGTGGCATTGTTTACACATGTTTGTCCCCGCCAAAAGGAATGACCTTGATGGACACGGCAAATGTGACCTACAGACACGATGGATTGGATGCGGATTAGGCGGGATAGGCGTTCAAGATACCAAGACTTATGGCCCGGCGGTGTAACGATCGGTATCATAACGGAAGGTAGACGATAAGAAGAAATCTGTGAATGGACCAGAACGAGAACGCGGCTGAGCGGAAATCACGACCAAACAGGACATACAGTTTATATCGGTGATCACTACAACGACAAAGCCACACGGCGGGAGCCATTCCAGAGAGACCGTGGGGGTTTTGAATGCAATCACGTTGAGGGGTGCTGAACCTCCGCATCCTGCCGCGATTCCACCAACCATTGGATGGATCTCGTGTGTGAGCAGTGAAATGTCTGCTTTTGGAGGAGAGCCTAACGCCAGCCCATGTCTCCGCGCCCCTTCCATACGGGGTATTTGCGATGTGGACCGTTGTTTGCCTTGCCGACGCAACTTGTCGGGTGAGCGGGATACTGGTGTTCGCGATTACTTAATCACCACTAGCACATGTTTGGTCAACCTACGGCTTCAGCGTCGCCATGTCTGTCCAGCTTCACTCGACACAGTTCTCTGCAGACTAACACCTTAGATATGAATTTTATACCATCCACTGTGATTTGTTTTGCGCGGTCTCTTTTTATCGAACAAATTTCGGCCTCCCCTCACCTCTATCTACCTAAATAGACAGTGTTTGCACGATCAATTCAAAGGGCATTTGACATGGACAGAATATAACACATTCTGTCTCAGCGAGTTAAATTCCTGCTGCGCAGAAAGCCCTCCAAAGTGACTGCAATATTTACGGCCAGCGCTGGCGTGGGAGGTGAAGTCGATCGATCATGTGAATCGCCAGCCACGGAGAAATGTTGCGGAGTGTGGCAGAAAGGAAGGGTTCCACATTATCCTCCTCGTTGTACCCTCGGATTGATCCTACTGCTTCCTGGGGGAAGTCGGTACCAACGCTAGCACTGGTACGGAGCTTGACCGATTAGTATCATGAACGCGGTTCAAGTTTTGGACTAGTACTCCTACTAGTACTTAGCAGTGCACTTGATCACACGGCGTTCCGTCGAACGGACCACGCCTCCGCCTGCTGGACGGGGTGCCACAACGTGTCCTGGGTGTTAAAAACGGGTCCTGATGTGGTCAACCGTCAAATCTCCTCCCCTCCATACTCCCTCACTAACTCCCGTCATCGACACGTCCGGGTCGCCCCGAAGAACCTGACAGAATCGCAAACTACCGCTGGATCGCTCAGCCCTCCGGGCATACCATCCACCTCGTACACTGTACCGCTACACGAAGAACTCCAGGAGACCGCCGTCAAGCCTCCCGTGTAATCGTCGGCAAACAGTTGGGACACCATCCAAAGACGATCGCAGGAGGATCTTCACGAGTTCCAACATCCAGCTAATAACTTCCCGCCTCCTCCAAGTACCCTTCCTCCAACGAAACTGACAATAGCCGAGAGGTTTATGGGGAAAGGGCAGCATCCAGTGAAGGTACCTTCTCGTCTGAAGAAACCTTCTGGTCCGAAGAAACCTTCTGGTCCGAAGAAATCTTCTGAAGGTCCGAAGAAATCTTCTGGTCCGAAGGGACTTTCTGGCCTAAAGGGATATCTTGGCCGGTTTGGGAAGGACCGAGCCTCTTCACGCGAATACACTTATTTTCCTGACGATCAAGCGACGGCCGATGTGCTAGATAAGGGGGGTCTATCCGTGTTATTGTCTTTTCCAAAGCTAAAACAGGATACCAGGATCTGGAACAATCCGCGATGTCGGACCAAGAGCGGCGGAAGAACGTTAATAAACTAACCAAACATTGTGGCCGAACAGGAACACTACCCCGGTCCATACACATCCATGGTCTGTCTGAGGGGTCCGCAGAGGCCAAGTGTTTCGGAGGTTGTGCAAGCATTTTCAAGCACACACACAACGGGATTATAGTAGCCGTCAAGGTCGTCAACGCGTACCTCACAAACGACATCAATAACATATTCCGTGTGAGTCCCATTTCTACGACCACCGTTTTGTGCTGACAAGGGGTATTAGAACTTCTGTAGAGAAGCAGTCACTTGGAGACACCTCCACCATCCTAACATCGTACCGCTGCTTGGTGTTACGGTAAGGAGCCGCAGGTTTTCGATGGTTTCTGAGTGGATGGAACACGGAAATGTCATGGATTTCATTGAGACGGATCAGAATGCGAACCGCATCGAGTTTGTATGTGGTCCCCTAAATTCCACAGGCTCCCAGCTGACTTGATCAGTTGATGGATGTCACAAACGGCCTGGTGTATATGCACAGCCTTAACATTGTGCACGGGGACCTCAAAGGGGCACGTAGTTTCCTCGTAACAATTTTCGACCAGCTCTCATTTCCTCCATCCAGGCAAATATCCTTATCAACAGAAACCGTCGGGCCTGCATCACCGACTTCGGACTCTCAGCTGTGACCCGTTCAGAGGCTCATGCTAACGACACTGCCTCCTTGGTTTCACGGAATTCGCTGGCACCATTTACCCCAGGGGGTACCTATCGATGGATGAGCCCGGAACTTCTTCTCCCAGAGGACTATGGGATGACCGACGATAGGCCTACCAGGGAGTCCGATTGTTGGGCTCTCGGTATGGTCATATATGAGGTCCGTGTTAATATAATCGTGTTCACCACCCACCACCCACTCAGTTCAACTATGGCTAGATTTTGAGTGGACACTCACCATACCATAAATTCACCGGGGAGTTAGCCATGATTGAGATTATCGAAGGGAAACGGCCGAAGAAACCGAGGATAGCCGCGTGCCGAGGATTCACAACGGAATTGTGGGAAATACTGGAACAGTGTTGGGCGGAGGACCGAAATCAACGACCAGGCTTGGAGGTTGTCCTTTCCGCCCTGGATGATGCCGCCCCATTTTGGCGAAAGAGAAAGAGCATTAGGACGTTGGTGGCTTCGGTATGTGCGCAGTTGCGCCTCCGATGAGTAAGTTCATTCCCTCCGTCGCCTCGCGGTCGTTCGTCCCCCACTGATGCCTTCTCAAGTACCCAGTGGGTTCTTCAGTTTCCGTTGTGTCAGCAGGGTGTCATCGCCGGATCGTGCGGCTCTTAGGTCGACTCGGGTTGGATTATGTCTAATGGTTTCCATGACAATTCAGTACGGATCCAACTGGGATCACAACCATTCTTATCTTGGGTTATTCAAGTCTTTCATCGTGTATCGTATGGAGCGACGGAAAAGGCAGTCGTTTCAAAACTCATGCATCTATTCTAAGAGTTTTTGGGTATTAACTAGGGTTCTAGAAGGGGCAGAAAACCGGATCCCACTTGCTATGTGTTGTAGTCCGTTTTTAGGAAAAGAAATCATGCACGACTCTACGGCAACAGGGGGCACAATTTGCATACACGTCTGTTTGTCCAAGATATTACAAGCATATTTCAAACCGACTCGGGAACAAGCGACTTCCTCCAGATCACGGCATGGTTTTGTTTACCACCCTCCACAGCCTTCACCTGTCCAGGACAACTTGGGAGTCTCACCGATGCGGTAGAT
>Ga0307515_10019645_pt1 | contig 12135 bp, 11 predicted proteins | sample 17_EM_MG_FD_194513 | JGI IMG/M metagenome (GOLD analysis project Ga0307515, IMG submission 194513) | Populus trichocarpa ectomycorrhiza microbial communities from riparian zone in the Pacific Northwest, United States - 17_EM | ecosystem: Host-associated > Plants > Roots > Unclassified | place...
CGGTGTTCATCGGCAGCACCAGCTCCTTGCCGCAGAGCTCGGCCAGGCTCTGGCAGAAGCCGGCGAACTGGTCGTGCACGAACGCCCGGCTGGTCAGGGTCAGCCTGTCCAACTGCGCGTGCGCGGCGGCGATCAGGCCGGGGTGCCGGTGGCCGAAGTTCAGCGCCGAGTAGCCGGCGAGGAAGTCCAGGTAGCGGCGGCCGTCGACGTCGGTGACCCAGGCGCCCTCGGCGTCGGCGATCACGACGGGCAGCGGGTGGTAGTTGTGCGCCGTCCAGCGCTCGGCGTCGGCGAGCGCGCCGGGCGTACGCAAGTCAAGATCTGTCACGGTCGAACCTCCAGGGTGCAGCACTTCGGTCCGCCGCCGGCCTTGCGCAGCTCGGACAGGTCGACCCCGACGGTCTGGTAGCCGCGCTCGCGCAGCGCGGCGGCCAGCGCGGTGGCCTGCACCGGCAGCACCGCGGTACGGCCGTCGCTGACCGCGTTGAGGCCCAGCACCTCGGCGTCGGCGGGGGTGGCGATGACGGCATCGGGGAAGAGTTGGCGGAGCACGGCCTGCGAGCCGGGCGAGAACGCCGACGGCAGGTACGCGACGGTGTGCTCGTCGAGCACGCACAGGGCGGTATCCAGGTGGTAGTAGGCGGGGTCGACCAACTGCAACGTGATCACCGGGCGCCCGAAGACCTCCTGGACCTGCGTGTGCGCGGCGTGCGCGGTGCGGAAACCGGTGCCGGCCAGCAGTATCTCGCCGGCGAGCAGGATGTCGCCCTCGCCCTCGTTGGTGTGCTTCGACTCGAACACCCGGAAGCCCTGGTGCTGGAACCACGCCGCGTACGCCGGGGCCTCGTCGGCCCGCTCGGCGTCGCGGAACTGCACCGCGAGCACCTTGCCGTCGACCACGGTCGCGCCGTTCGCGGCGAAGACCATGTCGGGCAGGCCGGGCAGCGGGTCGATCAGATCGACGGTGTGCCCGAGGTCGAGGTACGTCTGCCGCAGGTGCTCCCACTGACTGACGGCCAGGGCGTTGTCGTACGGCGCCGTCGGATCCATCCACGGGTTGATCCGGTACGTGACGGCGAAGTGGGTGGGCCGGCACATGAGGTAGCGGCGCGGGGTGGCGGTGGGCGTCATGTCGGCAACGGTATGCGTGAACTGCCTGCGTACGCCCCGGAACAACCATGCGCGCGGCGGCGGATCGTTGCGTCCTTCGGCCCGCCCGCGAAGATTCGTTGCAGATGCGTCGGGGACGGCGCATCGCCGTCCCCGCCTCACGTCGCGGTACGCGTTAGAACCGGTTCACAAACTGGGCGTCGAGCCACTCGCGGGCGTTGGTGACGGGCTGCATGTCGGTGCCGAGCCAGGAGAGCGAGCCGGTCAGCGCGAGCACGCCGACCACGATCGCGGCCAGCGCGAGGATCATGCCGATCAGGGCGTCGGTCTTGCCGGCGATGTGCCGCTTGCCGGTGGCGGAAATGCCGCCGAGCGACAGGATCAGGGCCAGCACGGCCAGGCCGATGCCGTAGCCGAGCAGCGGCCCGGAGAGCACGAGCAGCGCGGCGCCGACGCTGGTGATCAGGCCGAAGGTGGCGAGCAGGCTGGCCCGCGGCTTCGGCCCGGCGGCCACGGCCGGCTTCTGCTCGAGGGTCGGGTCGTCGACGGTGCGCGGGTGCGCGGGCGCACGCAGGTCGCGGCTCTTCAGGTCGGAGCCGACGGCGCGCTGGTTGACCAGAGTGTCGTCGTCGGAGCTGGGGCGCCGCGGCAGCACTGTCGGCGGCCGGGCGGGCGGGGGCGTCACGGTGGGCGGATCGGCCCGGGTGGCGACCGGCGGGCGGTCGGTGGTCTCGGTGGTCGTGGTGGACTGGCGGGAGAACGTCGGAAGTCTCACGTCAGGACCTCCTTCCTACGGGGGTTGGCCCTCGCTATACCCCGTAGGAAGGAGGTCGACACGTCAGACCAGGGCGGACCCGGCACGCACGTCGGTCGCGCGGTGGATCACGTGGTCGACGATGCCGTACTCCTTGGCCTCGTTGGCGGTGAACCAGCGGTCGCGGTCGGAGTCGCGGCCGATCTCCTCCGGGGTGTGCCCGGTGTGGTAGGCGATCCGCTCGTTCATCACCGACTTGATGTGCAGCATGCTCTCGGCCTGGATGGCGATGTCGGCCGCGGTGCCGCCGATGCCGCCGGAAAGCTGGTGCATCATCACCCGGGCGTGCGGCAGCGCGTACCGCTTGCCGGGGGTGCCGGCGCAGAGCAGGAACTGACCCATCGAGGCCGCCATGCCCATCGCGATCGTGGCCACGTCGTTCTTGATGTACTGCATGGTGTCGTAGACGGCCATGCCCGCGCTGATCGAACCACCCGGCGAGTTGATGTACAGGGCGATGTCCTTCTCGCTGTCGGCGGAGGCCAGCACCAGCAACTGCGCGCAGATCCGGTTGGTCACCTCGTCGTTGACCTCGCTGCCGAGGAAGATGATGCGCTCCCGGAGCAGCCGCTCGAAGACCTGGTCGTCAAAGGATGCGCCACCCGCCCGCATCGCGATCTCGTCAACTCTCATGGACCCACCCTCTCGCACCGGCCGGGAGTGTGTCGCACCCACCCGGCATTCGACGTTTACCACCTTCCCCGGTAACGGCCGATGCGCCCAGCAATTCCCCTCAGGGCGAAAGCCGTGTTCGCGCCTTCCGTGAGCGCCTGCTTCGTCGGGAGGGCCGCACACCCAGCCGACACCTGGACTCCGCCTCGCCTCGACCCTCCCGACGAAGCAGGCGCTAGGGTGCTCCGGTGCCAGAGGGACACACCATTCACCGGCTTGCCGCCCGGCATCGGGCGCTCTTCGCCGGTCACGTTGTGCGGGTCAGCAGCCCGCAGAGGCGGTTCGCCGCCGGGGCCGCGCTGCTCGATGGCCGGACGCTTGTCGACACCGAGGCGTACGGCAAGCATCTGCTGCACCACTTCGACGACGAGTCGACGCTGCACATCCATCTCGGCCTGTACGGCAAGTTCGCCGACGGGGAGGCGCCGGCGCCCGAGCCGGTCGGTCAGGTGCGGCTGCGGATGGTCGACGAGCGGCACTGGCTGGAGCTGCGCGGGCCCACCGCCTGCGAGGTGCTCGATCCCACGCTGGTGGCGGCGCTGCGGGCGCGGCTGGGCCAGGACCCGTTGCGGGACGACGCCGATCCGCGGGTCGCGTACGCCCGGGTCGGTGCCAGCGCGAAGCCGGTCTTCGCGCTGCTGCTGGACCAGGCGATCGTGGCCGGCTGCGGCCTGATCTATGCCAACGAGGTGCTGTTCCGGGCCGGGCTCGCGCCGACCACGCCGGGGCGGGCCATCGGCGCGGGGTGCTGGGACGAGTTGTGGGACGACCTGCGTGCCCTGATGAAGGAGGGTGTCGTCCGGGGCCGGATCGACACCGTCCACACCGCGCACACGCCGGAGGCGATGCAGCGTGCGCCGCGGGTGGATCGGCACGGCGGCGAGGTGTACGTCTATCGCCGCCCGGGCCAGGCCTGCCTGGTCTGCGACACGCCGATCGCCCGCGGCCCGCTGGCCGGCCGGAACCTCTACTGGTGCCCGACCTGCCAGCGGTAGGAGTGTCCCTTACGCCGCGCTCTCTGCCCCCGCCGAAGCCCCGGCCGTAGCTTCCGAGGCCGTAGCTTCCGAGGCTGAGGCATCTGAGGCTGAGGCATCTGAGGCTGAGGCATCTGAGGCTGAGGCATCTGAGGCTGAGGCGTCTGAAGCTGAGGCCGCCGGTGCCGGCGCCACCGGCGCGCCCGGCACGCCGAGTTCGAAGTTCTCGGTCAGCCAGGGCATCAGCTTCTCGTACGCGAGGATCGTGTCCGGCTGGTTGTAGTCGTGCGACAACACGATCGAGCCGGGCCGGACGTACTTCTGCACGCCCTTGATGATCTTGTCGATGTGGGTGGCGTCGTCCTCGTCCGCCGGCTGGTCCCAGTCGCGCGGGTCGACCTCCCAGTAGAGCGAGGTCATCCCGTCGGCGTACGCGGTCTGCACCAGGGCGTCGGTGAAGTTGCCGCCCGGCGCCCGGAAGAACGGGATCTGCGCGCCCGGCACGGCCGCCTTGATGGCGGCGTTGGTCTTGCGCAGGTCGGCCCGGATCATCGCGGGCTTGTCCTTGCCGATGGACAGGTCGTGGTCCCAGGTGTGGTTGCACAGCGTGTGCCCGGCCGCGGCGATCTGCCGGACGAGCTCCGGGTGCTTCTCCACCTGCGTGCCGACCAGGCAGAACGTCGCCTTGACCTGGTACTGGGCGAGGAGTTCCAGGAGCTTCGGGGTCTGCACCGGGTCGGGGCCGTCGTCGAAGGTGAGCGCGACGGTGGCCGAGCCGGTCGTGCGCAGCGACTTGGCCGGCCCGCTGCCCTCGGGGACGAGGATCACCGGCGCGCTGTTCGTCGGGGTCGCCGCCGGGGTGACCTGGTGGCCGGACAACCGGGCGGGCAGCGAGGCATCGGGCTCGACCGCCGCCGGCTGCGCGGGAGTCTTGGCCGCGTCCGCGTTCTTGCCGGGCTTCTTCGCCGGGGCGGTGGTCGCGGTCACCCGCGAGCGGCCGGCGGCGTTCACCGGGTTGACCTCCGTGCCGTCGGGGCTCTGCAGTGGCGGCACGATCAGCAGCATGCCGACCGCGACCACGGCGGCGAGCAGCGCCTGCTGGCGGCGCTTGCCGACGAGCAGCCAGGACTCGATCGGCAGGGTGCCGGGCGCCCGGTGCGAGCCGGTGATCGGCGGCTTGCCGCTGTCGGCGAGGGCCCAGTTGCGGACCGCGCCGGCCGCGTCGCGCACCACGGGCAGCGGGCGGACGGTGATGGCGAGCGGATCGGGGGCCTTGGCGTGCCGGCCGCGGGGCGCGCTGCCGGTTGTCGGCGTCGACCGCCGGGATGCGGTGTTCGACCGGCTGCGTCGTTCCGGCTTGTCTTCCCTGGCGCGGCGGGGTGCGAGATCGAGCGAGGCGCGGCGACCGCCGGCTACCCGTTCCTCGGCGAATGGTCGCAGGACTGTGGCGTCGGCAAGCGACTCGGGCCGCCGGTGCCGACCATTTGAGGTCTCGCCGGCCGTGGACCGGAAATGGGGGGAGGATCCGCCTGTTTGCGCGGTGAGGGCGCCGCCTTTACGGGCGCGCGTCGCCGGCTGGGCCGCATGCCGCGGCCCGATTACCGACGCCGTACTTGGGGAGGGGTGCGGCGACATTCGTCATGCCTACCGGGTTACAAGATCGAATACGATACCGCATTCGTGATCATCAAGTAACCGGGAGTAATCGTTCCTGCTTGGGACGTTTCCTGCAGAGCGGATTCATGACGACACATCCGACAATAGGCGTCACAGCGCGGCGTGTACGGCGTCGGTGGCCTTGCGGGCCGCAATCAGGACCGGATCCCATACCGGCGAGAATGGCGGCGCATAGCTCAGATCCAGGGCCGTCATTTCCTCCACTGTCATCCTGTTCCAGGCCGCGATCGCCAATCCGTCGATGCGTTTCGCCGCCTCCTCGCGACCCACGATTTGCGCGCCCAGCAGCAGGCCCGTCCGCCGTTCGGCGATCAGCTTGATCACCATCGGGCTCGCGCCCGGGTAATAGCCCGCCCGGCTGGTCGACTCGACCGACGCGGTCACGAACGCGAAGCCCGCCGCGGTCGCCTCCCGCTCCGTCAGGCCCGTGCGCGCCACCTCCAGGTCGCACACCTTGGTCACCGCGGTGCCGATCACGCCCGGGAACGTGGCATAGCCGCCGCCGATGTTGATGCCGGCCACCCGGCCCTGCTTGTTCGCGTGCGTGCCCAGCGGCACGTGCACCGGCTGGCCGCTGATCCGGTGCACGGTCTGCACGCAGTCGCCGGCCGCCCAGAGCCCGTCGATGTGCCCGCCCGGGCCGACGACCCGCATCTGCAGGTCGGTGCGCAGGCCGCCGGTGACACCCACCGGGATACCGGACTCGACCGCGAGCGCGGTGTTCGGCCGTACGCCCAGACCGAGGACCACGATGTCGGCCGGCAGCGTGCCGCCCGGGGTGACCACCGCCGACACCCGCCCGTCCGTGGTCTCCAGGCCCTGGACGTGGGCGTTGGTGCGGACCTCGATGCCCAGCCCGCTGATCGCCGCACCGACCCGCTCGCCCATGTCCGGGTCGACCGTGGACATCGGCTGCGCGGACTTCTCCAGCAGCGTCACCTCGAGGCCGCGGCGGACCATCGCCTCGGCCATCTCCACGCCGACGTAGCCACCGCCGATGACCACCGCTCGCCGCGGCGCGGGATCACGGTCGAGCCAGGCGTGGATGGCCGTGCCGTCGTCGAGCGTCTGCACGCCGAAGACGCCGTCGCCGTCGATCCGCGCCCAGTCCGGCGTCACCGGCACCGCGCCGGCCGCGTACACCAGGTGGTCGAAGCCCTCCCGCACCTCGCCGCCGCCGGTCAGGTCCCGGGCGATCACCTCGCGGGAGCCCAGGTCGATGCCGACGACCTCGTGCCGCATCCGTACGGCGATGCCGACCTCGCGGAACGACTCCGGCTCGCGGGCGATCAGCGCGTCGCGGTCCTTGACGTGCCCGCCGATCCAGTACGGGATCCCGCAGGCCGAGTACGAGGTGAAGTGCCCCCGCTCGAACGCGACGATCTCCAACTCGGCCGGACCGAGCCGCTTGCGGGCCTGCGAGGCGGCGGACATCCCGGCCGCGTCGCCGCCGATGACAACAAGCTTCACCGCTCACTCCGGGCTGGGTCGGCTCGCGTGGTGGTGGCCAGCCAGTCGACGACGTCCTCGACCGAACCGTTCTGCGAGAGCAAGGCCCGCTGGCGGGCGGCGCCGGTGCCGCGCGAGCGCAGTCGGCCCATCAGCACGGTGGCCATCTCGAGGTCGCCGTGCCGGTCCAGCTCCGGGCGTACGTAGTCAAAGAGCTGGCGCAGCAGCTTCCAGGCCGGCCGAGTCTCCCTGGTCGCCATGTCGATGTTCAGGCCCTCCAGTCCGTCATGCGCGGCCCGCCAATGCGCCGCCATCAGCAGCGGATGCGGCACGTTCGGGGCGGGCCGGCCGTCCCGAACGTCCCGCAGGATCGTTGCTACCAGAGCGCGGGCGAGCGCGGCCAGCAGGATCGCGTCGTCCAGTGTCGGGCAGACGTCGCCCATCCGGATCTCGACGGTCGGATAGTTTGCCGACAGCCGGGCGTACCAGTAGAGCATCCCCTCGTCGAGCATCGCCCCGCTCGCCACCAGGTCGGAAACCATCGTCTCGTAGTGCTCGTGCGACTCCAGGTATGGCGTGGGGCCGACGGTGGGCCAGCGCTCCCACAGCATGGATCGCCAGCTCGCGTACCCCGTGTCGTGGCCGCCGAAGAGCGGCGAGTTCGCGGTCGCGGCCTGCAAGATGGGCAGCCACGGCCGCAGGTGGTTGAGGATCCGCACGCCGGTCTCCGGGTCGGGCACGCTGACGTGCACATGCATGCCGTTCAGGCCGGCGCCGGGGGAGAGATCGCCGAACCGTTCCCGCATCCGGTGGAAGCGGGGCCGGTCGACGATCCGAGTGTGCGGCCCCGATCCCGGGCTCGCTCCCACCGCGACCAGGCGCACCCCGGCCCGCTCGGCGGCGCCCGCGAGGCCGGCCCGCAGCCGGGCCATCGCGTCGAACAGGTCGCCCAGGTCGAGCTGCGGCGGGCTGGCGGTCTCGATCTGACTGCGCAGGTACTCGTGCTGGATCGAGTCGCGGATGTCGTCGGGTAGCTGGTCGAAGACCTCCTCGACGGCCTCCACGGCCCGCGACTCGACGGCGTCGACGAGCAGATACTCCTCCTCCACGCCGAGCGTCAGCAGGTCCTGCGTCGCGGCCTGGCCCGCCATCTCCTCGGAGATCGTCGTTGCGGTTGCCGCATCCTCCGAAGTTCCCATGTGCCGGAAATACCCGATCCCGGCCGCCGGAAAACGGAGGTTTGGGCTCTGCGGGCGAAGTCGGGTAGGCGCAGTCTGGTATCTGCCGCCTGCGGGTGGGTCGGCGTTGATCGCAGCCCCGGGTTCCCGCATGCCGGGCACCGTGCTCGCCTGGTGGGCGCGGCGCCCGTATGCCGGGAAGCAATCCCGGCGGGTGGGCGAGTGTTCCACGATCCGGACTTTCCGCCACCCCAAACCTCAAGGTCCACCGGCCGGGAGACTTCCATATTGCGCGGGGTCATCCCGTGCCCGTCCACTTCCACCGGTCGCGGGCTCTGGACGGGTTGCGGCGGGTCTGGTCGTGTACCGAGGTGCGCGGGCCGCTCGCAGGTCGGTGGCCTGCCGGGAGGGGTTGGCGTTGATCGCTGGCCGATGGTCCCGCCTGCCGGGCGCGGTGTCCGCCTGCCGGGCGCGGTGTCCGTCTGCCGGGACGTGATCCCGGTGGGTGGGCAGATGTTCCATTATCTGGACTCACCGGCGCCGCAAATCACGCCATTCTCCTCATATCTTCGACCCCGGGTGTGATCTTGGAGAGCAGGAGTGCGGAGCGCACCCTAACTGCACAAGTATGCCGGCGGCACCGTCAATAAGGGCCGAATGTGCTGGTTTATGGGGTCGGTGATTCCACATTGCGGAACACTCGCCCACCCGCCGGGACGGTAGCCCGCGATACGGGACGCCTGGCCCGCGCACGACGGACCTCACCCCCGCCGCTGGTGCGCAGTAACAAAGACCCGTCCCCGGGCCTGGATCCGGAGGCACCCAGCTGGTGGAGGGTGAGGGCGAGACGGCGGTGATCGACTTGATGGGGCCCAGGGAGATTCAAAAGCGTTTGGGGCTGTCGAAGGCGTGGTTCGACACGATCAGCGCGTCGTTGTCGTTCCCTGTACCGGTTGCCGAACTCAAGTCGGGTCGGATCGGGCTGACCGCTGATATCGAGGAGTGGATCTCCGAGTACTGGTCGCACCGGGTGCTGTCGGGAGCCCATGGTCGCGGGGATTGATCGCACTGACAGCGGCTTCGGACCGATGACGGCTTCGGGGTTTGTCGATCGGTTGCCGAGCTGTCGTAGGGTCTGAACCATGCTGTTGCTGGGGTTCTGGGTGCTCGCGGCCCTGCCCGGCTCGGTTGCGTCTGGCGATGGGCCGTCGGGCCTGCTGCTCGGCCTTGCCGCCGTGGCGGCTGCGCTGCTGGTGGCGCTGGCCGCCGCGGGCGTACCGGCGCCGGCTTTCCGGGCGCCGGCCGGCCGCGTCGCGCTGTCTGTGCGTTCCCTCGTGCGGCGGCTTTCCCGGCTGCGAGACCCCGATGCGGCCGGGCGGCCGCGCTCTCGAGCGCCGTCGGCGTGCCCGGCGGTTCCGGTCTCCGCGCGCTGAGAGCCGCGAGCCCGGCCCGCCTCCGCGTCCATCTTTCCTTTCGGACCGCAGGGGTACGCCCATGTCCATTTCCGCCGCGCTCGCCGCCGTCGTCGGCCTCGCGCATTCCGCCCTCGAAGCCCTCGCCACCCTCCTGACCCCGCTCGCCGGCGGGTTTGCCGCCGCGCTCGCGATCATCGTCCTGACCGTCGCCGTGCGGCTGCTGATCAGCCCGCTCGGCTGGTTGCAGGCCCGGTCCGCCCGGCGTGGCGCCGCGCTGGCGCCGCAGCTTGCCGTGCTGCGCGACAAGCACCGCGACGACCCGATGCTGCTGGCCACCGAGACGCTTGCGCTGCAGCGGGCGCACGGGGCCGGCCCGTCGGCCGCGTTGCTGCCGGCGCTGGCGCAGGCGCCGTTCTTTCTGCTGATGTACCGCCTCGTGCAGCCGGGGCCGGGTGCGCCGCCCGGGGTCCTCGGCGGCCAGTTGTTCGGGGTGCCACTGACCGCGCACCTCGCCGCCGGGCTGCCGGTCTTCGCGGCGCTGCTGGTGCTCGCCTTCCTGCTGGCCTGGTGGTCGTCGAGCCGCACCCGCCGCACGATGGCCGCGTCTGCGCCCGCGCCGCGCGGGTCCGCAGCGCCGGGCGGGTCCGCAGCGCCGGGCGGGTCCGCAGCGCCGGGCGGGTCCGCAGCGTCGGGCGGGTCCGCAGCGTCGGGCGGGTCCGCAGCGTCGGGCGGGTCCGCAGCGTCGGGCGTGTCCGCGGCGTCGGGCGTGTCCGCGGCGTCGGGCGTGTCCGCGGCGTCGGGCGGGTCTGCGGCGTCGGGCGGGTCTGCGGCGTCGGGCGGGTCTGCGGCGCCTGGTGGTCGGCCGGGCGCGGGGCTGCTTCCACAGGTGATGGCGGCGCTGCCGTTCCTGACCGTGCTGATGGTGGCCTGGTTGCCGCTGGCCGGCGGGCTCTACCTCGTCACCTCGACCGCCTGGACCGCGCTTGAGCAGGCGGTCTGGCGCCGCCCGGCAGCCGCGAAAGATCGATAGCTGTTCATCATTGACAAGTCTCCGTAACACGCTAGAAACTTGTGAGAGCGCTCTCACGAGCGGCTAACAGCGGTTCGTCCCCCAACGGATCCCCACCCTGAAAGGCCGTGCAATGAGAACTTCTGGCTACAAATGGCGCCGGCGATGGCTTTCGGCCGCCGCCACCCTGATTGCCGTCGGCGCCTCCGCCACCTTTGTGATGCAGGCCAACGCGGCGGTGCCGGCGCCGCCGTCGGGCATGACGCTCGTCTTCAGCGACGACTTCACCGGCGCCGCCGGCACCGGCCTCAACCGGACCAACTGGCTCTACGACATCGGCACGTCCTACCCCGGCGGCGCCGCGAACTGGGGCACCGGCGAGATCGAGACGATGACCGACTCGACGCAGAACGTGTACCAGGACGGCGCCGGCAACCTGGTGATCAAGCCGATCCGCGACTCCGCCGGCAACTGGACCTCCGGCCGGGTCGAGACCCAGCGCACCGACTTCGCCGCGCCGGTCGGCGGCAAGGTGCGCATCGAGGGCCGCCTGCAGCAGCCGAACGTGAGCGGGGCCGCGGCCGCGGGCTACTGGCCGGCGTTCTGGACCCTGGGCGACGCGGCCCGGCCGGTGGGCGCCACGAACTGGCCAAGCATCGGCGAGTGGGACATCATGGAGTCGATCAACGGCCGGGGATCGGTCTTCTCCGCGCTGCACTGCGGCGTCGCCTCGGGCGGGCCCTGCAACGAGACCACCGGCCTCACCAGCGGCGAGCACGCGTGCTCCGGCTGTCAGACCGCCTTCCACACGTACGCGGTCGAGTACGACCGCAGCGTCTCGCCCGAGCAACTCCGCTTCTACCTCGACGGCACCCAGTACTTCCAGGTCAACTCGAGTCAGGTGGACGCGACGACCTGGAACAACGCCACCCACCGCGGCGTGTTCATCATCCTGAACGTGGCGATCGGCGGCGGCTTCCCGGCGGCCTTCGGCGGCGGCCCGACCGCGGCGACCCAGTCCGGCGTCCCGATGCTGGTCGACTACGTCGCGGTCTACCAGAGCGGCACCAGCACCACGACCGCGCCGACGACGGCGCCGACCAGTGGCACCCGGGACGCCTACGCCCAGATCCAGGCCGAGTCCTACAACGCCGCGTCGGCGGTCACCGTGGAGACCTCTTCCGAGGGTGGCCAGGATGTCGGCTACATCGCCAACGGCGACTGGATGCAGTACAACAACGTGAACTTCGGCACCGGGGGCGTTCTCGACTTCGTGACCCGGGTCGCGTCGGGTGCGGCGTCGGGCATCAGCGGCCTGGTCGAGGTTCGCATCGACAGCCGCAGCAACGCGCCGATCGGCAGCTTCGCGATCGCCAACACCGGCGGCTGGCAGACCTGGCAATCGATCCCGGCCAACGTCTCCAACGTGTCCGGACAGCACACCGTGTTTCTCACCTTCACCAGCGGCCAGGCGAACGACTTTGTGAACGTGAACTGGTTCCAGTTCCGCAGGTAGCGACCGTCTTCACTGGGGCCGGGGGCGTGACCAGCGCCTCCGGCCCTTCCCTCTTAAAGAACTTTAAGGCCGCGACCTCTGGACTTGCACTGTTAACAGTCCTAATAATTAACACATGCGTCGATCCCTCGCACTCGCCGCGACCGCCGCGTTCGCGGTGGCCGGTTCCGCCGTCTACCTCGCGTCGTCCGCGAACGCCGCGGTCGCCTGCGCTCCGGCCTGGAGTAGCACGGCGATCTACACGAACGGCATGTCCGCGTCGTATCTGAGCAAGAACTACACCGCGAAGTGGTGGACCCAGAACGAGGTCCCGACGGCTAG
>Ga0307515_10019646_pt1 | contig 12134 bp, 10 predicted proteins | sample 17_EM_MG_FD_194513 | JGI IMG/M metagenome (GOLD analysis project Ga0307515, IMG submission 194513) | Populus trichocarpa ectomycorrhiza microbial communities from riparian zone in the Pacific Northwest, United States - 17_EM | ecosystem: Host-associated > Plants > Roots > Unclassified | place...
AAGGATGAACGTGTATTCATCACGAGAGGTCCAAATCCGGATTTTGATTTGGAGAAACTTACCGAAGAGATCAGCAAGACAAAGAAAGACACGAGAGCGTAGAGAGCGGTGACCTGGTCCATCGCATGGATGGGGATTTCTGGGAATTTCTATGGGTTTTTGGGCGAAAATTGGAGCCCCCGACGAACGTTTTGTCGACGTGGAAGGGCGAAGCGGCCAGGACAAGCCACGTGCACCCTGATCCCGCCCACTCGGCGATCGAACGGGTGAAGTCGCCAAGAGGCGCAGGTGATTTCGTCTGACTCCCCAGCTCCGCCCACCATTTCCCCCCAGCTGTCCCCCTTCAGACCTCTGGAACGCCTTAACTACCCCACCTTTCGCCTCTCTTGGTCTCCGGACAGAGATCAACACCATCTGGAGTGCATTCATCCATCTATCAGACACAACTTCATCTGGGGAGTGGTCCTTGGGAAATCTTGGGACCGCCGTCAGAGTTGTGTCTGTGGACTCTGACCATCTTGCATGAACGCACTCCATGCTCTCTTTGTTCAACGTGATCAACAGGCGTTTCAGCGCCAGCTCGAGAGGGCTCGAAACGCTGCCTCCGGCTCGAATCCCGGTTCCGGTCAAGGCGGGGGAAAGTCTTGGGCAAAATCGAGCCCGGTCCAACTAAAACCCCACCCCTACGATTTCGATGTGAACGCTAGAGATTGGTTGGGAAGGACGGTTTTGCATTTGGCTTGTTCGTCTGGCGAAGCATCCGCACCGGAGTATGCCCGGCTTCTGTTGGCCTACCCTGGGATCAACGTGAACGTCCAAGACCTCGAAAGCCAGTGGACTCCGTTGCACAGAGCGCTGTACAATGGCAACATCATCACCGCGTTAGTATCTAATCGCTTTCAGGGATCGATGATGTCATAACCGCATTGTAGTGTCTTATTGCTGGAATGCGGTGATATCGACGTGACGATCCGAGATTCCGAGGGAAACACGGCCATCGACCTGTACAACTCGACGGTCAACGATACCAAACCTTCAGCCGTGGATGCGAGGCCTCACGTCGCTGGCAAAAAGCACGTCGCTACTATGGAGTTATACACCTGGGGTGCGAACAGGAACGCGACTCTGGGCCTCGGGGACGGGAACGACCGAGTCCACCCCGAACACGTTCAGCTCTACCCCACGTTCAAAACTGAATCTTCCTCCCAGCTGCCTTCCAGTATCGCCCAGGTTGGAATGTCAAAACTTCATACTGCGGTCGTTACCGATGATCCTGCGAACAACGTCCGGGTCTGTGGGTTTGGACTCGGTGGCAGGCTGGGCCAGACGCAGCACACGCAGTATGATTTCATTCCCATGCAGATCCCTCAAAAAATCGTCAAGGTGGCTCTGGGCCAAGATCACACTTTGGCCCTGACGGAGTCCGGGGAGGTCACGAGCTGGGGATTGAACAGATTTAGCCAGTTGGGGTATGCGGTTGAGAGCGCTGATTCGATTCAGCCTACTGCTCGAAAAATCACCGGTCCTCTGAGGGGGAAAAGGATGAACGGTCTGGCCGCTTGCAAGACCGCCTCCGTTTGTTGGTCCACAGACGAATTGTTTGCGTGGGGTACGAATAACGGCCAATTCGGTACGTTCATTAGTAAGGCATTTCCGGGCTTACCCTGACCGGAGGTTTTGTAGGTTGGAGCAAGGAATATAACCCCGTTCTGACGAACCCCAAAATCGTGACAAAGGTGGATGAGGGTGTGGTGGATGTCGCTCTATCTGTGAGCTGAGCAACCCTCTGTATCACGTTCACTTTCATACTTCTGATGCTAGGACTCGACCATGGTATGCCTCGGAACGTCTGGGGCTGTAGTTTGCCTCTGGGATAATCGTTCCGTCAGGGTCCCGTATGTTCCATCTATTCTTGATCTCAGTCGTCACCCCTCTGATTTTCGTAGTTTCCAACTTCCGAACACCGTATTTCCCCATGCTTCCAACAAATATACCCAGACCGCCAGGTTTGCTGCTATAAGAAAGCTCTCCGCATGCGACGATGTCTTCGGGGCGTTATCCACCGACGGAGAACTTTTTACCTTCTCCCTGCCAGAATCCAAGGCTACATCAGGGGGAGAGAAGGCTGCGATCAAACCTCAATTAGTGTGGGCCCTGAGGAAGGCGTTCACCGCTGTGAAGGTGAGCCGGGGGGTCGTTGATTGTGACCAGTGTTTACACCTTGCCTGCAGGATTTCTCAATGGCAGCTGATGGATCCATCATCCTCTGCACGGAATCCGGTCACGTCTTTCTGCGGACGAGGAACCCCAAAGCGGCTCAGAGCGGTACCAAGGCTTTCAAGTTTAGACGCATCCCGCACATCCAGCGCGTCAAGCGTGTATATGGTAACAACATGGGGGCATTTGCTGTTCTCCGAGCGGACTTCGTACCTGACCCAATTAACCTCACCGGGAACCTCTTGAACGAGGACCTCGCCGATCTGCTGCCATTTTGGGATCGTCGTCCAACGCGGGCTGGTCTCGACGATACCGTGCTCGATGGGGCAGACCAAGAGGAAGGGGTGAACCCATTGGGTATAGATCTCCCTTGTCTGCGCGCACTCTGTGATTTTCTGTTCCCGGTCTCTCTGGAGGACCCGAAATCCAAGATCCCCGGGGGCACCTACAACGCACCTGAAGCGGACATCGCCATCCGGGTACAGAAAGCTCCCGAGATTTCTGTTCACCGTTGCATTTTGGTGGCTCGCAGCTCGGTCTTGGCTTCCCTCCTGTCCGGTCAAACGACAGTGGTTCAGGACGCACCCTCAAACGTCGTGATCGAGGTCCTGCCAAGAAGTTCGGAGACGCATCCCCGGACGACATCTTTATCCATCACTGGCTGTCACGCTATCTCTGTGCTTATACTCCTCTACTACCTATACTCAGACGAGGTACTCGCAGTTTGGGATCCCCGAGTATCGCGAGACGTTGTCGACCGGATGTGGGTCTACGGAAAGGTCAACCCCCACGAAGTTCGATCGGAACTGAAGGTCCTTGCGGGGATTTTGGACCTTCCGCTTCTTGTACCATCCCTCCAGGTTGTCACAAAACTCGCTCCAAAACAATCGTCGGTCAAGGACTTCACTCGTGTGTTCGCTGCCATGCAGGATCAGGCGGGGCAGGGGGTGTACAAACCGGATATGACCCTCGAGTTGGCGGACAGAACGGTTTATTGTCATTCCGCCGTGTTGCGCGCGAGGTCCGAGTTTTTTTCCGCGTTCTTCGATGACGAGGATTGGACGAGGAAGCGGTGGACTCCCGAGAGGACGGTTGTGGTTTACTTGAAGCATATGGATTGGAGGCCTATGGAGTTCGTGTTGAGATTCCTGTGCGCGGGTGAAGATGCAGAGATGTTTGATTCATTAGGTATGCCTGCTGGACCGGTCATCTCAGTGGAGTGACATGCTCACGGCTTGCAGACTACATCAACTCGTCCGAGGACCTGCTGAATCTCATGTTAGAGATCATCGTTGTCTCTGTAAGATGCCGTCCCCCGCCCTCCACCTGTGTGCGATTGACCCCTGCTACAGAACGAGTTGCTCGTTGACCGATTAAACCTTATTTGCTCCTCGATCATCCTGAGACACATCAACCTGAACAATATCTGCGCACTGTACTCCGAAGCCGTTTACTATAACCTGTCCGAACTCGTGACTCGGCTAGAAGCATACATCGTGGTTAACATGGAGGCACTCGTCGACTATCACATGCTCAGTGCGCTTCCGTATGACCTCTTGAAAAAGATTTCGATCGCAGTGCGGATGGAGCAATCGAACAAGTCTCCCATCACACGATCATCGTTCTTCGTGGACAGGGCGATGGAGAAGTATGGAAGTTGGCTTCGTCTACAAGACATCCCTCAGTTGATCGTCCGGACCCACCTGACCAAGGATCGCTCGGAGGCGGTTCGACGGAGGTTGGCTCCCGATGATTGTCCACCTATGCAAATGCCAAGGAGCGTTTCGGAGGATATATTCGTTATGGATGACGTGTCCTCGTCACCACCTGTCCCATCGGACTCACCCATTGTCAAGAAGCCATCCTCGGGATGGAGACCGATTGGACCTGTCATCAAGTACGGCTCATCCCATCGTTTTGTTACCGAAAGCGACTGATAGATCTTTCCCAGGCATGATATGAAGAGTATTATGGCAGAAACGGAGAGGAACGCGTATTCTCAAAATCCTCCAAAGGATGGATCACCGGTGGCGAAGTGGACACTGAGAACACCACCGCGACCAGAACGGATGCCTCCCACTCACGGATCGCCGGTGTCGTCGTCACCTGGTAAAAAAGTTGACTTGAGGATGACGCCTGCTATCACGCAGACATCCTCGACTATTCTTCGGCCCGGTACTACAAGCTCGGCCTTGTCACTAACGCGCCCTCGGGGAGTTAGTCCTGCACTCGGAGCAGTGGAATCGCAGTCTCAGTCACCACCGAAGGCCCTCTCCAAGCCTCCAGCTCACACCCCTCCACCCTTGACTCGGACTCAGAATACCCAAGTATCTCAACCGATTATACCCGTCAAGATGGGTGTCGGTTCTCCCAGCATCCGACGTACCTCGTAAGCTTCCTCACCATTGGTTATCCTTTCGCGGAGCTGAGGTTTATTGTTTTAGGAGTGACGGAAAGCCTTGGGCACATACGTCCAGTAACCCAATTTCCAACGGGCAATCATCCAATGATCGCATAACGTCGTTCGCGGCCATTCAATCATCGCAGGAAGAAGAGAAATTACCAAAAGGGAAACAAAAGCAGTCGCTGAAGGAGATCCAAGAGGAGGAACAAGCGAGAGCGGCCGAAGAAGACTTCTTGAAGTGGTGGGCTGCCGAGGAGGAAAGAGTGAGGAAAGAAGAAGAGGAGGCAGTGAGGGCTGCTATCTCCATGGCGAAGGGCGAATCGAAAGGTGGAGGAGCCAGGAAGCGACAGCATGGGCGCGGGGGTGGGAATAGGAAAAGTTCAAGGGGGAAACAGCAGTCCGAACGTCGGCATACTGCTCTGCAGACTGGAAAATAAGTGACCCTTATATCTCAAATAAAAAACCGGCGCCGGTTTGATTGAACACGCCTCGGGGCCGGGGGAAAGGTCATTAATATTCTGAACGAAGCTTTTAGGTATATATCGTCATTCCGTTCTCGCGGTACGGCCCCAGCAACTCGCCAGTGTTTTGCCAGTCAGTCGTTATACAAATCTACCCCGGTAGTCACTGAATGTCAATGCTTTATCAACCATGCGCAGTTGTTCCGGCACTGGTATTGGATACATCACTCCAGGGTAGCTGGATTTCACATTCTAATTATATTGGGCCACTTCAAAACTGGAATACCTACTGAATTTATTACTTGGTCCTATGGACTAGTGTATTAGCAAGGATGTATCATGCATAGTTACTAATACAAAAAAGAAGCCAAAGATTGTCTCAAGTACTGAAGAAGGGATGTTTTGAACCAGAGAAAGGATAAAGAGGATGGCTAAGATCAGATGGTGATGGTTAAAGACAGCAGATGCTATGTACCTGGTGGATCATGGAGAATAGATTGTGATTGGAACTCAACAATGATAGGTCTTGGGTAGTGACCACTAAGCAGGGCTAGAAACTTGCCATCCCACCTCACCAACTTCCAGTACTGTATCCTCCAGGCTAGGGGTAACCACAAACACTTATTGCCTCTGGAATCTGTAACCCACTCAGAATTTACCTCAACACAATATCCATAAGAAGAAAAGAGGTTAATCCATGACCATTCATTCCCTAAGTGATCCCCTTCAGATAATGAGCATCCATTCCAACCATCTTCTATTTCCAACTTTCTAAGAGAGAGGTTTCTAGTGCCAGTGAGGCCATGGGGATCCATAATCCACAGTTGGTCCTCATTTGGAGAGAACTGAAAATCCATAGAATCTAATAGGTTACAGTGAAAACATTGGAGAGTTTTCTGAGCTTGAACATTATATATGTAGACTGTATCTTCACTGGTATAAGCAATCTGAGAGCAATCATGGGATAATCTCAGGTACTCTAGGTCAGACTCAGGGGTGGCCAAATGTACCTTGGTCTCTCTCTTGTTATCATAATCTCCATTAAGATTCCAGCTGACAAGCTTCTGCCAATCTACTGCAAAGATGGTATTACCACTGATCTTGATATCCTCAGCTTCCATCCATACATCAACTAGTTCCTCTGGAGTACACAAAATGTGGTTGAAGAGTGTGATATGGCCATGGCCTTGCTTGGCAATTGCAACATGTGTTCCATCTGTAGAGTATGCCACTAAGTGCTTTTCACAAGGCACAATCTTATAGGGGGGAGGGATGCTAGGATGATTGTCCAGAGACAACAACTGGATGTTACTGGTGCTCTGACACAGGATTGAGAGTGAAGTGGGTGACCAGAAGAATGTGCCAAATCCTAATTGTGGTCTAAGGCTACACCAGGGCACATAGCAAGTAGATATGTTCTTCCAAACACAAATTTCATCCATTAATGCTGTATATGCAGCAAAATTTCCATCAGCAGAGAACAATGGTGGTAGATGACAATTTATACTGGCTGGTGTGGTCTGCAATAGTAGTTGTGAGTTCTGGACATCAAGTATGATAAACTCTGTCCCAGTAACAAAGGATGCATGAAAGGACACTGGGGAGAAGGAAAATTCCATATGAAATGGAACAGGAAATGAAGAGACTGCATGAAGTGGAGAGTTTGAGGTTGGTTGGAGCTCATAGATGTCAATCATATATTTTCCATAATTTTCAGAACTTATGGCAAACCGGAGAGTATCTTTATAGACCCAGAAAGTACTCAACATACAGCGTGTTGTTGATTGGATTTTTCCCTGACATAGCTGTGTGCTGGTGACTGCATCATATGTGTAAAAGCCCAGATAGGTTGTGCTAAGTGTGATTGTCCTTTGGTCTCCATGAAACATAATTCTATGACAGAATGGGATATCCATCTCCCCAATTACAACCCCTGTCTGAGTGTCCCAAACAATGAGCTTAGTCTGAACAGAAAAACTGGGAACAGAGATTAGTATCAATATGGAGATGGAAAAAATGTTGATATAATTGATCCCCTCACCTATTGTAAGAACACCCCAGCAGGTGCCCATCAGGGGAGAAGTCAATAAGGCCAGGAAAATAACCCAATAGATGGCTGGGAGGCTTGAGGACAGATACTCTCTCTAGGGTGTTTGAATCCCGGACCTCTATTGTGCTCCCAAGACTAGCTGCAATGAATTGACCACATGGGGACCAACCAGCACAGGAGAATGTCCCTGTAGTCCCAACACTTGCTGTGCATGAATCCCATGAGGCAGCTATTCCAGTGACCACCCTTGCTACTGAGTCAATCTGTTGATTGTATAGCCTCCAGATAATTGATGACTGGGGTGCAAGCACAAGTGCAGAGTGGTAGATGTGGGGTACAGATTTGCTGATGACCTCAAAGAATTCAGTCACAAAGCGGAGGCAATCAGCAGTAGTGTCAAGTAGAGTCTTGACATTAACAGAAACCTGGATCTGACTTTCAGTGAGTATGGAGAGACCTATAAACCATGTTGTAATTCTAAACACACCTCATTCAGCCATTTTTTGGTTGCAATCAATGCATGTGCAGCATCACCCATAACACCAAGAACACTCATCACCTCTAACCAGAGGATAAACTTCCCCTCTAGGAAACCACAGAGAGCTGACAGAACATCTGTGACTTGGTGCTTGGTCATGATGAGGTGCTTGTACCATGATCTGCATGCATATTCCAGTGCACCCCGGATCCCACTGTCTTCAATCCTCTTTGCCAGATCCTCCACCTCAGAGTTGAGGGAGTAGTCAGGGATTGAGCACATATTCTTCTTCAGTGACTTTCCCATAAGTTGGAGGCAGCATAGGGCCAATTCAATGTGGTAGTCATCAGGGGATATGTGAAATCGCAGGTCTCTGCAACGGGTGGGGTCTGTGATGAAGTCAGGGAATGACTTGTGGAATGGTTGGACGGGGTAATCAGGATCTTCAGGCAGTATGAGTAATGATCGGATTAGCTCAAGGAAGCGCTGGACTTGATTATGACGAAGACCAAGGAGTGTAGCGATCGCAGATGGTGAGAGGGGATTTGTGGCTAGTACTGTGGTACTGAGGACAGAACGGACCATAGTATCATCCTCGGCCCTGTTTTTTTGAAAGGACTTCTGGAAAACTGACATGTAGAGTGAGTCAAGGCTGTTGTACACCTTCAACTCTGTCTCCCCTTCATAGATTGTACTCTCCGGAGATGCCATAATAGTGGCAAGCTGATCTGAGGGATCCTGAAGGTGGTGATCGAGGAACTTGACCGTTGCAACAGCGTATACGAAGAAGCCGGCCGCCCTTCGACACAATGAGTCTAAGTCTTCGTTCGTCGGCCACCCGTCAGTACAGCCACGTCGAAGAGAAAGCTCTGATAGCTTGTGGTTGAGAAAGTGGCGGATGTCGTCGTCGACGGTGCGAGGCTCGACTTCGTGGAGAACAAAGACGTCGGTGGATTCCCTTAGCAGTGGGCCGCGGAACCCGGTCATGATGCGAGTTTCCGGTCTGCTGGTGATGAAGAACTTGACCCCTGGAATATCTCGAACTGACTGACCCACTACGAGGAGGATCGCGGATTCTGGGTCGTCGTCTCTGCACTCGTCGAGGGCGTCAATCACAATAACGGTTGAGATATCCGCAGATCTGAGCGGTTCGACCAGAAACTTTTGCATCTGATCTTGGAGCGACTCGTGGACAACGTCCGGGTTGGACTGGAGGAGGGGAATGAGCGAGGACCGAAAGGCTGGGTACTTTTGGGCAAGCTGAAATGCCAATGTGGGGAAGATGAGCTGGAGGTTGCTGCGATCTTCGACACCTCTTGAGCAGAAGAACGACGCTCCCAAACGGCCATCGGCGAACACCCTCTCTGCGATCGTTTGTGCAATGGTAGATTTGCCTGTCCCCGCAAGCCCGTTGAGCCAGAAGACTGGGGATTTGTCGAAATCCTCTGTCCACTTCTCGATCTCGTCCAACACGCTCTCTCGGGTACCCTTGAGACAGCCACTCCGGTTCCCATGCCGATATTCGGCCCCTTGAGCGCGACGACAGCCGTTCAGCACTGACAACTCAGCTGTTGGGAGGTGAGTGTATGTCCACTCAATGATAGAAACATGTCTAACCTGCCGCCTGGAAAGACTCATTAGTACCTGGTCTGTTTTCAGACAGAGTGACTATAGACGTACAATCAACCGACAATTTTGCTCATACAACGATTTCTGTTGAGCGAACTGCATCGTGCCTAAGCAAAGCATCCCACGGGAGGCTGGGGGATCAGGACAAACCTGGTATTCAACGATAGCATCCCTGAGCTCTTCCGCCAGTTCGCTTATAGTGCGCCTGTCTGCGTCATTTTCCTGGTAACCAACTGCACTGGCGCGCTCAGATAGGGGCTGCAACTCGTCCTTGATTCCTTCGAGGGTCCTGGGCCGGGATTAACACGGACACTTTCTCACAACAAATTCATGGTACCCACTCAAACAGGATCATTCTTCGCTTGGATCCATCTTTATTATCGGTACTCACAGCCTCTACTTTGAGCCGACCCAGCCGAGCAAGGACGGACCCGATTTTTCCTTGTACCCCGGGCAATTGCTATTGACACGTCAGCGGGAGTCTCACGATGCATGCGCATTCCTTTACCTCGTGCAGTCTCAAAAATGCGTTGAAAGAAGACTTTCGTCGGTCAACCGCTCGTCAGTTCTAATGGTGGAAACAATGGGAAGAAACCTACCGTCAACTGCGTGACCTGGTTATCTATTGATTGCTGTTGCGATAGCTGCCCCAAACGCGTTAACTCCGTCCGATATTAATGATCCCTAGTGTTGCCAACCTGGTAGATGAGGATCACTTGTCGAAGTTCTTCGATGAGCTTGACAACTGTTGAGGAGTCTTGCGTTTTATCGAGGAACTTGGCCGTTTTTCCTTTCCCCAGCAACGTCTGAGATCGTTTCTCGATGTCTTCCAAGGATCTACAGACTACTATTAGCTAGAGTTTCCAAGACAATAAGGATGTGGTACAAACCGTATCAACTGTTCATGTCTCTCCGCCTCCCCGTGGTTGCCACCGGCGCTGGCTGTCGCCACACTGTCCTTCAACCTAATTAACCATGGGATAAGATCCCCGAGCTTGTCTTCGACGTCCTTGCTTTGCTAGGATGGATACGTCAGCGGGGCGGTGGGGCGATTCGATAGAAACGTACGTCGTAGTGTTTTATGAGCGCATTGATGAATCCTAAACATGACTTGAGGGGAGGAAACACATCGGATGATTCTTTCGCGATGTCCAAAAGTGTTTTCGTTACGTCGACGAACCGCTGTTTCTTTGCTGCAGAAAGTCGTGAGGTTTGGACCATGATGATAGCCGGGTTTCGTACATGAGCTTGGTCCGACTCCTGTCCCACTGGCTATCAGGGGTCGTTTCCGAAGGATGCTGGACATAGCTTAGAGTATAGTGCGTGAGTGTGTAATTCGGGTGGTTCGTCCGCAAGGTGTATAGTTGGAACGATAGTCTCCCCCGGACCGGGATGCCGGTTCGCGTCCCCAAGCTCTCCATCACGTGCATGTCCTCTTCCCCCCACCAACAGTGAATTTCAACGCCATGCCATTCGTGTTCCCCGCTACGTATATACCCAGTGACATGTGCATGAGCATCCTTCAGGCCAACAAAACACAGGTGGCTAGTTGAGTGTTGACCTCAACCCATCAATATCACGCGTACGGTGGTCCCAATTGGCCGTTTAATGTTTTAGGCTTTGATGGTATGCGGGGTCCGTACCGCGGCAAGATGGAGCCAGAGTGCCGGAGTTGGGTCCCTCGCGGGGTGTGCTGGATGTGCTCTCGTTCCGGCCACCATTATGGCATTCGAGAAAATCGAGCTTGCAGAAATGCAAAAATCTTGCTCATGACTTGCTCTGTCCCACTTACATTCCAACGTCGCACGTCGGGCCCTACGGCTTTGCGCGCAACCGCCTGCCAGGGCCGAAATTTCCCCGCCTCCGGGCAAACAGCGCTTTATAGGGGTCTCTTGTAGGGTAAACTGTTTTTGCAGGGCAAAACGGGTTTCCTCCCGACGCCCGGAACTGGGCAACTGGGCAACTATAGGCACTTGAAACAGCCGGTTCTACACGATAACGGCATTTTTGACGCGGGCCCCCACGAGTTTCTCTCTTATAAGACTTCCCTACATCGCCCATATGGACGGGATCTTCTTTCTGTGCCTTCTATGTCCTCCGACCAACTAGAGGAGATCGTTCAAGCCATTCATGATCTGTGAGCTTCCATTATCTGGTTCATGAGTCGTCTCTCCTGAACCTTTGGTCCCAGTACCACAACAGAGGTGGGTATCAATCTTCGTTGTTCGTGTGGCTCGGGGTGAGAAACCGCGGCCAGTATTACGCAATCGGGACCACCGCCATCCTATTCTACGACTACCTGCTGACCCTGGCGGACGAAGTAAGTCATACCACCAGCGTAGTCCCTCACTAAGCTTATTCGCTCGAAAGGTCAGATACGCTTGGTCTGGAAAGAAATCATGGGGTACGTAGAGAACAGCGCCCACGTGCGGCACTTTCTGACGATGGAATAGTTTTTGCGCTTTTCATTCTTGTATTATCTCATCTGCGGCAGCCATATTCCCTTCTGAAAGGACAATGTAGAACAGGTATCCGCCGCTGGGATACAAGATCTGGCTGTTCATCTGTCAGTGTGATCACAACCTCCTCTTGATAGATGAAATCGACGTTTTTTGATTGTAGCGGCTTTCACTCTGTCATCCTCGCAACAAGTAAGTGAACTTTTCGAGCGATGTATTTCGTCCATATGACAGGCTCGCTGATAAAATGGGTTTTAGACGTATGATCATATTTCGATAACCTCCCAAATCACAAAGTTTCCCACATTTCTTTCGCAGGTGCGATAAAACTGCATTTCTCCCTATCTTCATGTATGTGTGGTGCACGCTACTCGCTCAAATTGCCCTAACACTGAGGTCCGTTCGTTCTTCCCGGCATGGGAGGACTTCGTGCTGA
>Ga0307515_10019648_pt1 | contig 12133 bp, 1 predicted proteins | sample 17_EM_MG_FD_194513 | JGI IMG/M metagenome (GOLD analysis project Ga0307515, IMG submission 194513) | Populus trichocarpa ectomycorrhiza microbial communities from riparian zone in the Pacific Northwest, United States - 17_EM | ecosystem: Host-associated > Plants > Roots > Unclassified | place...
CTTAAGAATCTTATAACTATAGGAAATACTATCCTAAGCTTATTTATATATCTCTAAACTAAGCTACTGCTCTACTTTATCGGTTTTCGTCCATTATAGGTCCTTAAGCTATCCTTATCCTATCTTTAGAATCTTAAATCTCTCTTATCTCTTCTTAAGAATCTTAAGCCTTTAGCCTTTTACCTTTATTAAGGGGTAAGCTAGCACTAGTAGTTGTCTACTTGCTTAATCTTCTTTAGATATTACTCCTTCCGTCTTATAAAGCAATGGATACCGTATCTAACGGTGTTATAATACCCGTTACTAAACCTTACTCTATAGCGGTCTTAGTCTCTACTTCTATTATAACTTCTTTAAGGTTTATACGTTCCTAGTAAACTGCCTTTATTTCCTCATCGTCTATAAATATTTCGCCTATATTAAACTCGTCGTCTTTAATATCCAATCTACGCGATAGTTTGTTAGTTCCTCTATACTCTATAGATTTTAGCTCCTATAGCTAATAGCTTGCGCCATACTTAGCATCTTTATAAATTTGGTATATATTATTATAACAAAACGCGAAACTTCTAATTAAACATTCTTTTATTCCTTACAGTATACTATTATCCCTCTATATATATATATCTTCTACTATTAATCTAGTTCCCTTTATTATATAATAACTTTAACCATCTTTATAATCCCTTATAAAATAACCTTATTTCCCGTAATTTATATAAGCTCTATCTCTAAACTACTAACTTTACTATAGAGTCCGCCTAAATATCTTCTACTGCTAAGATCCCTAGTTTAGCCTCTGCTCCTTAGTCCTATAATTACTAGATCCTTAACCTCTAGGTTTTTATAATTTCTTACTCCATCTCTTATAGGCTTCTTTAGTACTACTTAGGTCTATTAACTCTGCGCCATACTATAGTTTCTAACTTAGCTTTAGTTATTACGCACTTTATATCTTATATAACTATAGAACTCTATCCTAGCTTTACTTAGCCTATTCCCATTAATAGATCTAATTATTAATCTTAATCGCTTAATCTATTAACTCCCTTAAGGTATCCGTATCTTCTATTAAAATAATTACGTTCTAGACTTTAGCCTTAAGTCCTTATTTATACTATGCTATAAGCGCCCTATTATTCCACTTAACTTATATAGCTAGCGTTTAAAACTATATTATATACTTAATTGCTAAGGTTTATTGCGTAATATCTTAGAGTTTTCTTTCCGCCGTGGTTACTGCCTCTAGGTCTCTAAATATTTGTATAAGTCGCTTTATAAATCCTTCCTAACTTAAGAACATAAACTACACCTTTTAATTAGTAGTTATTATTCCATTTGCCTATATCTCTATAAGGTAAGGCTTAAACTACTTAAGTGCCTTTCCTAATAAGAATAGTCCCGCGTAAGCTATTTAATCCATAGGTATTACCAGCTTTATTCCTTCTTACGCTACCTTAAAGTATATTTATATAAGAAATCCTTTAAGCTTTAATCTTTCTCCTAAGAATCTCTTAATTAATAGTAACTTAACCTTTACTACTCCTATCCCGTTAATCCTTTATTTAAGTGTCACATTATTCTCTATTAACTAGTTAACTATCTCTTATAGTTATCTAACCGTTACAGGTTGCTGTAAGTCAGTATCTACTATACTAGTATCGCCTCTTAACCTTAAAGTAGTTGCCGCCATTAATGGCGTTGTGGTAGCTGCTTTTAGTAGCATATTATTCGACTTTCTATATTTAATACTATAACTAGGTAGTAATTATATAACAGAACCTTATAGCAAAAACTACGATAGGCTTGTTATTGGGCTAGGTATATAGGTAATACAAATTAAAGTTAATAACGTAATAATAACTGGTAGAGTGGTTACCTAATAGATTAACTCTAATTATATTCTAAGAATTACTATAAGGAAAGAACTATCTAGAGTAGGGACTATAGTCCTTTAAATACATAACCATACTTCTAAGAAATCCTTTTTATATATAATATACGTAAGGTACGTAAGGTACATACATTCTGTTCGTTCTTTATGTTCCTCTTATAGCATATTATATAACTTTAGTTACTATTCCTCGTTATATAGTTCTACCGGATCTATCCTAGACCGTGCCTATATTAACCAACTAGCTTCTTCCGACTCCTCTTTAAGTAGTCATAGCATTGTACTTAAAGCGTCCGTAATAGACGATCCTTTAGCAGTAGTTAAGAGGGCTTAAATTAAGAGACTTTTAGACATTTGTAAGCTTGGGCAAAGGTATAAATCTTCTTACTTTATAACTCTAGAGAAGCTCTCTTAGATAGATTTGAGGATATAGAAATGTAGTTGCCTTTATATTCTAGCTAAAGCTCTTTTACTAGAGCCTTAACTATAGTAAGCCATTTATCTTTCTAAGCTTTATCCTCCTATTGCTGCTTAAACTATAATATTTTAAGCGTTGGATTAAGGACGATTGCTATATAATAAGCTGCAGATTTATTAGCTTTCTTATAGTACTTCTTATACTTTAACTAAGCTACCTCTAAGCAACCAGCCAAGTACTTATAACTCTATAACTCTATATAATTAACCTTTTACGTCTCTATAGAGAGCTTAAGAAACTTCTACTTAGTGAAATTAAGCTAGTTTAAGAGCTAATTAAGTATTTAGAAGTGGTTAGTAAGCCTAGTAAAGTTGCCTTTTACCATAAGTATAGCCTTATAAAAAGTCTCTAAATAATTATATAGATGCTTAAGCTCCTTCTAGTAGTAACTTTAGAGTATATCGTCCTTTAAGAGAGGCTTTAAGCTAGAGGAGGGAGTATAGTCGTAGTAGAACTGTTAGACACTATAAGGGCGCGAAGAGACTTTGGGGAAGATTTGAAGGAACGATATAAATTCTATCTAAATCTAAGGGTATATAGCTCTCGCTAAGAACAAGACGTTGCGTAAAGAGAGAAGGAAATAATAAGAGAATTATATAATTAAATAGTTAGGGGTCTTAGTGGTTAATACGTACGTATATACGCACGCGGTCTTTAACGGACTTTAGTAAAATTTAATTAATCTGGCAGAATTTGGTCAAAGCGTTAAAATTTATCTATTAAGTATTTCACTAAGACATTCCTACTATAACTGGGCTAGTTGTAACGGAACCTTATAGCAAGTACTATAATGGGCTCGTTATTGGGCTAGGTGTATAGGTATTATAAGTAAGTTAACAACGTAATAATAACTAGTAGAGTAGTTGCCTAACAGATTAACTCTAATTATATTCTAAGAATTACTATAAGGAAAGAACTATCTAGAGTAGGGACTATAGTCCTTTAAATATACAACCGTACTCCTAGGAAATCCTTCTTATACGTAATATACGTGTTATACATATTATACGTACGTTCCCTTTATATACTGCGTACACTGCGTATAATATTATGTAACTCGCTTACTATTCCTTATTATATAGTTCTACCGGCTCTATTCTAAACCGTGCTCTTATTAACCAACTAGCTTCTTTTAACTCCTCTCTAAGTAGTTATAGCATTATACTTAAAGCGTCCGTAACACCATCTCCCTCCTCTTTATCTTTGTCCTTAAAGATTCCTAATATCTCTAAGTCGTTTACTAGAGGTATAATGTCCGTCTAATTAATTTGGTTAACATTGTTACTTATTATACCTCCTAAGGTTTCTAAACCTCCTTCTTCTTTACAAGCGCAGCGTTATGCTCGCACTATTGCTAGTATACTATTGCTTAATAGGATAATACTATCTCCGTGTTCTTATTGTGCGAAAGAGAGGCTAGTTTGCGTTACGCTGGCAAGTCCTTTATCTTAGCAACCTTCCTTTTATTTAAAGTGCACTAAAGCAAACATTTATTTATCCTATAATGTTCACTCTATCTCTAACGCTAAGTGTACGCGTTCTATTACTCTTAATAGTTATTAAGTTTCCTAAGTAATTTGTTATAGGGTCTTATATTTAATTTACTACTATAAGGCTTAATAGTAAGCTGTCTTAGGCTCTTACTAAGCTTAAGCGTTTTTATAATACGGAACAGAAGGCCTTAGATACTTAGATTATAGCGTTTACCCATCTTCTTTATCTTAAGAAAGTGCGTAAGAAGGTTTATTCTAAGGAGTAGAAGCTTATAAAATAAGGTCTATAGGAACTTAGTAATAAGAGAACTGACTCTCTTCCTATAAATAAGGAAATAACTCTAAGTAGTTCGGCAGTCGCTCTTCCTAGGTCCCCCTTAGGTAACTTATTCTTTAGCGATTCTTCTTTATTAATATTGCCTGACCTATTTTCTTTTAATACTCCTATACCTTTCCTATAGCGTTCTTTAAATTTTCTAATAGCTCCTAGGTAGTTTTATTATAGCCTATCTACTTAACTTTATACTATATTTTATTGTTAACGTCTTTATAACTAACGATCTTTAAAACTTACTATTTGTTTTCTTCTTATCCTCTATATATATCTGCTTTATAAACCGGTGGCTTAATATTCCTATATACTAGCTCTAATATTATAATATACTGTATAGGGTAGATTTTTATCTTAGCTAGTAGGTTTAACTTAAATATAATTAATAAAATTCTTTATGTAATTTTAAAAGGTCCTAGTCTAACGTGGTTTAACTTCTTACTTAGTTATTAACTCTTAAAATTTTTATATAGTAGCTATACTTTATCTCCCTCCTTAAGATCTAGTCCCTTAGATCTCTTAGCGTTATAGTATCTTTTTATCCTTTACTATACTACTTTAGCTATTTCCATAAGGTCTTTATAAAGATTTATTAATGTCTTCATTTTTTACTTAGCTGCGCTACTTATCTTCTTTGCTTAATATAGTAATAGCGATGTTCTTAGCTTATATCTATAATTCGCCTTAAATAGTAACGTACCTATTTCTTCTTATGGTGTTATATTATATATAAACTATATAATTAGTAATAAAAATACCTAATTATTCTATGCGTAATTAATATAGTGCCTTAGATACTGTTTTAGTATCTAGTTTAATCTTTCTGTTTAACTGTCTATCTGCGGATAATATATGGTAGAAGTTGCTACTTAAACTCCTTACTCCGCTAAGAATACCTCTTAAAATACTACTATAAATCTTAGATCTCTATCTAATATAATTTTACTTAATGCTCTATATCTTACAAACACTTTTTTAATATAGATTTTAGCGATATCTTCTGCTAAGATTTCTTCTGTACACGCTATAAAGTATCCCTACTTTATAAGTTTATTTACTATTACTAAGATCGTATTATAATCTTATCTAGTAATAGGATCTTTTAATTTTAGTAACTTAATAATAAAGTCCTATAATATAACCTCCTATAGTCTCTCTAGTATTTTAATAGGTTATAGCCCTCTATATAGCTTATGCCTTATTAGTTTATTTCTTTAATAATCTAGATACTCTCTAGTAACCTTCCTAGCTATCCTCTAGATTCCGTTAATAATATACTCCTCTTAGAGTCTTAATACTAGGCCTATAGCTCTATTATATCCTTAAGTTAGTCCCTTATAGAAATCTTCTATAAAGTGCTCTGCTATACTTCTTAGGATATACTTTACTTCTTAGTTTTTGTATATATCTATTTATAGATCTTCTAGCTATACCTCTAAAATTCTTTATACCTAAAAGCTCTCTAGTAACTTATAAACCTTCTCTAGTTCTTCCTAAGTTATTATAATTTTTAGATAATTATATCTAATTAATCTATCTATATCTTTTCGCAATAAAGCCCCTAATGGCTTTTTATTATTTTGTAGTTTAGCTTTCTAACTTAAAGTATCTACTCTTGTATTGTCTATACCCTTAGTATACTAAATTTTAAAATAGTATTCTATAAGCATCTCTACCCATCTAACCTATCTTTAGTTAAGTTTCTTTATTATTAGGAATCCTATTAGGTTTTTATAATCTGTCTTAACTATAAATAGTTTCTCTATACCTTATAAGAATACTCTCTATTCCTTTAATGCTGTAACTATACCTAATAACTCCTTATTATAAATGTTATAGTTTAACTCTAGTAGTATTATCTTCCGACTATAATATACCACTAGGTGCTATCTATTTAGATACTTTTATATAAAATAAGCCCCTAGTATAAAGTTTAATATATTTATTTCTATAACTATCTCTAGACCTATTTAATAGATCTTAAAAACTAGCTCTTAGGTAAATAACCTTTTAACTTTCTTAAATAGTTCTTATTATTTTTCTCTTTATACCTATAGTTCTTCTTTTTTTTATTAACCGCGTAAATGGCTTAATATCTTTTAACTATTGTGCTATAAACCTTCTATAGTAATTATAAAACCCTAAAAACGATCTTAACTATATAACGTTCTCCAGTTCTTACTAATTTACTATAGCCTTAATCTTCTTTAGATCTATACTAAGTTAGCCTAGTTTAATAATAAATTTAATAAAATTAGTCTTCCTAGTAAAGAACTTATATTTTTTAATTGCTACTAGTATCTATTCTTCTTATAGTCTCTTTAAAACCTATTTAATATATTCTCTATATTCTTCCTTAGTTATTAAGTAGATAATAATATCGTTAAGATATACCATAATAAATTTATCTAAGTATTCTCCTAATATATTATTAATTCGCTTCTAAAACGTTACTAGTGCGTTTATAAGCCTAAATTATATAACTAATAGTTTATATAGTCCTTCCTTTAACCTAAAGGCTGCCTTTTATTTGTTACCTTCCTTAATTCTAATCTAATAGTACGCCTATCTTAGATCTATCTTCGTAAAGATTTACGCATTACCTATCCTATTTTAGATTTCGCTAATTAAGGGTAAAGGATACCTATCCTTTCTGGTAATACTGTTTAACTATCTATAGTTAATATATAGCCTTAGCTTACCATTTTTCTTTAGTATAAATAGTACTAGATAACCTATTAATAATTGCGATAGTTTAATATATCCCTTTTATAAGTTCTCCTAAATAAACTCTTTAAGTACTCTACCTTCTTTTTTAGTAAGCTTATAGATTGAAAAGAACCTTAAACTTATTTCTGGTTCTAATTCTATCTTATAATCCTATACTATATATTTTAACAGCTTTTTACTTTCTAATAACTATAGTTTCTTACCATACTTATAGTATCTCTTTGGTATATAGCTTAGCCCTTTTTCTATTTCTTTATAGGTCGCTCCTACTTAGTACTATACTATCTTAGCTTATTATTGCATTCTATGGCGTTAAGTATCTTTAATATTAACCTAACTTATAACCTAATCGATCTTTAGATTGTATTCCTATAACTAAGGCATTCCTAACACTACCTTATTATTCCCTAATAGTAATATATTAAAAAATATCTTAATTTATCTCCCTTTAATGGTTAACTAAATAGGTCCTATTTTAAGATTAATAATACCTCCTCCGTAGGCTATCGGATCTCCTAAAATTATCACTAATAGGTAAGGACATTCTTTTTTCCTATATAGTAACCCCATTCTTTTAACTACTGCTAGCAAGATATGGTTCCTTATTGCTCCACTATCTATTAATACCTTAAACTGTTAATCTTGCTATTTAACTTATAAATTTAGATATCTTTCTTAAATTCCTTTAAGGGTTTAAGGCTCTACTACTAGTTCCCTCTGGTTCCGTAAGCCTCTACTTTTTCTAACTATTAGCTGCTTAATCCTATTTATACTTAGTCCAACTTAGGCTAATACTTAGTTCGCTTTTTATCTTTAATATACTATAAATAGGTATTCTCTAGATATTCCCACTATTGTTATCTATCTAGGCATTCTTTTATAAGAAATCTTTCTGGTTAAAGTGTTAAGTCCCCTTATTCTTAAACTTCTACTAGGTGCTAACTATACATATACTTAGTATTTTAATATTTTGCCTTATCTGTTAACTAATATATCCTTACTAGATATTTCTAATTCTTATCTTTTAGTGCTCTATATATGTTGCACGTATTATCTATATATATAATCTATACCAACATATAATATGCTTAGTGTCTTAGGTTAACTCTTAGCTTATCTTTATCCTTAAGTTTAAACCTTTCTTATATTGCTCTAAGCGTTATAACTTTATTTATAGGTACTAAGATTTATCTTTTACTTCTCTAATCCTCTAATTACTCCTTTAGATCTTTTAACATTATAATTAAGGCTCCTTTAATATGAGTTATAGCCTTTTCTATAATTAGGTAGTCTTAGATAACTTTCTTATCTAACCATATATAGAAATCTTCCCACTTATCATTATGTCGTTGCCTATACCACTTTTAGTATAACCCTTTAAGTATATATAGCTCGTCCGTAAGGAAGTATCTTCTTATTACTGCGTTATAATAGCCCTTTATATATTATTCCTTAAACCTAGTTAGAATCCCTAGATCCTCTTTATATTCTAGTTTAGTAAGCCACTTAGCTCTTAGTGTGCCTATTCTTAGCCTATTAGTGACCTTTTATATAGGTACTCTGTTCCTTATCCGTCCCAATATACTAAATCTTTTGTCTAGTTTCTATTCTTACTATACAGCAATTCTTGCTCTAAATTCTGCTATAGTTTCTTTCTTTTTATATTTTGCGAGTGGATTCTTAAAGTTATTATACTTCTTAATTTTAGTATCAACTTTTTAATCTTTAGGCCGAATACTATATTCCCCTAGTAAGTCCTCTAGGTCTATATATCTATCTCCTAGTTTAACTGCTATTTATATTGTAGATTCTCTAATCTATAAAGAAGCTCCTTACCTCTTACCTATAGGTGTCCTTATTTATACTCCGAATTTTTAGTCCCTTAGATTCTTTAATCCTAAGCTTACTTTTAACTTAAGCTTTACTCCTGCCTTAGTCTAACTAGGCGTCCGGGGTGTTCTTATCTCGTCTTAAGAGTCTTAAATCTCACTTATCTCGTCTTAAGAGTCTTAAATCTCACTTATCTCGTCTTAAGAATCTTATACCTATAGGAAACTCTATCCCGAGCTCATTTGTATATCTTTAAACTAAGCTGCTACTCTACTCCATTAGTTATCGTCCATTATAGGTCCTTAAGCTGTCCTTATCCTATCTTTAGAATCTTAGATCTCTTTTATCTTATCTTAAGAATCTTAAGCCTTTGGCCTTTTGCCTTTATTAAGTGGTAAGCTAGCACTAGCAGTTATCTGCTTGCTTAATCTTCTTTAAATATTACTCCTTCCGTCTTATAAAGCGATGGATGCCGTATTTAACGGTGTTATAATGCCTGTTACTAAACCTTGCTCTATAGCGGTCTTAGTCTCTACTTCTATAATTACGTTATTAAGGTTTAGATACCCTTAGTTAGTTCCTTTACTGTCCTCGTCGCTATTAATTAATAAATACTCTAATTCCATTGTTATCGTCGCTAATTATTGTCTATATATTGCTGTAATATCCTAATCTAGCTTATAGAGTTAATCCTATTCTTTATCTAACTCTCTAGTTCCTCTAAGTCCTCTTAACTCTAGCTCTTATAGCTAATAGCTTACGCTATACTTAGCGTCTTTATAAATTTAGTATGCGTTATTATAATAGAACGCAAAACTTTAAATTAAACACTTTTTTGTTCCTTATAGTATACTATTATCCCTCTATACATATGTATCTTCTACTAGTTAGGTTCCCTTTATTATATAGTAACTTTAACTATCTTTATAATCCCTTACAAAATAACCCTATTTTCCGCAATTTATATAAGCTTTATCTTTAAACCATTAACTTTGCTATAAAGTCCGCCTAAACGTCTTCTACTACTAAGATCCCTAGTTTAGCCTTTACTCTTTAGTCCTATAATTACTAGATCCTTAACCTCTAGGTTTTTATAGTTTCTTACTCTATCTTTTATAGGTTTCTTTAGTACTACTTAGGTCTATTAGCTCTACGCTATACTATAGTTTTTAACTTAGCTTTAGTTGCTGCGTACTTTACGTCTTATATAACTATAGAACTCTATCCTAACCTCTCTTAGTCTATTCCCTTTAGTAGATCTAATTATTAATCTTAATCACTTAATCTATTAATTCCCTTAGGGTATCCGCATCTTCTATTAGAATAATTACGTCCTAGACTTTAGCCTTAAGTCCTTATTTATACTGTGCTATAAGCGCCCTATTATTCTACTTAACTTATATAGCTAGCGTTTAGAACTGTATTATATACTTAATTACTAAGGTTTATTACGTAATGTCTTAGAGTTTTCTTTCCGCTATAGTTACTGCCTCTAGATCTCTAAATATTTATGTAAGTCGCTCTATAAATCCTTCTTAACTTAAGAATATAAACCGCACCTCTTAATTGGTGGTTATTATTCCATTTACCTATATCTCTATAAGGTAAGGCTTAAACTATTTAAGTGCCCTTTTTAATAAGAATAGTCCCGCATAAGCTATTTAATCTATAGGTATTGCCAGCTTTGCTCCTTCTTACGCTACCTTAAAGTGTATTTGCGTAAGAAATCCTTTAAGCTTTAATCTTTCTCCTAAGAATTTCTTAATTAATAGTAACTTAACCTTTACTGCTTCTATCCCGTTAATCCTTTATTTAAGCGCCGTATTATTCTCTATTAACTAGTTAACTATCTCTTATAGTTATCTAACCGTTATAGGTTACTGCGAGTTAGTATCTGCTATACTGGTGTCGCCTCCTAACCTTAAAGTAGTTGCCGCCGTCAATGGCGTTATGGTGGCTGCTTTTGGTGGCATATTGTTCGACTTATTAAAACCATAACTAGGTAGTAATTATGTAACGGAACCTTGTAGTAAGTACTACAATGGGCTCGTTATTGGGCTAGGTGTATAGGTATTATAAGTAAGTTAATAACGTAATAATAACTAGTAGAGTGGTTGCCTAATAAATTAACTCTAATTGTATTCTAAGAATTACTATAAGGAAAGAACTATCTAGAGTAGGGACTGTGGTCCTTTAAATACACAACCGTATTCCTAGGAAATCCTTCTTATACGTAATGTACGTGTTATACGTATTATACGTACGTTCCCTTCGTACACTGCGTACACTGCGTACAATATCATGTAACTCGCTTACTATTTCTCGTCACATAGTTCTACCGGCTCTATCCTGGACCGTGCTCTTATTAACCAACTAGCTTCTTCCGACTCCTCTCTAAGTAGTCGTAGTATTGTACTTAAAGCGTCCGTAACACTAGTCCCGTTATAGACACGTCCTTTATAATCTAGAAAGCGAGTAATAGCTATAAAGAGAGAGTTCTATTATATTTAATTATTTTAAACAAGCTTATAGAAGGTTAGTCTATTTAAGAGTTAAATTAAATATTGCAACCGGTAGAGATTCTCTGCGCGATTTTCTATTAGTAAATAGAAAATCTAAAACTAAGCTAATTAAACCCTTAACTTATAACGTTAGAAGGAAAATTAAAGCTTAGATCTTAACACTAAATACCTAAATAAGATTTTATTACTTACTTCTAAGCTATTAAATTTAGCCAATAAACCTCCTAATTAAATCCTCCTAAAGACGCCGCAATGCTAAGGTATTTGCCTAATAAAATAGACGATATTATAAAGTAATCTAACTACTCCGCGCTTTCGCTAAAGCTTCTCTACCTTATTAAAATTAAGGTCGTAATAGGTAGTAGCTAGTACCTTATAAATTCTTTCTAAATTCTTTCCTATAATAAAGGCTTAGGCGTAGAGGTTAGTAATATAGCTAAAGCACTATAGTTAACGGGCCTTCCGTTTCTTTGCTAATATATTTAAATAGAGAGCTTAAAGAATTACGTTAATATACGTATCATTTAACTCTGCATTATTGGCTATAAAATACCTAATATTTCTACTAATATTGTACTCCGTGAATAAAGCTATTAGTATAACTGCTTAGTTCTTACCACTATACTTACTAAGCACCTCTTAAAGGCCTAAAACAGCTTACTGACGCCTTTCTCTCCTATTAATAAAACAAGCAACTACACTAAGAACTGCATACGCATTTAGTGACGTTGTCAGGTGAAACCTGAGTAGATAGCTATGTAGCTGCGAGGTACAGGCGACCCGCAGGCGACTCGCCTGTGAGGCACGTGCGCTGCACGTGCCTATGGAAACCCCTTACCTCGCACCTCAGACTCC
>Ga0307515_10019649_pt1 | contig 12132 bp, 13 predicted proteins | sample 17_EM_MG_FD_194513 | JGI IMG/M metagenome (GOLD analysis project Ga0307515, IMG submission 194513) | Populus trichocarpa ectomycorrhiza microbial communities from riparian zone in the Pacific Northwest, United States - 17_EM | ecosystem: Host-associated > Plants > Roots > Unclassified | place...
TTTAAATAAATTAAATTAAAATATAAACTAAAATTCAATCTCTCTTAATGATTTAGGTTATTCTCCATTATTTATAATCATACGAATATATAAACAATATCTTAATTACCACCACAAATAAAATTCATATTTCACATCTTCATACTGCTTCGTAATTGCCTTCATTACAGATGTTTTGCGACAGGTTTCCCACCGCAGATATTGTCCAGCTGGGAAATCAATCAAACAAAACTTAGCTCCAAAGGAATGGGTGATTATTTAAAGCAAACAAGGCTTTCTATCAGGAAACCTCACCTTTTTCAAGGCAATGATGAATTTGGCATTCCTCAACTTCAAGAGATTTGGAGATTCAACCGTTTGTGGCTGCAAGCCATGTATAATTTCAGCTACCAAAATTGCAGACGTAAACCTGAACTTCACTTTATAATGCCTGTTGATTAGCAAAAGACCGCCGAACTTCACTTTATAATTCATTTCGATTCTCTTCCGCATGCAAGGAGCAGGAAGGCAAGTTCAACATCAGCAGTATCCTTATTGCCTCGGAGACAATCCAGTGCTGCAGATGTTAGAGAGTTGAATAACCTGCCATGCGAGTGCTGCGCAGAACCACAAATGATGGTCTCAGAGTATTCAGAGGCATCACCCGTTCCATAATCCAGTGCACAAATAGAACTAGTAGGATATTTTAGGTTTCAGCTACGAATCACAAGCTTTTCTTCAGATGTCCCATCAACAGAAGAAGAGGACATGGCTCTGCCATCCACAAATAGCACAAGCTTCCATTTTTCTTCTTTCCAGCCCAGATGAGACTCGATACCAAGTCAGAATGATCTGTTGGACTCGCCAAAGTATTGATTTGAGCAACCATCTACAATCCCAGGACGGCATTGCTTATAGAGTTAAGGAAATGCTGCAAGATTTTATTCTTCGTCTTCTTGCTGTCCCTTATGAGTGAAAAATGAAACCTGGATTCAATCCTTGTTGCCAATGGCAACTGGGCCAAAACACTAGGCACTAAACTTCTTTTAGCAAAATCTGGGGATTATCTCTTGCCCACCAAAAATAATGATGGAGTTGGGATAGTATAATTACAATAGCAGAGCATAAATTTAACAATAAATAAAGTCTAGAATTTAACACAACCAATTAAAATGACAATTCCCACATTACCAATAACCAATCAAAAAGCAAACTTGGACGAGTTTTTTTTTTTTTTAATTGGGAACTTTAAAATCTTTTTTTTTTTCCCGTAATAAGGAACTTTAAACTTATTTCTCAAATTAGGGTATTATTTCCACTAATCCTCATCATCATTTTATTTCTATTTCCCACGATATAGCTTAACTCAATAATAATATTAACACACACACACACTATTGATCTTCTAGAATATCCTTTGAAACAAGGAATAAAAAATGAGATGATTTACCCAAAAATAAGATGGTGAGAATATATAAATACTCGGGAAGTTGTTATTAAATACTATATAGATACAAACTAGTTTATTAATTCTTGGTGCTTTCAGGTTTGACGCAAGTTTCTTGGAATGTAAACAAATAACACCTAGATGATTAGAAATTTTTTGAAATTATAATTAAATATAGTATAACGTTTTAAATTTGAAAATTTTTGATTTAATTTTTTGATTAACTCGAGTTTTAAATTAAATCATGTGAGAATTGTTTCGACGTGATCTTATCGACTAGGTAGGTTCAAAGAAAATTAAATATCAAAGAAAACAAAAAAGAAAAATGTAAGGTTCATCATAGTCAATTTACAAAACCCGCGACCCGATCACTGGGTTAAATTCATTTATCTTATTTTATTATATGATAAAAAAATAAAAAATACAAAAACTAATTTTCAATCAATTTAATATTAAATGATAAAATTTAATAAAAACCTAACATTAAAAAATGTAATTAAAAAATAAACAAAATATATAAAAAAATATAAAAAAAGATCACTACACAAAATTATGGGCCTAATATCAAAAAGCTGAGTTGTGTGGGCTAGAGAAACTTTTTTTTAACAAAAAGCAAACAAACAAGTGAGACTTTCTTTTAAAAAAAAGAAAAACAAAAGTTATGTTTAATAAAAATTTAATATTAAATAATAAAATTAAAAAAATCAAAATAATAAAAAAAAATTACCATAAAGGAACTTTTATTATTTAATAGGGCACTTTAAATTGTTTTTCTCGTAATAAGGAACTGTTAAGCTTATTTCTTTCTTTATAGCTAGCCTTAGTGCCTTCGAGAAAAAAATCATTAATATTATGCCCTACAGAAAAAGAGCAATTTTAAATTTTATGACCAAAATCAGTAAAATTTAAGCTTTGCTCCTCTATATATATATATATAAAAAAAAAACTTATCCTAGTCTTGCCCCTAAAATTTAATCCTAGCTTCCTAGGCTTGCCCCTAAAATTTAATCCTAGCTTCGCCTTACGTGTAATGTATTTATAAAATCTTTAAACATATTATATTATATTTTAAAAGACGTGGAACCCAATCCCATTGTGTATTTGCTGTTAATATAAACTTATTGTACCGTTGATTACAATGTAATAGCTGTAAATGATGTTATTTTTTTTATATTTAGTAAAAATTACTATTAGATCTACCTGAGTAGCCACATCTAATAGTATTGAGTCCGACTACCCAACCGGATCCAATATCATTGAATCATGCTAGACACTCTCTCTTATATATATAAAAAAGCTTTCGGGAAGCATGAATAGTTAAGCCACTAATATCTTGGTAAAGGTTATACATTAGAAACTAAGGTTTTATATGTGCTATATCTTTTCGATCGAGCGAGAACTTCTAAGGACGACTTTCATTCTCTTTTGATTTTAAAGAAGTAAAAAAAAAAAAAAGACAAAATGAGTCCTGTTGTCCGCATGACCCAATGACGTTGGGTCTTGTGGATATTAGGTCTTGATGCTCCAGCAGAACTCAATAGGGTTTGGTCCTGCAACCCATAGCATTGGATCCTGCCTCCAACAAGACCCCATAATGTTGGGTTCTGCCGTTGTTGAACCATAGAATATTGGGTCCTGCCGCAACTGGACCCGATAGTTGTGCATCCTGCTGGGCAGCCGTAACCAATAATGTTGGCAGCAGGACCCAATACTTTATTTCTTTTTTCTTTTTTCTTATGTAATTTTTTTTTATATACGATAAAGAGGAAATGAACTTATTAAACTTTTGTTTTTATATTGTACAAAAGTTGGGTGATGATAAAAAATTTTCCATTTGAGGTTGGGTTGATTTTCTTAATAAAGCATGTTTGTTTTTGCATTTCAAAAATGCTTTTAAGAAAATTTAAAATTTTTATATTTTTTATTTAATTCAAATTAATATTTGTGTTTATGTTTTTGTATTATTTTGATGTGATGATATAAAAAATCAATTTTAAACATTAAAGAAATATTATCTCAATATATTTTTTAAAAAATAACCATTACGTAATAATATATTAACTAACATAGTGGTCCGCGCTCCGCAGCGGGTCAATAACAATTTTTTTTTTCAAATGTAATAATGCTTGAATTGGGTTAAAAGCACAGAATGTATTTGCATCACCACCATCTTCAAAAAACATATTTTTTTATAGTAGCACAATGAATAACGCATAGCAAAGCAGTGTCCAATATATCGGCAACTAATTTTTTTCCCTTTAATTTTTTTCCTTCTAAGATATTTCCAATTTTATGTTTTTTTCCTCTTACAATTTTTTTCTTTTCCCTTATTTTTTTTTTCATATTGTAAAGAGAAAATAAATTGATGGAAATTTCTTTATATTGTACAAAAGTTGGGTGATGATAATTTTTTTTATTTGAGGTTGGGTTGAATTTTCTTATTAAAGCATGTTTGTTTTTACGTTTCAAAAATGCTTTCAAAAAAATTTGATTTTTTTTTCATTATTCAAATTTATATATATTTTTTGATGTTTTTGTATTATTTTGATGTGATGATATAAAAAATCAATTTTAAGAAATCAAAAAAATGTTATCTCAATATTTTAAAAAAAATACTTTAAAAAATAACAATTACAAAATAATATAATAGCTAGAATATTGGCCCGTGCTCCGCAGCGGATCAATAATAATTTTTTTAAAATGTAAAAATGCTTGAGTTGAGTTAAAACATGTAATGTATTTGCATAATCACCATCTTCAAATAAAGTTCTTTATATAGTAGCACCATCAATGGCGCATAGCAGAGCAGCACCCAATACACCGATAACTAATTTCTTTCCCTTTAATTTTTTCTGTTTAAGATATTTCAATGATAATTTGTTTTTCATTTCAGGTTGGCTTGAATTTCTTTATTAAAAAATGTTTGTTTTTGCATTTCGAAAATGTTTTTTTTTTAAAAAAATTGAATATAAATTTTATTTTTTTTCTTTACTTCAAATTAATTTTTTTCAAATTTTTTAGAGATCTGGATGAGTTTTCGATCCACGAGGAGATACAATCGAGTGTGCTATTTAATGTTTGTTTTTTATTTGAGTGGAGAATTAGTGATTTAGTGACATTTTGCACCGGATTTTTAAGGATTTAAGATTTTGTTAGATTTGATTGTGATTTTATAATGAAGTTTATAAAAGTTAAAAAGAGAAGTGGAGGTAGATTGAAAAAGCAGAAGTTACACAAGGAGGAGAGTGAATATAAGAATTTGGATCCTACTACCAGAGGACTTAATAGCGTTGGGTCCTACGGCTAGCAGGATCCAATAGGACTTGATAGAATTGGGTCTTACTGCCACCAGGATCCAATAACATTGGATCTTGCTCCCATCAGGACCTAAATGAGTTGAGTCTGTCTGCCCAGTAGGACCCAATAGTGTTAGGTCTTAGAGCCAGTAGAACCTAATAGGACCCAATAGAGTTGGGTCCTGCTGCCAATAGGACCCAATAATTTTGGGTCCGTCTACCCTGTAAGATCCATTTGTGTTGGGTCCTGATGCTCAACAGGATCTATTAGCCTTGGGTTTTGTCTCCAGGCAGACCCATTAGTATTAGGTCCTGCCTTCAACAAGATTCAATAGCGTTTGATCTGGCTACCCAACCAGACCTAACAACTTTTGGATTTTTAGGCTGTTAGACCCAAGGCTATTGAATTCGTCATAATTTTTATATTTTTTAAAAATTATTATTAACTACTTCTGGAGAACTGTCAATATACTAGTATAATTTAAAATTTAACTAGTTTTTGTTTTTTTAAAATAATATATCAAATCACTGGATACAATTTTCATCGAAACCCAGACTTGGGCCTGGTAAAAAACCTGCAATCCAGATGAGGAATACCGCAGAGACGACGAAAGAGGAGGAATCCGGGCCACAAGGGCTCATGCATCTGGCCCATTCAAAAAGGGGTAGTTCTTGTGATCCTTTTGATGGGGTCAGCGTCAGCTTCATGCAGATTTGACCAAGGAGCAACCTCCCCACACACGTCATAAAGATGAAAACAAATCCCATATACCATATGATGACATCACACTGGTTGATAATGGAGAGTCACTTTCGTTCCTTCTCCCTTGATCATATCATAATGATGATTCTTGGTGTTTTTAATATATTTTAAATTAATATATTTTAGTTGTTTTTAGATATTTTATGATAATGTTAAAAATAGTTTTTTAAAAATAAAAAATATTATATTGATGTATTTTCGAGTAAAAAATAGTTCAAAAACAATTACTATCACATTTCCATACACCCTCCAAATAAAAAAAATAAAAAGAAAAGTTTTTAATAAGGTTAAGTTGGATCAATCTATCCTTTATTTTTTAAATTTGCATCGATCCAAGACCTAAATCGATCAGACCTCATTGAATATCTATCAAATATAAAATAAAACAAATTATTTAATCTAGTTCAAATTATATCAAATATAAAACAAGATAATAATTTACCTTATCCAATCTTATTTAATCCAATTTAATCAATATTTTGTAACATAATAAACACTAACTCATTATAAAGGAAATAACGGTAAATTTCGTGTTTTTCAAGCAAATTTCATTTTGTGAAAAGTCTTTTCACCGATAAAAGATATTAACGAACCAAAAAAATAAAAAATAAAAAAGCACCAAAGATTGCATGGCAGCATCCAAAGCAAAACCCATTTCTCCAAGAAGAACAACCGTCCAAAATTCCTCACTTCTTGGTAAATGGTAAAGCAACTCCAAAAGTCCCACCTCCATTGACCTTCTTCATGAAGTAATAAATCTCCCCTGATTTTTCCTTCCATGTTGACAGTTTTGCCCCTCATGACATCCCCTTCTCCACAAAGGAAGAAATCCAAGGAGGCCCACCCTTCCTCTGTTTGACATATACCATTTTACCCCTATACTCTTCACAAAAGACCACAAGAGAATGCTTTTACTTCTTCCAAATTGTCAACTCTACCCCTGCTGACCTTCCCAAAATCTCGCAAGGGGCAGGAACCCGCCTCCAGCTTTCCATTAGAATGACCGTCTTACCCCTGAACAACCTTCCCAGAAACCCCATAGGCAGCAGCTCCCATGAGAAAGTGGATGTGGTCTTGACCGACCTTCCTCCCTTCCTTGATGACCTGTCCCTTAGTTGTCTTCCATGGCCTCTCCTTCTTGGAAAATCCAATTCCCAACTCCCTATCTATATAAACCAAACCCGCGAGCCTAAACATCCCAACTCTCAAACCCCAAGCCAATTTTCAATCTCCCTCGCTCCCTCAACACCTTCTCTTGTCCACAGACAAAAAATGGCATCTTCACAAAACCAAAACTCAAACTTTCAAGATTTCTTGCCTCTTATGGCCAGCAAGCTAGGTGGTGATGGTCTTATTGGAGAACTATGCAACGGCTTCAATCTGTTGATGGATGGTGAAAAGGGTGTCATCACTTTTGATAGTCTTAAAAAGAACTCAGCTTTATTGGGTTTGCAAGATTTGAGTGATGATGATTTAAGGAGTATGTTAAAAGAAGGCGATTTTGATGGTGATGAAGCACTTAATCAGATGGAGTTTTGTGTTTTGATGTTCAGATTGAGTCCTGAGTTGATGGAAGAGTCTCAGTTTTTGTTAGAGGAAGCTCTTCTACAGGAGTTCAAAGATTCTTGCTAATCTTTTTTTAATTATTATTATTATTATTATTATTTTGACATTTGTTTCCCATTTCGTGGGCTTTTCTTATCTTTCTTTTTTTACCTGTAATGACTTATATTATTGGATCATTGGAATATAGTGAATGAAGGATTAGAAATTGAAACAACTTTGCATTTTAACCTCAAGTCTTATTATCTCTTCATCCTTTAATTTCTGTTTTGATGCTTCAAGATAACATGATCTAATTAAATATCAGGAATTAAGATATATTTGTGGTTAGGTTGATTGAAAGATATAGTATTTGGCTGATCCAGCAACTCCTGTATGTGTACTCTCTGCTGTTGTTTTCCATTCAAACCAGGAGCAGAGGTGTGCTGCTTTGTTCTTGCTTTCTCACCTATCAAAGTAAAAGGAGATGGGATAGATGTTCTAGAGGAAGCTCTTTGCCGGATAACCTTGGACAAATCCTATGCAAGAAGAAGCTCTTTGGCACAGAGAGAGTTGGGATTGAGCTTTTTCATTTCGTTATGTCAAGAAAGGGCTATTTACGTAGACCTTAGGGGACGGCAAGGAGTATAGTGTATTAAGCATGGGATTCACCGCTCCTATATATCGATTGTCTACCTTGCCCATGACCGGCACCCTTTTTCCTTCCTCACCCTATGTATCGATCGGTTTTTTTCCTGGGCTGATTCAGTCGCTAAGCGCTAAGCAGCAGACTGAATATGCGTTAGAAAGGTCAATCCCTCCCCTACGACACCAAAAAAAACCGGGCCGAACTTCTAACAAGCCCGCCCGCTTACATAGAACAATATCGGGGCAACGTAGACCTAAGTGGTATCATATTGGATCCTTGGGAACCATCACAAGGACGGCCGGCCTATATTTGAACGAGAATGCCGTGTCGTCCAGCGGAGCCTAGAAGAAGGTGACTCATGCAGACAGCTGACTCTTTTTCTCATATGGATTACTGTGGCCCCTGTAATCCACAGAGTACATAATTAGTGATATTGGCAAACATGAGACAGTCATGGTCTATAGCTGCAGATTGCATTCTCTGTCTAAGGTCCTTGATTGACTTACAAGTGCTTCCTGGAATGTTCAGCAAAAAACTTCTGAAGACATTGTGGAAACATCAAGAACAGATGGTTCATGTTAATGGAAACACAGCATTTTCTATTAGATAGGAACATTCCAGTACAGCATCTGATCCCAGCTTAGACGTTAGAAGAGGTGGAGATGTTGTCGTCCCCTGTAGATTTGGTTTTGATAGGTCAGGGAATGGAAACTGCTTTCCTTGACACTCTAAAAATAAGCTAAGCATATTATTTATGGGGTTTAAGAAGGGTGGCAAGCAAACTTAACTGACTTAAAGATTAGATGACAGAAAGAGTTACGAGCTTTGAGGATCTCAAATCACATCATCCACAACTATGGGAGGGTAAGGAGTTACTGCCTGTTGGCTCGTTTTACTACATAAAGCAGTAATGAGGCATGCAGTTCTCTTTGTGGCCGGGGAAGCACCTGTTTGTTTGTTTTTTGATGAATGGATTTTCATTTATCAATAAAAATAATAGTAATACATTGCCTACTCCAATATAGATAGAATTAACTTTACTGCTCGCATCCTGTTCTGGAATAGAGAACAGAAAAAACAAATGTCAGTGTTGTGACCCATGCTAGATTGCACTTGTCTGATCACAGCATTTCTACTTCAATCGATCAATTGTCAAGTGATGATAATCTACCGTGCCTCTAACAATGTCAAACTCATTTCATTTGAAGAGCAAGCTTCCATCTGATTTGATGAACCTTCCTGTTCGAGTGGATTCTTTCCCATGAAAAACCCAGGTTGTTTAGGCTGAGGCAATGGATTTTCATTGCATAATATTTGAACCACAGTTGGCATGTTTGGCCTATCTTCTGGTCGTTGTTGCACACACAGTAAAGCCACATGAATGCATCTTAACACTTCAGATGTATTGCTCAAGTAACCTAAACATTCATCAATCAGTTCCGATGGTGTTCCTTTTATCCAAAGTATCCACGCCTAAGAAAAATCAAAACAGGGCAATATGTCAGCAGACTGGCTACTCTAATTTGCCAGTTGGTTTGCTTGTCATGTGACAGGTCACAACAGCAAAATCACTGTAACATTTCTGAAACCCCAAATAAACCAATATGTATTTTGTTGGGTAAACTAAAGAAAGCATCCTTGCTGTACTAATTATTATTCTCAGCAATGCCATTTTAATTGCCTGAAAGGAAACTGCACAATTTAACATCACCTCTCAGTTCATCAAGACTTTGCATTAACATTTTTGTGCAAATTCTTACATGCCCGAGGAGGTTAAGGTTTCGATCCGGGTGACGAAATCCCCTATTTTTCTTTCCACTCACTATCTCCAGGATGAGGACACCAAAGCTAAAGACGTCGGTTTTCACAGAGAAGTGTCCATTCGACGCATACTCAGGAGACATATAGCCACTGAGAAATGTTGGCAACAAGAAAATTTCTCAAAAAATGCAAATGAAGATTAGTAAGGAAAGATTAAGGATACTTACTATGTTCCAATCACCCTATGAGTATTGGCCTCTGTTTCATCTCCACGAAACATTCTAGCAAGGCCAAAGTCCGAGATTTTTGGATTTAGCTCATTATCCAGTAAAATGTTGCTGGCTTTGATATCTCTATGAATTACTCTCAGTCTAGAGTCTTGATGGAGATAAAGCAGCCCTCGAGCAATTCCACCAATAATGTTCATACGCTTCGTCCAATCCAGTAATTTTCTTCTTGCTTGGTCTGATCAATTTTTCATTCATGTTAGTCTGATTAACAGCTCGATTCGTAACAGAAGTAAGAATATAAATGATAACTTCTAGAGCTAAAATGCTGTTGATTTGGACAGGTTCGCACCGAAAATGAAGAAGTCCAAACTTTTATTGGGCATGTATTCATAGATTAACATATTTTCATCTTCTTGAATGCAGTAACCAAGAAGCTTCACGAGATTGCGATGCTGAAGTTTAGCAATGAATTTAACTTCATTTTTGAACTCGTCCATCCCTTGAACAGAACTCTTTGAAAGCCTTTTCACCGCTATTTCTTGTCCTTCTATCAATATGCCCTAAGTCATGATTCCAGCAGTTCAGTTAGTTTCATAAACGAAGATGATACATATAGGTTAGTTGGAGATTCTTTTGTTACCTTATATACAGGTCCAAAACCACCTTCTCCCAACTTGTTGCTGCTTGAAAAGTTATCAGTGGCATGAGCTATGGTACTCAAATCAACTATTGGTAATTCTATGTCCTCTTTCCTTACTTCTTCAAGTCTATCATTCTTCCCAAGATTCCTCCTCCGCCTGCAGAACATCATTCCTGCCAATAGCATGCCCATGCCCAATGCAGCGGCGCTGGCAATTATTCCTGCTTTCAACTTCGTACTCAAGTTCCTTTTCTTCGCATTTGCACCTGAACGCAATAAAGAATAGTTAGATGCAACTGGACCTATTCCCTAGTTCAAGACTTTGTTCGCAACTGAAACTTGAATAAAATCTTGAAATTCTTTTAATTTAGAGTAGAAGGAAACGGAAGAAGAAGAAGAAGTTTATAATAATTTAGTGTTGAGGAAGTGGACAAAGCAGCAGAGTCAAGATTTCCTAGTTTCTATGCTATATTGACTTTTCCCTTTTCAGGCTTTTTGAAGTGAAGAGGAACATGAATAATTCTTCAATTTCTATCCATGCTGGTCATCTAGATAGGAGCGAATTAAATCAATAACTAGTAGCATAATTGGAAGGCATACCTAATTCCGAATCAGCCACCCGAACATAGACGTCTTGTCCATCCCCAGTTGACCTTCTCATATCAATCAGGTCACCAAACCAAATAAGGCAGCCACTTCCACCTGCCCTGAAATCTAAATTTGTATAAGAAGTGCAAGAGCAGTTCTTCAGACACAATCTCTCACATTCCTTGAGGTCAATGCTCTTGTCAAACCAGGAAGAAGATGTGTCTGGCAGTTTATTTGCTGTATACTTGAGAAAGCCATCTTTATCACTACAATTCAATGGAGTCCTCCGGTGACACCCACCTGACCAATCTGAAAAATTCCAATCTACTGGAGACATAGGCGTGAATCCATCCAAGCATACACATATAGGAGTTCTAGTTATCTCACAGCGAGTGTTGGGACCACAGAACTTATACTCTTCACACTGATCGTACTGGCCATTTCCAACAATCACCCAGTCCTGAGCTCTGTCATTCCATGTGAGGCTCTGAGAAAGGCCCAATGGACTTAGTGTAAGCTTTGAAGAAACTGAACTTTGAATCCTATACTCGAAATAAACCTCTTGGTTGTTGAGCACAAATTCATTTGTGGAAATTTGATTGGGTATCGGTCTAGGATTTGATGTAAATTTTATGCCAGTCCATGGCCCCCCTCTAAACACTGTTCTATTCCCTTTCTTCAAAAGTACCTGTGGATACCCCTGAGGATCGATACCAAACGTAAACTCACCTCGAGCAGGATCTTCTGGGCTCTTCCAAGATGACAGAAACCTGTCAATCCGTGTTACAAAGTTGACTCCGATTCTCATTCCAGGTAGTAAGGTATCACAAGGATGATCAAAACTCTGCCACAAAAATTTTGCAGGGTTATAATCATTTCCTTCTCTCACAACAAAATTTCCAGAATCCAAGAGCTGCGCAACCGGATTCTGCGTATTTCTTGATGCACTTGAATTTGATGACCAAACAATATGGTTTGTGCTATTGAGAAGGATTAGAATCCCTTGGGTGGTGATGTTCAGAACTCCCATATTATCAGAAAGTGAATTTTCTCTATTGGCAACCCATAAAACTGTCTGAGGAGACTTGTCGAGCCATAATCCCAAGTATTTGCTTGTTGAACCTTGAGGGCTGAAAAATCCTAGCTCAAAGCTTCCGCTTGAAGAAACCAGAGTCTCACCATCTCTCAATGATTGGCCTGGGTTGATGATTTCCAGTGCGGTGGAAGTGGTTAAGAT
>Ga0307515_10019650_pt1 | contig 12132 bp, 9 predicted proteins | sample 17_EM_MG_FD_194513 | JGI IMG/M metagenome (GOLD analysis project Ga0307515, IMG submission 194513) | Populus trichocarpa ectomycorrhiza microbial communities from riparian zone in the Pacific Northwest, United States - 17_EM | ecosystem: Host-associated > Plants > Roots > Unclassified | place...
AATTTCTCGACCGTGTCAAAGTGAAATGCAGATGGTTGTTTTGCTTTGCTGCAATGTTCTGGCAGCTTGTCAAAGAAAGAAAACATCTCATTGATACTGTAAAATTCCATGTTTCAGTCATTTGGTCATTCTACCGTTCTTTCCCGCAGATTGTAAGAACGCATTCCTGTAAATTGCATCATTTATTCATAAGATCCTTTCATCAACTTGTGGCAGCGCTTCTGTTTTTAAAATGGAAGAACACTACCACTTTATGGACTTTGTACTGCACAAGTGGGAACAATAATTTCCCCCCCTTTTCTGTTTTTCCTTCGTCAAAATCTGTTGTTGCTAATAGTGCAATCATAGGCAGTGGCAACTACTTTTTTTGAATACTAGGTTGATTGTGAGTGTAGCATATTGCTGGGATAGATAGGGAAAATATTGAAGAAACAGAAATATAAAAATATTGTTTTTAACAGTTTTGGAATGAATTTGTCTTTCCAAAATAAAAATATAGAGAGATATGCCTTCTTCTTTGTTTTAATTGCGTTACCGTTTTCTACATCTTAAAACGGTAACTAAACCCTAGAATTAATGTTAAAGCAAGAGAAACGAGATCTGAAGGTTCAGACCCATTTCATAGAACTCCTGATTGTGATTCTAGTTCAAGAAGTTCTCTCCCCGATGTATCCACAATGTCAAAACACTTTTTTTTTTTCTCCAGATTGCCCTATAATTACCTATAATTAAGTAAATAAATAATAAAAATCCAGGTTGCCCTTTCCTCCTCTAGCGACAGTGATGATCAAGGACTTGCATGCCGTGGTGGTTTTCAATGATGAATAGCAAATAAAAAAAAAAGCTTAATACAAATATTAGAAATTGGAAGAAATCGCCTGAAAAAAGCAAAACGAGGGCAGATGCTCCTGTGTTTTATATTCCTAATTTCAGCACAATCATTTAAATTTTATTTTAATCAAACTCTATGTAAAATCGTTCAAATTTTAAATAGAAAAAAGCTTAATTAAACAAACAAATAAATCTATTTCTTTGTGAATAATTTAAAATGATTTCTACATGCATAAAATGTATTAAATGATTTATAAATAAATATGGAGCATATGTCATATAGAAGATTTTATATTAAATATTGGTCGTATTTTGGAAAATATATCAGTTTCCATAACCATACGTATTTTTGAGCTAAGCTTCGTACGTTAAACTAAGGCCAATTTTCACGTCTAGTCAAACATAGAATATCAACGTTTTACTTCTAATCATTTGATTCAAAATTTAAATTCTAATAAATAAATAAAAAACACAGCACATTCTCACAGCCCTTAGGGCAATCCTGCAAAAATGAATGGAGCTTGAATAAGACGTAAATGGTGGTGGGCATGATAAAATATTTTTGAGCCATGTGATACACGGAAAAATTGCTTAAGATCGTAAACGTTTTTCCCAATTGTATAGATCCATCGATGTTTCTTTTTTTTATTAAATTTAAAATGTATGTATATGATTTTTGATATATAACATAAATGTTATAAAAAAATTATTCTATTTTTTTTTACATGATGTTAACGTGGTATGTAAATATATTTTTTATATCTTTAATTCATTTTTATTTATATAGAGAAATCAATGTTATAAATAAACAAGAGGAGAGCACCTTATGATAAATATTTTCCACAGCACATATATATTATATTCCTTGTAAATTAATTTAATAAAAATAAACCAAAAGCATGGACACCTAGCACTGTTTCATCAATGCCTAGCAAAGGCAAACGAAAATTAAACTTGGGGCCAATTGGGTGGTCTGTGCTGGTATTTTGCTTCTTTTCATTGCCATGTCCTTAATAATTCTTTCTTTTTTTTTTTTTTTTTGTCTACACCCCGGTATCTACAAGTTCATTAGACCCTAACTAATCCAGTTGAGCCGGGACGGCCCACTAAAAAATAAAGCTCTTCCAATAATAATATACGTCATTTATAAGACTCGAACTCAAAACCTTGTTTAAGAGAAACAAGCATCGAACCACTTGAACCAATTATCATTGGTCCATGTCCTTAATCCATATTATGAAATATGTGCTAGAATAGAAAATATTATATTATTAATGTATTGACTTATCATGTGTAGTATGCTACATCATAATATTGTATTATTAATGTCATAAATCTTATTTCAACTACCTTCAATTTTATCATTTGATATCTATTTGTTTTTAAAGAGTAGTTGCTTTTAGTTGTTATAAAAGCAATATTTGATTGATTAATATCTATATTTTATTTTAGAGAGAAAGTGTTTGTGATTTTAAAAGAAAATTGTTTTATTTTTTAAATAAAATAAGGGTAACTCGTGATTTTGACCAAAACCACTAGTTCTTGTTGTGGGGACAATTATTTTTCTATTTAAAATAACAACTTTTTCATAAATTATTTTAATAAATTACACGCATATATTATATATGCTAGTGTTTATGTGACTCAATTTTATTTTATTTTCTATATTAGTAAATATATTAAATATTTTAATTAAGATCGTGTGTCAGTGTGTGTGTGTATTTACACTATAAATCTTTAATTTTTAATTTTTATTGTTTGAACTCAAGACTAACCTTAACAAATACACACACACAATATATAAATTAAAAGGTTATAAATTATTTAATATGAATGAAATAGATTTATTAAAATATTTTAATATATTGCCGTCCTTGTTTATGATCATTTTATATCTCATCAAAACCACAACAATAAAATTTACTCAAACACTATTTAAATATTTTGAATATTTGTAAACTTAGCATATTAATCAATTATCAAACACTATTTTTCACCATTACACGACATAACACACCACAGCAGTTAAAGCACATCAAATACAACAATTCCAAACAAACCCTACATTATTAACCCTAATATAATTTTCTGTCTCTCTCTCTCTCTCTCTCTCAATAGGAATTGGCCGGGTGGCAGCACAAGAGTAATTAAAGTAGATGGCAAGATGCATGCCTGCGCCCACGGTGCACATGCTACAATGCTCCTCGGAGCTGCAAGGATCCTGAAACAATTGCAAGGCACCTTGCGGGTAAAATGTGATTTTGTGGTAACTTGTTGATTTATATTAATATTACTAACAACCACGAAATTTAAGAAATATAAATGCAGGGAACTGTCGTGCTTATCCTTCAGCCTGCTGAAGAACAATGCCAAGGTGCAAAATGTTATTATTATCATTCGATTCTATAATGATTCTATAATGCAGAATAAACATGTTTATAATAAAATCGTAAAGCTTAATGACAAGGAAACAATACCTCTACCTATTGATGATCCTCATGTTTTTTTTATGCTCTCTCTAGTATATATTTGGCACTTCCAAACCCTATTTACTCTATTTAGATATAGTTTAAATATCGAAGGGAATTGAGTTAGTGAATATGAGGATCAAATAATGGTATTTATAGCTAAAGCTTTCATCAAGCTTTAATGACTACATGTCCCACGTATTTAGTATATCATGGGTAGTTACAATTTTAGAGTGGATCACTTTAAGAGCTTATAAATATAAAAGGACAGTTGGAAAGTCGTTCTTATGAACGATATGAGAAACAGTCAACATTCTAGCACTTGGTCCACATTTCTAATCTAATATTTCATCTTAAACCCATCGATAATCTGTTTTAGTAATAAATACATGAATCATAGTGATAGATCCTCTAATTGATGAGTATTATCTTCCATATATTACTATGTATTTATTTCTTTAAACATTATAATTTATGTGGCAACAAGTTCTTAATTAATAAACCATATGTTTATTCTTGGTCTAATACGGATGAATTTTTCTCAAATTCAAATTAAGGTGCACATCAATATGAGAAAAATATCAGAATATTTAGGAAAATCACATTGTTCAAACAATGAAAAAAAATTACATAATGGAATCAAGTCCCATATCCACTACATGATCCTTGAATTTCAACGGTGGCATGCCCTTAGGTAAAGGATCCGCGATCATTAGTTCAGTGCTGATGTGCTCAATGACCACTTTCTTTTCTTTAATACGTTTTCTTATAGCTAAATACGTAATGTCGATGTGTTTACTTCGAATTCCATTTTTATTGTTCTTAGCCATAAAAACAGCAGCTGAATTATCGCAAAACATTCTCAATGGCCTATAGATAGAATCCATAATTCTAAGCCCAAAAATGAAACTCTTAAGCCATACACCATGTGAAGTAGCCTCAAAACAAAAGACGAACTCGTCTTCCATAGTGGAAGTGGTAGTCAAAGTATACTTAGCACTCTTCCATGATATAGCTCCACCGGTCATCAAAAATATATATCTTGATGTTGATTTACGTGAATTAATACAGCCAGCAAAGTCAGAATCTGAGTAGCCAATTACTTCCAGATTGTCTGTCCGTCTATACATAAGCATATAGTCTTTGGTTCCTTGAAGGTACCTCATCACTTTCTTTGCAGCTCTCCAATGGTCTAAACATGGATTACTCTGATATCATCATAATATTCATACAACAAATGCAATGTAAGGTATTGTACAGACTTGAGCATACATAAGGCTTCCGACAACAGAAGTATATGGAATGTTCTTCATTTGTTCCCTTTCAAGGTCGTTCTTTGGGCATTGATTCAAATTGAACCTGTCTCCCTTCATAATAGGAGCTACACTTGGAAAATAATTCTTCATATGAAATCTCTCTAAAACTTTATTAATATAGGTTTCCTGAGATAGACCCAAGATACCTCAAAATCTGTCTCTATGGATTTTAATGCCAATAATATAAAATGCCTCACACATATCCTTCATATCAAAAAGTTTTAGAGAGGAATTGTTTCACCTCATGCAGCAAACCCTTATCATTGGTTGCTAGCAAAATGTCATCCACATATAAAACAAGAAAATAGATTTTACTCTCATTGACCTTCTGGTATATACATTGATCCATAACGTTTTTTACAAAACCGAATGAAGAAATTACATTATGGAATTTTAAATACCTCTAGCCATTGATGTTCCTCATTTTTTTTTCCTGCTCTCTCTGATATATATTTGGCACTTCCAAACTTTACTCATTCTATTTAGATGGTGTAAAAACTAAAGGGAATTGAATTAGTGAGTATGGGGACCAAATAACAGTATTTATAGCCAAAACTTCCATCAAGCTTTAATGGCTACATGTCCCACGTATTAGTATATCATGGGCAATTACAACCTTAAAGTGGGTCATTTTAAGAGCTCATAAATATAAAGGTTACAACCTTAAAATGAACCACTTTAAGAGCTCAAAAATATGAAGGAGAGCTGGAGAGCCATTCTTATAAACAGTTTTATAAGAAACAGCCAACACAAAAGACATGATTGTAGAAGGGGTTCTTGATAATATTGATTCCATTTTTAGGGTACACATTTTGCATTTGTATCCTACTGGAGTGGTTGCTTCACGGCCTGAAGAATTCTTTGCTAGATGTGGGAGTTTCAAAGCAAAGATAATTGGTAAAAGTGGTCATGCTGCAATTCCTGAAGAGTCAATGATTCAGTTTTGGCAACTTCGACAGCAGTAATTAGTTTGCATAATATAGTTTCAAGAAAGATTGATCCTTTCGATCCCCAGCTACTATGAGTTTGTAAACATACTTGGGAGCTATGTATATTTCTTTAGTTCAGTTTTATGATTGAGTAATAGTTTGTTATATAACTTGATTGCAAGGTGTAACATATTCTAATTCCTTCCAAAACATGGATATTATAAGTGGTTTTTGTAGTTATAATCCATGCAGGTACTACATTTAATATCATATCAGACTCGGCTACAATATTAAGAACGTTTAGGGCTTTCAGCAAAAAAAGCTTCAATGTACTCGGGGAAAGAATAAAAAAGGTAAATGATCACTATACTCATACATAAATACTTGAATCTTAACAAGGAAAAGGAAGAAGTGTGTCATGGAATCCTATTATTGAAGAGATTTTTATTTTTTTTTCTTGTTTTGTATTTTTCATCTCTCTTTTTAAATGTGTTGACGTCTTGTGGCAAGCTATCGAAGAGTGTTAGAAAAATAATTTGATATATCTTCTATATAAAGAAGAGATATTATATATATAAGAGATTTTCTTTTATATTCCTAGATTGTAGTTAGTATTAAGAGATGATGGTTTAATTATAGAAGAAACAAACGTGTAGGGAAAGTCAACTTGTTGTATATATATATACATTAATCAATATTAATGAGACCCAATCTGTTGAATTATCTTTTTTACATGGTATCAGAGCTAGGTTAAAATCCTAACTCAATTATCATTGTACTCTAATCTTTTATGTAGCTTCCCTTCATTCTTTCTGCTGTCATGGCCAACGACCAAACACCTCTTGAAAAAAATAATTTCATCTCTGGTACATCCAAGCCAAATATTTCAATCCTCTCTATAGATGCCTCGAAATCAGATCTCTCTAACCCCTATTTCACTCATCATTTACATCATCCAAGTTTGGTGTTGATATCCAAACCTTTGAATGGAGACAACTATTCAGTTTGGAAAAGGGTTATGACCATGACTTTAAATTCCAAAAACAAGTTAGGTTTTGTCAATGGCACAATCAAAGCCCCCTCAGAAGAAACTAATCCTAATGGTTATGCAACTTGGTCGTGTTACAATGATATGGTCCACTCATGGATCATCAACACCCTCAATCTAGAAATCTCAAACAGTGTGATTTATTATGTTACAGCTCATAAAATTTGGGAAGATCTTCGTGAACGATTCTCTCAAAGTAATGCACCACGCATCTTTGAAATTCAGCGAGAAACTACTACCTAGCAGAAAAAATGCTAATATTGTTGCAAAAGAATCACTACCTCTGAATTCCATAAATTATTTATGTGATGTGATGTGTTGTGTGTGCCTATATTACCAATCAGTCATTTGACTAGAGGCTTGAACTGTTCAGTGACATTTTTTCTATATTGGTGTATTTTACAGGATCTGGCTACAAGAAAGATGATTGGTTTGGGTAAGTAGCGTGATGGATTATACTACTTGGTGGCGTTGACAACAAAAAAATCTACAACTAGTTCACCTTCAAACAATCAACCGACCTGCAACCTCAGCATAAAATCCATTGATCTTTAGCATAACCGATTAAGACATTTATCTCCCTCTCGTTTAAGTTTTATTGCTAAGAATTTTCTGAATATTTTGATTCAATCCAATAATGCTTGCCTTGTTTGTCCTTTGGCTAAGCAAAGTCATTTGCCTTTTAGTTCTAGTTCAATTTCTTATGTAGAAGCTTTTGATATTATTCATTGTGGCATTTGGGAACGATATAAACATCCTTCATTTTCTAGTGCCCATTCTTTTCTTATCATTATTGATGATTATACACGCTTCACTTGGATTTTTTTAATGAGACACAAAAACGAGGCACAATCGATTTTAAAATAATTTTTTAGCTATGTCTTCACTCAATTCACATCTCGCATTAAAGTTTTTTGTATGATAATGATGGTGAATTCCTTTAACTCTGATCTTTTTTCAATGATAATGGTGTTATTTTTCAACATTCATACGTTTACACGGCCCAACAAAATGGGGTTATGGAACACAAACATCATCACATTTTACAAGTGGCTCGCACTTAAATTTTATGCTTATGTCCATACTCAATTTCAGGGGGAGTGCACCCTTACTGCAGTACATATCATCAATCAATTACCTACACTCGTCTTTTCCTTCAAAAATCCATCATCTTTGTGTGTTTGGATGTTTGGCTTATGCTACCAATGTTCATACTTCACACAAATTCAATTATCATACCATAATTTGTATTTTCATAAGATATCTTGTTGGTTAAAAAGCCTATAAATTGTATAATCTGTTAACATAAAAAGTCTTCACAAGCAAAGATGTTTTCTTTCATGAAAATATTTTTCCAAATGCATCTGTCAAACCTATATCTTCTTCTAACCCTTTTTTAGTTCATTCCCAAGGCCTAGTCGCTCTTCCAATACATGATCTAGCATCATCTCCTCTCAATCTCTTAGCCTTGCCCTCTTCTTCTTCACAATCCATTGTCCCCTCATTTACCATATCAACACCATTAGATCCACCCATTACCCTTCGATCTCCAAGCACCATATTCTCAAGCGATATATTTCTACCCACTCAATCCTCCACTAGACTCTCTTTCTTTACTCTCACTCGTTTCGTCTACACCACCACCATCACCCAAACCCGAGCCACTTCATCGCTCCAGTAACTCCCATAATCCACCGATGAAATTACAGGATTATATGTGCTCTCACATCACACACGCTTGCTCTAACCAATCCACTTCCTTGCTTTCAGATCCAAGTAAAGGTACATGTTATCCCTTGGACAATTATGTTTTGTATCATCATTACAAGACTGCGCATCACTCTTTTGTTGTTTATATTAGTCAAGTTACAAAGTCTAGAACTTATTCTGATGTCGTTATCCATCTTGAATGGCAAAAGGTGATGCAGCCCAAATTACAGGCTTTCTATGACAACGGTACTTGGACTTTCACACATAGTTATTAAACCCAGACCAGCCCGGCAGGTCGACTCGGGACTCGGGGGTTAGACCGGTCCGGGTTTGTCAAAAGACTGGCTGGCGCAACGACTCGGCCAAACCCGGTCGACCCGGTGGGTCAACCCGTGACCCGGGCGAGACCCGAATTTTTTTTTTCAAATGTGGGATTTGAAACTCATTAGTATATATACTCTATGTTCCCAAGAAAAAAGTTATGTTTTTTCAATGTGGGATAAAAAACCTTTTTGGTTTAAATACTTCAACTTAAAAGGATAACATAGTATCTTTTTAATGTGGGATTTAAAACTTATTAGTATATATACTCTATGTTCCCAAGAAAAAAATTATTTTTTTTCAATGTGAGATTTGAAACCTATTAGTATATATACTCTATGTTCATAAGAAAAAAGCTATGTTTTTTTAATGTGGGATTTGAAACTCATTAGTAAATATTATATACTCTATGTTCCCAAGAAAAAAATAATCTTTTTTTAATGTGTGGGATTTGAAACCCATTAGTATATATACTCTATGTTCACAATAAAAAAACTATGTTTTTTTAATGTGGGATTTGAAACTCATTAGTATATATAATCTATGTTCCCAAGAAAAAAGTTATGTTTTTTTAATGTGGGATAAAAAACTTTTTTGGTTTAAATACTTCAACTTAAAAACTTAACATAATATCTTTTTAATGTGGGATAAAAAACTTTAAAATATTCTTTTAAACTTTATTATTTACAATATGTATTTTTTCTTAATTTTTTCATATAAAATATTAAAACTTTAATTTTTTTTAATTTTTCCGGGTTGACCCATGAAACCCAGGACCCGGCCCCTTGGCCGGGTCATCCCGGGTTTAATAACTATGCTTTCACATCCCTTTTGACTGGGAAGATGCTTATAGGTTGTCGGTGGGTCTATATAGGTTGTCGGTGGGTCTATAAGATTAAACATTGCTCTGATGATTTAATTGAGTGATACAAAGCACGATTTGTTGCTATAGGATTCACATAATTAGAGGGTGTCAATTATTAGGATGCATTCTCTCCCACAGCCAAAATTATCACAGTTTATTGTCTCCTTGCTTTGGCCGCAACTTGAGGGTGGTCACTTCACCGATTGGATGTTAATAATGCTTTTCTTCACAGTGACATTCATGAAGAAATATACATGTCTCCACCGCCAGGGCTTCGAAGATAAAGGGAGGAAAACTTGGTGTGTTGACTTTATAAGTCATTGTATAGTTTGAAGCAAACATCTCGATAGTGGTTCTCGAAATTCTCAGAAGCTATTCAAGTTGCAGGGTATGTTCAATCTCAAGCTGACTACTCGTTATTCACCAAAAACACAAATCAAGTCCTTCACTTCCCTCTTGATATATGCTGATGATATTTTAATTATTGGAAATGATTCTGTGAGTATTGTTGCAATTAAGAAATTCCTGCATAGTCAATTCCGTCTTAAGGATCTTAGTGATTTGAAATATTTTCTTGGTATTGAGGTATCTTCTTCTAATAATAAGATTTTTATTTCCCAACACAAGTATGCTTTAGAAATCATTGAAGATGCGAGATTGTTAGGTGTGACACCCATTGATACTCCTATAGAGCGAGGTTTGAAGTTGTCTGACAAAAGTGATTTACTAGAGGATCTGGGTCATTATAGGAAGTTGATTGGTAGATTGATATATCTTATTGTCTCAAGGCCGAATGTTACATATTCTATACATGTATTAAGCAGGTTTATGAATCAGCCTCATAAGCTTCATATGAAGGCAGCACTTCGTGTTATACATTATCTACACACTTGGCCAATGATTGTTCATCTCCTCAAGCAATGATTTCAAGTTGAGAGCCTATTGTGATTTAGATTGAGCAGTTTGTCTAATCACTATAAGGTCTACCACAGGTCATTATGTCTTCCTTGGCTCCTCATTGATCTCATGGAGATCGAAATGTTAGAAAGTAGTGTCATTTTCTTCAGCTGAAGCAGAATATTATGCTATGACAGGTGTTTGTTGTGAGTTAACTTGGCTAAGATATCTTCTCAGAGATTTGGGAGTATCCTTTCAAGAACCTGCTTTGTTATACTGTGATAACAAAATCGCATTGCATATTGCAACAAACCCAGTCTTTCATGAGTGGACCATACACATTGAAATGGATTGTCCTTACATCCGAGATAAGATTCAAGATGGATCCGTTGTTACAAGGTTTGTGAGTTCTGCAAATTAATTGGCAGATGTCTTGACTAGAGCTTTGGGAAAAGAAGTCTTCATTCCTATGATTTGCAAGTTAGGAGTACAGGATATCCATTACCACTCTCCAACTTGAGGGGGAGTGTTAGGAAAATAATCTAATATATCTTCCATATAAAAAGAGATGTTCTGTATATAATAATTTTCCTTTTATTCCTAGATTGTAGTTAGTATTGATAGATTATGGCTTAATCACATGAGAAACAACCATCTAGGGAAAGGCAACCTGCTGTATATTTATACATCAATCAATATCAATGAGATTCATTCTGCCGAATTATCTTCTTCACAAAGGGCAAGCAGTTGTACATAGGTGCACTTGTGAGGTAGATTTAACAGGAACAAAACATCCCTCAATTCCTACAACAGTAAATGATGCAAGGATTTCCGAACATGTTCGGCGAGTTTCAATCGGTATACTAGGAGAAGGAAACCATAAGCTATCTCCAAGCTTCATGGGAAGTGAAGATTTTGCTTTCTATCTTGATAAAATCAATTCCTGGATCCTTTTTTATTTCTAGGCACGAGAAATGAGAAGATTGGGAGCATATATCAACCACATAGCCCTTCATTTACCATTGATGAGGATGTGTTTCCTATCGGGGCATCAATATATGCGGCATTTGCACGTTCATACCTTTCAAACTCAATAAAGATTTTGATTTCTTGAATAAATTTATTTTGTCTATTTATTTTTAATAAATATTTTCCAAATAGGGTTTAATTCATCTTTTTCTCTCATTACAATTTTAATAAAATAAAAATCTCCATTATCTCATCACTTTTTTTTTTTCATGAGAAATAAGGCAATATCTATTTCTCGAAATGGTATCATTTTTCTTAGCTTTGAATAATTGAATCTTTGACAGAGGTACGTACTTATTGGTTTAATTTTCTCGTTATTTGTCTTTGATCTTTATTTAATAAATGTTAATGTTGATTCTCGTTTTTTAGTTCTATATATGTGTGTGTGTCTTAATAATTTTTGTTTTTTTATATTCAATGAATAGTAATCAAACGTTATACTATTCTATTTGCCTATTAAAATTTAAAAAAAAAAATTGAAAGCAAAGATTGTGACACCATAAAATTAACATCACGAGTTACGACAAACACCAAACCTGTAGCCAAGGTCTAATGACCAAAGGCATGTACATGCATATATAGAAGGAGGAGGGTGTATATATATATATATATATAAATGAAGGCTCACACCCGCTCTCTAACAACAACAAGGGAAGCAATGAAAGCAAGGGCGATTCCAATCACCATTGATGGAGACGCGAGGGTGCCTGAGCTTGGC
>Ga0307515_10019652_pt1 | contig 12131 bp, 9 predicted proteins | sample 17_EM_MG_FD_194513 | JGI IMG/M metagenome (GOLD analysis project Ga0307515, IMG submission 194513) | Populus trichocarpa ectomycorrhiza microbial communities from riparian zone in the Pacific Northwest, United States - 17_EM | ecosystem: Host-associated > Plants > Roots > Unclassified | place...
ATAGCTCCTATTAAGGTCTATATAGTGGGCCTATATAGGTATATATATAAGAGGGAAACTATATAGCTATCTAAAGCTAGATAAAACCTCTATTTAAAAGTATAATAAGGTAAATTTAATACTTAAAATTTATATTTATTAGCTAAGTAGTTATATATTTTTAATTAAACGCTATTATACTATATAGAGGCTCTATATATAAAAGCCCTATAATCGCGAAGCCCTACGTACGGAGACTCTATATAAAGCTCTACATAAAGCTCTATATAAAGCTCTACATAAAGCTCTATATAAAGCTCTATATAAAGCTCTACACAAAGCTCTATACAAAGCTCTACACAAAGCTCTGCACGAAGCTCTACACGAAGCTCTATATAAAGCTCTATACAAATAAAGCTCTATATACGGAGGCTCTGCACAAAGCTCTGCACGAAGCTCTGCACGAAGCTCTACACGAAGCTCTATACAAAGCTCTACACGAAGCTCTATACAAAGCTCTACACGAAGCTCTACATACGGAGGCTCCGCGGGAAGCTCTGCGGAGGCTCTGCATAAAGCTCTGCACGAAGCCCTGCACGAAGCTCTACACGAAAATCTACACAAAGCTTTATATAGAGTCTCTGTAGTAGAGCCGTCATACGCAGAACCGTTATACGCAGAACTGTCGTACGCAAAGCCGTCCTGCAGAGCCTCCGTAAGCAGAGCTTTGTGCAAAGCCGTCGTGCAGAGCCTCCGTAAGCAGAGCTTCGTGTAAAGCTTTATGCAGAGCTTCGTGCAGAGCCCCATACAGAGCTTCGTGCAGAGCCCCGCGCAGAGCTTCGTGCAGAGCCTCTGTAGAGCTTCGCGCAGAGCCTTCGTACACAGAGCTTTGCGCAGAGCTTTATGCAGGCAAGAAATTAAAATACTATTATAAAAACTGCCAATATATGCCAATAATTTATATAATCTTTCTTTTTAGAATAAGTATACTTTTATTATAATAATTTGGTCTAAACTATTGTCAATATTTAATATTGGCGCTGCAAATATTGGCAAATGCCGATATTTTATTGGCTGAATATTCGCTTATTGAAACCCACGCTGGTTCCAAGTAAGCACATTAGTCCCTGGAGAAGGGAGATGGCTAATGGGTTGCAACTTCAAAAAGCTCACGAATCTCTTCTGAAAGACGCGTGGTTCTACTTCCGACTGCTATGGCGCTCTGATGTCCTGGGATGGGATGAATACATAATCTAAGTATAGTACACCGTCTTTTCAAGCTCGGTGATTAGTGCAGCCACCTAGGCTTAGAATTTTCGTAGGGCAGATTTTGGTTTTTATGCTGTTTAGGGGAATGCTGACTGCATATTTGTGACGACGGATGTGTTAGTACGGTGTAGATAGACAACGAGGTAACTACTGTGACTTAGTTTCAGCCTTGCAGGTACGACCATTAGACACGACTCGTTGGGAAGGCAGAACCCTGAACAAGTATATAGACGTGACAGGTATCATATTAAGATAAATGAAGATGCTTCCCCCAGTTCGTAGAAATAGCAGTGGCTAATAGTGTTATTCTATGCCACGTTGAGGTTATCTCAGTAAGCGGCTCAGGCGGCATTTTTATTACAGTAATAACGCAGGCTTGTCCTGCCGTCTGAGGGCCTAAATAAGTTACTCTACTTTTAAAAATACGATATTTAGGGTAGAAGTAGGGCATTAAAAAAGGCGAAGAAAGATACTAGTTATAAGTCGACCCTCCTATGTTTTCGCACCAAAGGCAACCGAGACAACTAGTTAAGTACTATCGAGATTTACTGTCTTGGTTGCCGGCTGAGTCGCTCACTGAGATAATGTCGAGGTTCAGCAGAGTGACATGAAGTCCAAATAAGGCGACTATGGAAAGAGCGCAAACCCTTAATCTTATTACTGCCTTCCCGAATCGCCGAAGTTAGGTGTTTATGCGTTTGCTGCGGTCCTAATTGATATTTTCATGGCAAGCTATCGCGATAGCAAAGCCGCGGAATCGTTCCGTGATGGTTACCTTTATTCTCCGGCTTTCGAGCCCCTTGTAACCATCAGCACATCTGTTCTCCTACTATGTACGTAGGGCGGCAGGGTATACGCGTGCTGGGCTCTAGCATCCATTCTACAAGGCACTGTCGGCATACCTCCTCAATACACCGCCCCCGTATCCGTGTTCCTACTCCCTTCCCGGTGATAGAATCGTGTCCATTGCCAACATGCCCGTGTCGTCCGGCGCCAGCTGACCTGGACATTGATCGCGAACAGTCTTTGAATGGGACAATGGCAGCATACACTGAGCAGATTCTGGTCTGTACGGGGAGAGAAGACTGGAAGAGTAGGATCGAGGACGAAGGAGAACATGGAGAGTTTGTCAGGCAATTAAGGGCCCTGTTGAGTAGAGGCGGGAAATTTTGTGACGTCAGTTTGATCCCTAAAATCCATCATGCTCCGCCTGTCTCATTCCCGATCCGTGTCTCTACGCACCGGCGTTTTCGTCGGGATCTGAAGAGACTGGGCAGGCCTAGCTATATCCCAACCCTTCCCCGAAACTCAATTCGCCAAATAATAACTTCCACCACAGCCGTACAACAATATCATGCTCACAAACTCATCCTTCCCGCCTGCAAATCCTTCTACTTCTGTAACCTCCGCGTACCTCCTTCCAAGCTTCCGCTACATACCCTCCCTGCCAAATAGCCAAACTTCTATCGAGAATTTTGTCAAAGGCTTTCTTCAACCTGCGCAGCTACATAATGCTCACAACGTGCTTCCGCAAGAGCTCAAGGAGGCCCTTACAAAGGACCCATCCTTGCAAACGCAATTCTTAGGTGTGCGTGATGTAGATGACGTATTAGTCCTGATATGTGGACATGGTGGGCGAGATCACCGATGCGGAGTCATGGGACCACTTTTGAGGTCTGAATTTGAGGAGAAGCTTCAAACAAAGGGCATAAATGTCACGACATCATCATCTTCACAAGATATGAATGAAAAAAGTGTACATTCTGCCCAGGTTGGTTTGATAAGTCACATTGGAGGGCACAAGTATGCCGGGAATATAATCATATACATACCACCTTCTTTCAAGGGCAACCCGCTGGCAGGTCAGGGCATTTGGTATGGCAGAGTTAGCCCTGAGCATGTTGAAGGCATTATTCAGGAGACTATCCTTGGAGGCAAGGTCATTAGTAGTATGTTTAGGGGTGGGATTAAGCAAGACGGAGAGATAATCAGGCTGTGAATCGGCCTTGACCGACTATAAAACATTAGCGCAAGTTGTATGGCTGTATAAAATTAGAAAGCTAGCACGAAGAAGAGTATTGGGATCTGTAAATAAGAAAACATCCACTCGATTGGAAGATGATTGATGCTAAAGCATTTGTGGGGTCCGTCTTGGCATGCATGGTTGACGGAAGCTTAGACCCTGCATCGCGGCTCCATTACGATTGTGGTTTCATGACAGGTGAGCTCTCCAGCGCCCAGCTCACCTCACGCCACCACGTGCCTCCAAATGTCGTTTCTCTAATTCTCCTCGTTGTTTTTCTTGAGGCGCTGAACTTCTCTTCCTCACTTCCTCTAAAATGGTGTGGTCGCCTGCAATCCTTTTCCGACCGCACTCGGGAGTCCTCGTCGTGTTGGGCACAAGCGCTCTTGGTGGTGCAGCCTACAGATTCGTCACAGCACCTGATGATTCGGAAACCTCATCGCTCAATCCGCATACCTTTGTGCCGTATACTCTGATTTCGAAACAGCAAACTTCGCCCACCAGCTCCATCTTTACGCTCCGCAACCGAGAAGGATCCTCGAACCCTCGAGCGCTGAAGGACGTATGGAAACAATCGGTGTGGAGCGTGCAGTTGAAACAACCTCAATTGCAAATTGCAAGGGCATACACTCCTCTCCCTCCGCTAGTGGGAGGCTCAGAGGATGAGCATGGAGAAGCTCAAGAATTAAGGTTTCTCGTCCGGAAAGAGGAGGGCGGAGAGGTGTCGACATATATTCATAGGCTTCCTGAGCAGTCTACTGTCGAACTAAGAGGACCCAATGTTGAATGTGAGCTACCACATGATGTGAAGAAGGTGCTGTTCCTAGCTGGGGGTACCGGTATCGCGCCGGCGATGCAGGTTGCGCACGCACTGAATAATAGGCCTGGAGCCCGAATGCACATACTGTGGGCGAATAGACAGAGGGGAGATTGTGCTGGTGGACAGAGTGATTCCCTGCAAACTCCTCTGCCAGGCCGCAGCTGGGGCTGGAGAAGCGTACTTGGGTTGGAGAAATCAGGTCTATCGCAAGACACCGCTAAACACGTGGAGAAGCAAGGCATCATTGTTAAGGAATTAGAAGCATTGAAGCACCAATCGCAAGCACACAAGAGGTTGAGCGTGGAATATTTCGTTGACGAGGAGAAGAGCTTCATCCAGCCTGCCAACATCGCCAGGCATCTGAAGGTATCTACGCAGAAAGACGGCGCCCCACCAAAAGGATCGAGACTAATTCTGGTGTCGGGGCCTGATGGCTTTATTGAGCATTGGGCGGGTCGAAAGATATGGGTTGCTGGCCGGGAAGTGCAAGGTCCGCTGGGAGGGGTGCTGAGCCAGATGGATTTGAGGGGATGGCAAGTGTATAAATTATAATGTATGTATATAAGTTCTTGTATATTACCTCACGGAGTTTCAAGGCTATTGTTAGTGCTGGGTTGATGTGAAATTATATGCGAGAGTCAGGACGTCGCGGAGGTCGCTTATTTCCGATTGGTTGATTCTTATCGATAACCTAAGGACCCAAATTGCTGTAGCGGGGAGCAATTGCCGGGTTTCCGCAAGAAGCTTCCGAGTCTAACAGCCATTATGCCCGCCATGCCCACCATACCCATCATGCCCGTCATACCCGCTAGGCCCGCCATGTCCACTCTCCCGACGCTCCTCCTCTATTATCGAGCTATCTCTTGCTCCACTTTTTCCAATTGCTTCTTTGCACGTGGGATAATACTCTTGAATATGTCTGCCAACGCTCCAGTGCATAGAGAGAACATCCTGCGCGCCTTGCCGCCATGACTTCGACGTCTCCCGCCATGGATAGGCAAGTATTGACAGCTAGAGACCCTGAGGCGGCAATGGGGACCAAAGAGACCATGAAGATCAAAGCGAATCCTGGAGCTCGCCCGGAATGCTTCAGGTCTACAGCACAAGAAATTCTGTTCGTTCTTACTGCAACAATGGCAGTGGCAATGTCCTCCTTTATAGGCGGCTCCGTTACCGTTATCACTTCTTTCGTGGGAAGAGACCTGAATATGACCAACGCAGAAATCACTTGGGTCAGTGCATCTCCTTTGTAAGTCATCCTGTCTTAATTGCCCGTGCTTGTCTGACACTTCATCCCTTTCAGCCTATCGTCTGGCGCTCTCCTCCTGTTCTTTGGTAGCGTCGCAGACCTGTTCGGCCGCAGATCCCTCTTTATTGGCAGTCTAGGCCTATTCGCCGTCTTCGCCCTTGCCGCAGGCTTCTCTCAGACAGGTCTCACGCTTGATATTATCGGTGGCCTTATGGGAATCACGTCCGCCTCCTCAGTTCCTTCGGCACAAGGTATACTCGGCGTGATATACAAGCAGCCATCGATGAGGAAGAATAGAGTCTTTGCCTGCTATAGCGCTGGGAACCCTCTAGGGTTTGTATTCGGGTCGATATTCTCGGGAGTTGCCACACAGCTATTTGGCTGGAGAGCTTCATTTTGGTTATTGGCTATCATTTACCTAGTCTTTACGATTGTGGCAACATTCACGGTGCCGAATGATGAGTTGGCCAAGCAACCGCTTACTTGGGAAACTCTTAGAAGATTTGATGTTGTGGGAACTATATTAACCATTGCAGGCATTGGCATGTTTTCTGCGTCTTTAAGGTATATACATTTACATTGATTCACCTACATATGGTTGGGTATGTTCTGACGTTGAATAGCCTTGGCGGAGACGCTCCAAATAGTTGGAAAACACCATATGTTCTTGTCCTCCTTATTCTAGGTATTCTTGCCATTATTGCATTTGTAGTGTGGGAGAACAGATTTCAGTATGCTATGGTGCCTATGAACATATGGCGAGATAGGGATTTTTCACTAGTAAGTATTCTAGGCACTTTTTCGAGGAGACGGCGCGGATTTGACTCTCAGTCTAGCTCCTTTCGATCGTGCTTCTCGGCTTCCTTACCTTCCCAGTGATGACCTTCTGGATCTCGCTGTACATGCAGAGGGTGCTTCATTTCTCAGCTCTAATTACTGCTGTCCACCTACTTCCAATGGCTATCATGGGAATTCTCGTTAATGTAAGCATTACTCTCAAATTCAATCCGATATAACGCTGCTCTTAGTCGTCGTCGATTCGAGGCCGCTTACACATCTTAGATCATTGCCGCCATTATTCTTCATAAAGTCTCCAATAAACTCCTCATGGGCATTGGCGCATGCTCCTACGTTATCTCGTTTCTACTCGTTGCTCTACAGCGGCATGGAGACTCTTACTGGGCATTTATCTTTCCTGCTTTAATTCTGTGCGTCGTTGGTGCTGATTTCGAATTCAACGTTGCCAATGTAAGTTCCTCCGGACATCATTTGTCCAAGCATACTTTACTGTTTACCTCCCTTCGGTGGCGTTCTGCTTGGTATACTAAAACTAGCCCCATACGTATAGATGTATGTTCTCTCCGCGCTTCCGCCCCATCGTCAATCTATCGCCGGCTCGATCTTCCAAACTGTCTCCAAGCTTTGCGTAGCGGTGGGCTATGGAATCGCTACCGCCATTTTCAACTCAGTTTCTGCGAATCCCTCAAAATCAGGCTATTATGCGAATGATCCAGTTGAGCCATATGCGGCGACATTTTGGTTCTCAATGTCCACTGCGGTGGTTGGGGTTGCACTTGTGCCACTATTAACTATTGGGACGCAGGGGCACGAACGAGAGGCTGATCATATGCAGGTTGAGGAAAATCCCGCTGAGGATGAGAAGAAGAATATGCATGATGAAAAAATTGGAGAGCGTGCGATCGTGGGGATGGGGATGTAGAGAAATAATCGCATGGCCTGGGAAGTGTGCAGGACATAGACGAAGCTTCTATCAAGCCGGGAAAAGAGAGGTTCGATATTTAGTAAGAAGGCAAGAGGTAAATTATTGGTAATGACGTGATGGAGCGTAATGGGGCTTCTTTGCGTATATACCATAGATTTCGAAAGTTAATCCGGGACTCTGCATTTTGTGTGGCTAAGGATAGACTTAGATATACATACTCCAGGCATTCTGAGTTGAAAGAGCGAAATCGTGAACATGAGTTGGGCCTGTAGACAATCGTCCCACTCTTCTACGTTTTAGGCTTACGTTTCTATGCATTGAGTGGGGAAATACAGATCATATGGCTTATTTGTAATGTTTTACACTTAGATCTTCAATACTGCATTGCATTTCAGCTAAATTGAAAGTGTTTAGATCTGGGAGTTAAACTAATAGTAACCTATCCGAAGTACATCATCAGAAATACAGACATTAATTATTTTTAGATCGCTTCAGGCCCTTTAAACCAGACCTATCCATCATTACGGAGGATTGCGCGAAAATAGATTTCTCCTTCCTTTTTGGGAAAAGCGCGGTTTTGGTGCCAAGACCCCACCAAAAATACCAAATTTTTAACTTCAAGCTTGTAAACAGCAACTCTATACTAACTTTTTGATATAATCTACTCACTCAATCGCTTACAATATCCTCTATACGTCTTCTACGCTTTCTTAAGCCCAAAATGCCTTACTACGGCCTTGCAATAAGAGCGCAGGCCGTAGTAATAAGGGCTCTAGGTACTCCTCTAAAAGCGATCGCTTAAGTTACCGGAATTAGCACTAAACACATCGGCAACCTACTAAAAAGGGCAGTAGAGAATGGCTGGCATGCAGATTGGGTCCTCCTTAATAACCACCTTAAGGATAAGCCCGGCCGAGGGCGTAAGAAAAAGATTACTCCTAATCTTAAGCAAAAAGTTATCAACGCCGTCACGTACGATCGTTACGGACGTAAAAAAAGTACTAGAAGGATTGCTCGCGAAACAGGCCTATCTCCATCGTCTGTTCGAGTTATACTTAAAAAGTACGGCTACCGTAAAACAAAGCCAATAAGGAAGCCTGGATTAACTGCAGCTATAAAGAGCGAACGATACAAGTTTATATTGGCCCACCGTTATTGGACCTTAGAAGATTAGAAGGCTGTAATTTGGTCAGATAAGACAAGTATCGTTTTAGGCCACCGTTGAGGGGGCTATCGGGTATAGCGACGTCCTCACGAGGCTTGTGTACGCAGCTGTGTATAAGAATGATGGAAGGGGTACTCTAAGTTTATGTTTTGGGGTTGCTTTATATACAACTTTAAAGGTCCTTATTATATTTGGAAGCCTTAAATAAAGAAGGAATTGGATAAATTAAAATCAATTATTAAGATTTGGAATTAAGCTCTAGAGCCAGAGGCATATAAGGCTTAGAAGAAATAATAAGACGCTAAAAAAAGAGCATACGAACTATGTTATAAGAGGTGCATAAGCGGAGCACGTGCTAAGTGGAAGTTTATAACATTGTACGGAGCTTTTACTTAATCAGATGGAGGTAGAATTGACTAGTGGCGATATTTAACGAATATCCTGATACCAAAACTTCTTCCGTTTGCCTAGAGCCTTACATGCTTAAATTCTAATACAATTATATAGGAAGACAAGGCTACTTCTTATGTTGTAAAGATTTACCAAACCTATTTTAACGCCTGCGAGATTCAACGTCTTCTTTGGCTAGGTAATTCGCCTAATCTAAATATAATTAAGCCCTGTTGGGGTTACCTAAAACGGGTCACTACAAAAAGGGGCCTACCTACTTCTCGTGCAGCTGCAGAGAAGGCTTGGCTTGGAGCTTGGCAAGATCTTAAGCAGTGGCGAATTCAATAGTGGATTAAGAGGATCCCTTGCCATATTTAAAAGATTATAGAACTTAAAGGAGGCAACAATTATAGAGAGGGAGCAGAGGAGAGGCAGTGAAGTCGGAAGCAGCTCCGTAAGGTAGCCAATTGTAAGCTTCCTATAATCATTAAGGTGCTTTAAACGGGCTACGAGACGTTGCGTAATTACTGTGGTTTGCCTAACGCCTATCTACAATTCTTCCTTCCTACGTAAAGCCGTAAGGAAATTAAGGAAATTACAGAGGAAGAGTGGCAAAAATCAGTTAATATAATCGTTCCAAATCCACGTCAAAATAGTTAAGGCCCTGGCTTAATTATAAATCGACAGCTCTACAATCAAAAACGCTAAAGGAACAATTGTAATTAGGTAGTTAAACAGGTAGAGAGCCAGGTAGAGAGCCAGGTAGAAAGTTAGGTAGAAAGTCAAGAGCAGCGGAGGCAGTTAAGGCCTTAAAAACCTCGAAAGCCTATAGAATATAAGGTGCGATGGAACGAGGTAAATTACGTGAATGTCCAGCGGTAAAACACTATAATTTAGAAGCTATATAGGTGATATATTAGTATCAATAGTATCTCTATAGGTACATTTGTATGGCTAATTCAGCGGCTGAGTCACAATTACGTGGGCGAGGAGGTCCATGCGTTCAGCGACTGTAGAGGTTACCCCATATCCACAGTCGATTTTTAATCGCCAGCAACACCGCGCTCTCAATACCCGTTAAGCGCTATGCGTAGAGCCTGCTGAGCGCTTTCTACTCGCACTAGAATGGTAAGAATCGGCCGTGGGTTGATGAAGATATTCGCGTTTTAAGTTGCGCGCCGCCATTATATAAGCACCCCAAAGCACCCCATTAAACTTATACGGCACCAAAATAAGCCCCTAGGGGGCTATAGACGAAGGTTTTGATAGAGGACCTCTTAGTATCTTATTAAAAGTCATATATATAACTATTTTAAAGCTTTTCTACCCGCTTAAAGCCGTTTATAAAGCTAATTTAGTGAGTACTGCATCTGCTCCTGCCGTAGATTAACCTACTACATAGCCGCTTCCTCACTAACCTTCTAGACCTGCGCGATCCGCTTAATCTCCTTAATAACCTTAAGCCATAGGGAGTACTATTAAACCTCCTTTTACCGGCCAGCCCGCTATCTACTGCCCTATTTAGAATCTAGCGCTGCTACAGAAGAATTGCCTCCTAGCCCTTCGGTCTACTCACGCCAAAGGGCCCGTACGGAGTTTACCGCGCGGCTTATATAGTATATAGGTGGAGACCCAGACCTAGGCTCTAGCTGGGACTGCGGCTCTAGCTGCGGCTGCGGCTGCGGCTATAGCGGCGGCAGCAGCAGCGGTGGTGGCAAAGCTATACGGGAAGGAAAGCCTACAGCGCTTGCCTGGGCGGACGTATATCTACTAGATCCCGTGATAGATAAAGCCAGAGGGGCCGCTTCTATAGGCGGACGCGGGGGGTCAGTAGACTAGCCCTAAGGCCATGCCGCAGCCGCAGCCGTAGCTACAGCCAAAGGGGCTTCCAGTCGAAATGTAAGGCCTCCAGACGTTAGTAATTAAAGCTATAAAGACTGGGCCTACTGGGACTTATCTAGATAGTTTAATAAGCCCTTAACCTCGCTAGCTATCTGCTTATATTTAGCGCGTAGAGCCTTTAGTTAGTTAGTAAGGAGTAGCATAGCCTAGTAAAGAATTAACAGCTAATTTGGGCTCCCCTCTTCCTATAGGTAGGGCTCTAGATCCTACGCAAAGGCCTTATACGCCTTATACTAGAAGACGGGGTAGCTCCATACTGGATAGCTTGGGAATATCTTATAGAGGGCTACTAAGTCCTATAGAATAACCTCGCGGAGGTAAAAGAGAAGGTTCGTAACCCCTATAGTAGTAAGGTCGTTAATCTGGTATAGCTACGGGCCAAAATAGCCCTTCTATTTGTCTAGTTCGGGCCATATTATCAATAGTAGTACGTTAGGCGGCGTAATACCCACACAGCGGATTTTAAAGCAGCCCATCTATAAGGGGTGCCCTGCTATTAACCTCATAAACTCTCGCGGGAGAGAGTTTAAGTAATAGCCTACCATCTGCTCTTAGTTCCACCTCCTAGCGCGCCAAATCTGGTCCTCGCTGACCCCCTTTAGCTCCGCCGTCTTAGCGCCGGCGCTCCGCCTAATATACGTCTTCTTCTCTAAGAAGACGCCGACGTACTAGAAGGCCTTTATAACCCAATCTCGCTATAAGTTATATAAGAGGGCCACCTCGCGGTCCCTACCGCTCTTAATTAGGCGTATATTATACTATGCTAAGCGCCTACTAAAGTCCGGGAACGGCTCCGTACTAAAATCCCAGCGGTATAGGAGATAGAAAGCTAGCCCGCTAAGCATATAAATAAGCGGCTTTCTGTTCCGTAGGGCCCCAATAGTCTTAAGGCGGCCGTACTGGTTCTACTTACCTACGCGTGTAGTAAATATTAAGGGCATACAGCGCGTAGGGCCTTCACCCTTAAACTCAAAGGTAAATAGATCTGAGATCTCGGCGGAGCGTCTGTCGCCGCCGCGGGTAAGCATATAGTGGCCTAGCAGGATATCAACAAGTGTGCGGAAGTAGCACTCTGGGGACAAGGCGGCGCCCCTAGCCCAGAGCTCACGGCAGACGCTCTGGAACTCGTCCTCGGTATAGCCGTCAAGGAGGGTGTCTCTGCCCTTGTCGGCGAACTACTCTTTCTCGCGCTGCGCGTCCCTCCGCTGCAGCGTCTTCAGGTACTCCCTAACGCTGTCCTCCCGCGGAGACGGGTGGCTGTTCATTTTTATAGCTTTCTGCATCCAATAGAGGTCCGTTAGAGTAGTAATATAGCCGTAAACTAACCGCCATAAGAGCCGCGTTTCCTCTTAGGGTACGTTAATATCGGCTTTACGGCTCTTCCCTTTTAAGGGCCGGCTTGCAACCTCCTTAACGAGAAAAAGAAGTAGCTTATCCTCCGTAACAGTATCGCTGTCGCAGTACTGCTTCCGTTTGATGAACTGGATCTGAGGATAAATGAATGAATGAAGCTATGGAATCTAACTACAAGGAATATAGGCCTTGATATAGGCCTATATCTACGGGGTCCGGGGTGACTACTACGGATACCGAAGTAGTTGCTGCGGAGAC
>Ga0307515_10019653_pt1 | contig 12130 bp, 12 predicted proteins | sample 17_EM_MG_FD_194513 | JGI IMG/M metagenome (GOLD analysis project Ga0307515, IMG submission 194513) | Populus trichocarpa ectomycorrhiza microbial communities from riparian zone in the Pacific Northwest, United States - 17_EM | ecosystem: Host-associated > Plants > Roots > Unclassified | place...
ATTATTTAAAAAATAATACAAAAACATGAAGAAAATATTATTTTGAAGTAAAGAAAAAAAATTAAAAGTTATAAAATTTCTTGGGTTTGGTGTCACAACCAGACACAATCTCAACATATTTTTTTTAAAAAAAAATAATGCAAAAACATAATAAAAATATTAATTTGAAGTAAAGAAAAAAACTTAAAAATTGTCAAAAAAATTTCAAAACGCAAAATCAAATATGATTTAATTAGGAAATTCAACCCAACTTGAAACGAAAAAAAATTATCATTATCAAACTTTTGTACAATATAAAAAAATCTTATCAATTTATTTTGAAAAATAAAATTAAATCAGAGAAGACAGTAACAAAGAAATTTAATTGAGTATGGCTGTTGGGTTTGGAAGTTAATCGTTGTTATTGTTCAATGGTCTTTCATAATGTTATACTGTAATGAATAAAATATATATTTACGATGTGCAGAGACATAAAGAGGCATGGGGGATTGAATTGTCACGTACATGATAACATGAATTCCCAATCCGTCTACCAATGGAAATCAATTGTTTGCTATTTTTTTACAATCTTCCTATGTCGATGTCCCTGGGGTGGGTTGCTTTGAATAGCCCTACCAGAGGAGTAGGCATTTTTGGTCTTCGCTTTTCCTGTGAATGACTCCAATCTTTTCCTTTTGTTCTACTCGAGCCGTGGTTTTCAACCGGACTCTAGGAGACTGCTCACGCCTCTCTAGATAGCTTTCAAAGTCTGCAAACCTTCCTGCACCGGCAAGATCCAACACCCATTTAAGATCAACACGGACGGGATTGAAAATATCTTAAAATATTTTTTTAAAAATATATTAAGATAATATTTTTTATTTTTTAAAATCTATTTTTTTATATTCACATCAAAATATTAATTTGAAGTAAATAAAAAAATTTAAAATTTTCAAATTTTCTGGATCTCGCTTCGCAGCCAGACACAATGTCAATATATATTTAAAAAAAAAATTATTTTGAAGTAAAGATAAATTTAAAATTGTCAAATTTCTTGGGTCTCGCTTCGCAGCCGGACACAATCTTAATATATTTTTTTTAAAAAAATCATTTTGAAGTAAAGAAAGAAATTTAAAATTGTCAAATGTACTGGGTCTGGCTTCGCAACCAAACACAATCTCAATATATTTTTTTTAAAAAAATCATTTTGAAGTAAAGAAAGAAATTTAAAATTGTCAAATGTACTGGGTCTGGCTTCGCAACCAAACACAATCTCAATATATTTTTTAAAAAATAAAATTATTTTGAAGCAAAGAAAAAAATTTAAAATTGTTAGATTTCCTGGGTCTCGCTTCGCAGCTAAACACAATCTTAATATATATTTTTAAAAAAAACTATTTACAAAATAATACAAAAATATCAAAAAAATTTTAATTTAAAGTAAATTAAAAAATCTCAAATTTCATAGGTTTGGCTTGTCAAAAGTTATTTCAAAAATTAAACAAATTAAGGTTGTTGGGTCTTGTTGGGAGGCAGAACCTAACGCTTTGGCACTTTTTAGAAGTGTTTTAGGTCTGGCTTCAGCGTTGGGTCCGACTGCCAAGCCAGATCCAATAGCTTTTGGCAGAGAAGGCAACACCCTTAACTCTTAGGTCTTGCTTGGGGCAGGACCAAACTCTAATGGGTTAAGCAGGACCCAACGATATTAAGTCATGGTGTTAGCAGGACCCAACGCTCCTGTGTTTTTAGTCAAGAATTGTGGTTGGAGGCGTGACCTTCTCTGCCATAAGCCGCTAGGTCTGGCTTTAGTGGTCGGGCCCAACGTTGTTGGGTCTGGTTTACAATCCAGACCCAAAACACTTCCAAAAGATGCCAATAGCGTTGAGCCCTGCCTCCCAACTAGACCCAACAAAGTATTTGACTGTGGACGACACTATAGCGCCATAGTCAAACACACTATTGGATCTTACGTCAATGCATTAATGGCCATCGACAATAAATCACCAGACCACCACTGACACGCTTTACACTAGGAGAAAGATCACGTGACGACGCTTTCAGTGACACGACGGAAGGCTATTTTTGAACAAACAGTGGCGTCGCACGCACAATTGAAAAAACGTGGACGCCATTAACGCGTGGAAAACACGCAACATCAGCTTTTTAGAATTTAATATTTAAAAATAATGTTAAATTACTATAAAGCCCCCTCATAACCCTGAAAATAATAAATAAACCAATGTGAAAGTACCAAACTACCCCCTGCATGCATATAAGCTATTTTGTCTTATATACTGGCAAAGATGTATTTTACTGATTTTCAAGTCCATGCAAAGTAAAAAACATTCTTGGTCAGCAGGTTTAAATTTCGTTGATCTTGGAAGCAGGAGTGTATTTTTACTGTACAAATTAATCTGCAAAGATAATAATAACCATGTTCAATCTTTTAATGACCAATGAGTCAGCATAAAAAAACTAAAATACCCTCATCTTCTAACTTTTCCATCGAGAGACTTTCCATTGAGAGTGAAGTGCAACGACGATGACACCATCGGCGACCTCAACAAGCTCGTGGCAGATAGACCGGTACCCGAGCTGAGAAGATCCAGATCCAAAAGTGGCTTGTTCCGTTCTATAGTTGCAAGCCATGTGAAAACTTTTGTTGTTATACACTTTTGCTGTTAATCGAATGCTGTTATACGAGGAAATCATGTGGTCATAATCGAATGTTGTTATACACTAATGCTGTTAATAAAATGTCATTAAGATTGATGCCATGTGAAAACTTTCCTGTACTGATAATTGGTGCCAGAAATATGGGTGTTGTCGGTTTGTTTCTCTTAATACTCTTTTCTTTTTATGGCAGTGTCGAATGGTTTGTTTCTTTACCGTCAAAGTTAAATAGAAGTATATATATATACATATGTGTGTGTGTGTGTGTGTGTGTGTGTGTGAGAGAGAGAGAGAGAGAGAGAGAGAGAGAGAGAGAGAGAGAGAATTGGTGTTTGTGCGGGAGTGGGATCATCAACTGTGTTTTCTTAGCCAAGCACTACCTATACTTCGCAAGCTAGATATGACAATTACTAGTAAAAGGTCAGTTAGTTGGGTTCACTTTGCTTAATTTATATCATGCTTGTATTGCTAGGTACTTCTCCTCATCTGCTTGCCATAACATTGGTCTTTCTGTTACCCTTCTCAGCATATTTCCAGAGAACCAGAATATGTGGCTGTGACATGTCTTGCACTTGTGCTTTCTGATGTTCTTTGTGCATGTAAAATAAAACTATTGTTGTGTGAAACATACATGGCATGACATGCAATAATTATAGCGCGCCGCTATAAGACCATCATTTAGCTTTGTGCAAGTGTTTGTCATGGTGTTAGGAAGAGATGCAAATTGATTTGATTTTGTCTAAGCTAACTTATGACCCTCATTACTCGCAGAATATGCGCGAGTACATTGGTGTTAACGCAGTCTCCATGGTTTATAGAGTTGGAAGTGGATTTCGATTCAATTGTTTAGGTGTATGATTTTGCAATAAAGGTTTTACAGGTCTTGAATTTGCAGGAGGAATTCTGAGTATTGTAGGCGGAGCTACTTACATGAATGCTGGAGCTAATGGGCAGGTAATTCCATAGCTCTAATCTAAAACCACCTGTACATGCTTGTGTGTAAAGAGGTTGACATTCTTTCTCTTGCTGAATGAAGGAGACTGTCAACAGTATCATGCATTTGTTTGTTTTGCATAAGCTCTGTTAAGTATTAAGGAGGTCATTCGAATCATACCTGGGGGAATGGCTATAACAATATCATGAATTTGTTTGTTTTGCATAAGCTCAAGGAGGTCATTCAAATGGCTATAAGTTATTACAGCAACATCCTAAATAAGGAGGTCATTTATATGCTGGCTATATATGTTTTTGTAAAGAATAAATGTCAGCTTTTTACCGGGACAAGACCAAAATGTTTCTACAGACTCTCAATATTTTTCATTAGCTCTAAATGGAATTAATATATCTCATCCCATTACCAGGTCCAGCTATCATTTGTTAGGTCCATAGAAGGGATTTAAGGCGCCGGATATCATTTATTAGTTTTTCCTCTCTTTAAATCTTTGATTTTGACTATCCTTTCTTCTCTAAATTTTTGTAGTTTATGTGCTCCAAGAACAAGAGGCATGATTGCACGTTTCTTTTCTTGAAACGTCTAACACCATATAGCATGGAGCAAAAGCTGATGCTACAATGCACAATCATGAATTTTAAGTAGTTAAGAGTCTTGCTTGTTCCCAGATGTAAAATCTAGCGCTACCTTTTAATAGAGGTTATGGCTGGAGTGACGATGAGGACATGTATAAACAATTCATTGATTTTTCAATGCCTTCATTACTAAAAAAATCCAAAATAGTATGCACTTCTCTTTCCACTTGTTCTGTGTTGCATTTGAATTTAATAAATGATAATTATTAATTGAATATAAAAAATAAAATAAAAAATGATAATTTAACACCATCCTTTTCCAATCTAAAAGCCAATCTAACGATATCATGAGTGTGTATGCTGCAATTTACTCGACGAATATTTTTGCGGAAGGAGGTCCTTGTTTTTATGTTTATGCTAACAGCTTTTATCTTCAAACTATGTTTTATGGTATGAAGGAACCTCACCTTCAGACTAGTTGCACAACATTTTTGAATCATTCAAAAATAATTTACACCAAGCCCTTCAAACAAGAATCAGATACAACGACCTAGCAGACTAATATGAAAGGACAATCTCCTTATTTTCAGCATCCATGCAGTGATTTCCACATGCTGATGCAGTTACAATCAGGCTTTTTTGAGTTCACTAGCAGAGTATTTCTAAATTTTAACTTCAAAACAAACAAGAATTTCCTTTTATGTATGACATGCATAGCTCACGCATGATCATTTTAAACTAACCCCTGAAGCTATTTTATTTTTTCCGGAGTGCGTACGTGTGTGCACGTGTGTTTCATACATAGGCATTTAAAGCTGGAGTCATGTTTTGTGAAGCCTTAGCTTTGGAATCAACCAAGAATTAAGTGTGCAGATTACACAATACAAATCAATGCTTCCACAGGCCTTATAAATCAGGTAAATTTGTTACTCCTACTGCATTAGGCATAGGGTCAACTGATCCATTGGAACTTTCAAAGCAATGCTCAAATCAAAGGCACTAAGTTTCAAGGTAGTATCAGCCCCCAGCAAGACAAATCCAACCCAAATCATAGAATTGACCTCAATTTTAACATGTATCTGATATGTAAGCTATGGTCAAACCACCCCAAATTAACAAAATGTCTAGACCTATAGCTTTCTTTCAAACACAAATTTCTAATAGCACATACATAAATTCTAACATTTTGCATGGTGAAGTTTGTTTCCTCCCTTGGTTGATTCACAACCTTCTCTGGAAACATGAAACTTATTGGTTTTTGTAGTCAGATTAAGTGATTATAGTATGTAGTTGACATAAAAACAGGATAGAAGTGTGATAAAGATCAACCTTGTAAAATATTCTCAACAACATGAAATTCAACCGCACAGGAAATGATTCTGTTTAGAAAACATATATCAAAGGACACGGACAAAAAGATAATTACAAAGAGCAATAAAATATAATTCAACATAAGGCTCTGTATTTATGGCTTACCAAAGGTGACAAGTCCTCACATGGCAAGATGTCAAAGAATAGGATGGATCTTGCTGCCAAACTTTTGATCACCAAAACTGTAATTGATGTTTGTCATCCATGGCTCAGGAAAATTCTAGAGAAAATATCAACATTATGATCAAAATCACAGTAGTCCCTTGCAATGCAATTTCTGAAACTGTTTCGAAATCACATGATTTGGATGCTATTGGTTCTCCAATAATTCTTGGTTTGGTCATCTTCAAATCAATTTCACTCTGGTTCTAGTCATTGTGATGCTGGAAAATGAGCGGAAGCTGCCAATTCTGCTAACTGCTTCCTCCCAAGATTGGATACAAGCTCCACAGGGATGAACTGTTTAGGTATTAAAAATTCTTCTTCTTTAAAATTGTATGTTGGTTGAAGTTTTTTTGCTTCATCATTTGCTGCCTCAGCCTCCGCAAGTAGGAGGTTAGCTTCTTTAGTGTCGCCCCGCTCTAAAGCAGCAAATCTTTCTGCTGTGGCAGCACCAGAAATTAAAAGCAACCTCTGGAATCTAGCCATTGCAACCTCCTTTTCCTTGGATAATATCAGTCCCTCAGTAGTTTGCAATCTGTCAACAGTATCTTTAATATCTTCCTCAAGCTTCTTCAGCTCTGAAGTGGCCTTTTGCAAGCCAATCTCCAAACTATCCTTTTCAACACCCAATGACTTCGCCTCAGCAGCTATTCGTGCAGCTTCCTTGAAGTTTCTCGCAGCAGCAGCAACTTTCTTTTCTGCCTCCAGCTCTGGGACTCTTTTATCTATGAATAGACTTCTCTGCTTTAAGGATGATATATTTTGCTGGATGCTGGACTTAGTTGACGATAGCTCCTACAAATAGCACAGAGAGAGAGGGGGAGTTATAATAAATGATATGGTTTCAGTGAAAATTTTGAAACATAGAGTTAACTGAATTGGCAAATGATCGGCTTGGACATGTCAATATCTGATCATGGAAAAATACTTCCTCTGGCTGAAGTTTTCGAGAATGTAATTGAAAAGACTAACAATAAAGTGCAATGAAGTGCTGGCCAGGTGGAATCTATACATGTGGACAAACTCTTCTACTTAGAAAAACTAGAGTTGGACACATCAACATAACTTTTTGTATGGATCCATAGCCCATGCACTCTTCTGATACATGAACATACTAACTTAGACAACTCTAAGCCCAAGTAAACACCTATAAATTCCAAACTTTTCCCATCAGCTAAAATGATTCTGAAGATTATTTTTTGTTTGGCTCCCCAGGATAGATTCATGAACTAAACAATCTTGGTATTGTTTTTTCAGAGTAAAGAAGTCACTTTAGAAAGAGAATCTTTATTCTAACCATCTATATTATACTTGATAAACCATGCAAGACTAGTAGAGGGACCTTCTGTAATATTTCAACAACTTAGTCATATTCAATTTACAAAAAAAAATGCATGAATCTGGAAAGACTAGATTGTCACAGGTTGCTCAAGTAGAAAAGCCCAAGATTTATCTTTTGCGAGATAGACATGCTTGCACAGAAATTTAACACCCTTACAAAATAAAAAAATAAATAAAGAGATCTACTTGTTTGCATGTATTTTTGGAAGAAAGAAACAAAAACACATGAAACATTTGGAAAGTAAAACCCACCTGCAGGGAACCTCTTGCAGCAGAAACTTCCTGTTGGAGCATCTGTACATCCAAGGTAAGCTCCTCCTCGGTCTTTGCCAGCCTCAACTTTTCTTCCCTGGATTTCAAAATGGACGACTTGAGGCTTTTTCTCAGCACAACAACTTCTTGGTAGACTTTTGCTTCATCTTTTGAAACCCTGACTAATTCCCTTAGCTTAGCCCCACGTTCTTCCTCTTCAGTAAGGAACCTATCGATTTCCTTTCTTTTTGTCGATAATGCTTCACTCTGCAGATGCATCTGAGAAAGGCGTGATTGCAAGTCATCAAACTTTGCATTAATGCTTGATTGAATCTCCTTGAAATCAGAGACCACAACAGCAATCCTCTCATCAACTGCTTTGATTCTAGTATCATTCTCATCTATCTCCATTTCCTTCTGTTTGACTAAATCGAGAAGATGGTCGAGTTCCTTAGTGAGCACGTCCTTTTTCTTACAGAGAATTTCTTTCTCATTCCTATCGTCCTCAACTGAATGCTGGATGGAATCACTGACCCGCGAGCGTGCTTCATTTATGAAATGTGACTCAATATCTAATTCGATTTTCTTGGCCTCCAAGACTTGGGAGGATGAAAACCAATCATCGATTTCTTTTGAAGAAAGTATCTGTGCATTCTTCAAGACTAAATCTGCATTATTTTCTGCATCCTAGGAGAAAAGGAAGGGATGATTTAGGCATTATATGCAGGGGCAGTGATGATTATTTCCTTAAGGCAGTTCTATTAGGTGTTTAACATTTACATAGAATGGAATGGATAAAAAGAAATAGAGTCTTTTTTTAAAGTAACAGTAATGTGGTAGTGACCTTAGCGAAATGTTGAAGAAGAGAAGCGCATTCTTGCTCAGCAGCAATCTGGGAGTCAAGAGCATGGTACATCTTAGAGTCGATGGTATCACAGTGAGCTTCAGCGTCTTTGAGAGCAAGGAGTAGAGTTTGTTTCTCCTTCTCAGCAGCAGCAAGGCTGTCGCTAATCCTTTCTGCGGTCTCGAAATCTTCGGCCTCACAAGCAACCTCCAACTGGTGTTCTAAGTGGGCGTGATTGGCAGATGCTAAATTGAGATCCTCAGCAGCTTTTCTTCTCCTTGAGATGGAATCCTTGCGGGCGGAAGAAACAGAGGCAATCAAGAGCCGAGCAGCGTCTAGCTTCTCAGAAATCTGGGACTTAAGGTGGTCAAATTGGGACAAGGTTTCATCTTTCTTATTTTTGAATTGTGAATCTGAGAGGGAAGTATCAATAGGATTGGCAACAATAGATGATGGGGATTGAGAGGCATCGTCTTCATTCTTATCAGCATCATGGCCATCATCATCATTGTGGTTGTTGAGATCGGGAGGATAGGTGCGATCTCTGGCATAGCCGATCCTGAAGGAAGCCCTCCTTTTCTTTCTAGAAGTAGAAGAAATCTGAGTAGTTGGATCAGTAGTAGGAGAAGGGGAAATTGGATCGGATTGGGATTGGGACTGGGACTGGGACTGGGTTAGGGTTTGGAAGGAAGAGAAAAGGTTCTCATCGAGGGGCTCTGACAACTGTTGATGATGAGATGCTTCTTCTGCACCTGCTCCTGCTCCTGCTTCTGCTAAAGTATTGTTGCTATTATTATTAACTGTATCATCAGATTGAGATTCTTCAGGATGCTTAAGAGGATCTTCAACAGGTTGCCGATGAAGTTGTTCATCAGTGAATTGATGAGGTGTAAACAAGACCATTCCCTCAAACAGAGAATCCATGCCATCCTCCTCCTCCATCATCATCGCCATTACTTCCCCAAAACTATTCAGAATTCCTTTCCTCTTTCTTAACCCAGTCTTCTCTTCACAGTCCACTCTCCTCTCCTCTACCGATATGTGTTTGGGCCGTGTGTTTCCTTCTTATCTCTTTCTTATTATTCGCTTTAAGATGTGGGCTCGGCCCTCTCTCGTGCAGTGTTCTAAGGGCTCATTTCCTCCTAAAATGTAACATTATGAATGGGCCCTTCTGGACCTTGCCCTTGCTTGATTAAAGGCTTCTCTGTGTTGTGTAGAGGTGGACGAAAAACCAAATAATGATCGATAAGGGATTCAAAGGATAAATTTTAGGGGTGAGCAAATTCGGTTCGGTTCGGTTTTTATTTAAAAAACTAATCAAAATCAAATTTTGAAAAACTTAAAAATTCAAACCGGAACCGGTTCAAACCGACCGGTTTCGGTTCGGTTCGGTTTTTTTAATAGAAAAACCGGAAAACCTGTATTAATTTTTTTTGGGCTTTTTAATGGGTTTTCTGATGGGCTTTCTGATGGGCTTGTAATTAATGTAAATATTATCTAATTTTGTTACAAAATTCTATAATATATTTAATATTTTTTATCACTAAATATTCATTTATATTAAATTATTAGTGCTAATATTATGTTTAATATGTTGCAAGTCTTTCTAATATTTATGTTTTGGAGTTTGGACTCCTCATGCATCAAAGTTTAAATAACACACACACCAAATTAAAATTAAAATTAAAATTACAAAGCATTGCCTTCAAAAGGGCTTAAAAAAACAACAAATAACATTGCCATAAAAAATAAAATACTTCATGCAAAAAATATATATCTTCATTGTGCACATCATCTCAATCAAAAAGCACATCAAGATGACAAGAACATTGCACTTTGATTCCGTAATACCATTGCCATCAAAACCTGAAAATCAAGATCTAAAATTATAACATGATAAAATAAATTAGAATATGTAAAAATAAAAAGTAGAATTTTACCATCAAAGTAACTTTTGAACTAATTATCATCCGTTACTAAATGTAACTTTCCATCAAATTCTACAAAATAAAAAATTAGACATGTTAGATGATTGCAAACAATTTTCACAAGTTAAGTTCTTTTATTTTGGTTGATATGTTGTAAAAACAATTATGCTACTGAGTGCTGAGATTGTATTTTGTAATTTCAATAGACAATAATACAAACAATTCAGTTTTCAGAATTGTTAAATTACAATCCACCGAACCCCCTCTTTTTTAACACAGATAAAAACATTATTCTCTTTTTTTTTAGCACACAGCACACCATAATAATGGATTAGCAATGATTTTTTTAACGCAGAAGTTCTATGACGGTCTCCTAAAAAAGTTGGTCGCAAAGAAGGGTACCCCTCTCCGACCAGGCCAATTGAAATTGTATCTTTTTGGCCTAATTGACAAGAATCAGAAGAGCATTGCACCAGGACATTTTGAGAGACACTAATTGACAAGAATCAGAAGAGCATTGCACCAGGACATTTTGAGAGACATTGGGGACTCTTTTACTATGATGGAAAGCCAAAGTTTCCAATAGATTTATCCGGAAAAGGCAACGACAAGATGCTAATAGCAGCAAAGGGAGTTCAGTACATGTCACCTCGATGGTGTGTGTTTAATGAGGAGAACAAGAACTTGAGCATGATAGCAGATGAAATCAGCTATGCTTGCTCTTCGGCTGCTTGCACAAGCTTGGGTTATGGATCATCATGCAGCAAAATGGACATTGATGGCAATGTTTCTTATGCTTTTAATATGTACTTCCAAATGCAAGATCAAGGTGATTATGCATGCAATTTCAATGGATTAGCAATGATAATTAAAACAAATGCCTCTCGGGGAAACTGTCTTTTCCCATTGCAGCTTGTAGGAGCTGGAGAGAGGCTCGAATTGGCATATGGAGTAAGCATCATTGCAGGATTAATGTTGGCATTTTTCTCCCTGATGTAATAACATCAGGCTCATAATACCAATTTACAGCATTGGTATTGTAAGTTTTTATCATTTGTTTAGTATCATTTTCTTCTTCAGTCGCCTGGCTATTGACATAATGAGATAATTTTTCTAATCTTTTACCAGTACTCCACCTCAGAGTATGAGTGGAATTCGATCTCTAATCTCTAGCTAAAACGGCACAAAGAGGTTTCTTTAGTAATGATCAAGTTTTACCACTACCAGTGCCAATTATTCCCATTTTCCCATTTCTTTCAGTGATGTGCTGTTAGCTTTAGCATTTGGAACAATCAATCTGCGTTTTGTATATTAAATTAACATGCAAGAGTTTGTTTATTAAATTAACCCTCATTCCGATATTAATCTAGATTCCATTATTTTTTCATTGCTACTCATGACCTTAATAAAACACGAATTCATTAACATATTGTCTTTCTCAGCAAAGAAAAACACATTGTCTGTCATAAATTTCTTCTTAAGAAGTTTATTAAAAAATAAACGGAATCACAGAGCATATGTTCAAAAAAAAAAAACAAAGATTGACAGAAAAAAGAAACCATACCTGGTGTGACACGATTCAAGGTCGGGTGTGACAGAGGGAGGTGACTGCCTGACTGGATCTGGAGTTGGACTCTGGAGGTTCGGTGAGCCGGTGTGGTGTGTGTCCTACGATTCAAGATCGGGTGTGACCGTGTGAGAGAGGGACGTGGCTGACTGAGGTTTTAAGATGAAGATGGTGGCCGGTGGGAGAGGGATGTGGCTGACTGGCGTTTGAAGATGAAGATGGTGGGAGAAGGATGTGGCTGGCTGGCGTTTGAAGATGAAGATGGTGGGAGAGGAAAGATGAAGATGGTGGGAGAAGGATGTGGCTGCTGACGTTTGAAGATGAAGATGGATTGATTTCGTTACAGATGTGAAATTGTGAATTGTGAATTGTGAGTTGAGGGAGCGGCTCAGGAGCAAGGAGAAGGACGGCTGGAGCAGGAGTATGGATGCTAGGGTTAAGAAAAGTAACGCGATTTTTTTTTGTATTTATAGTACCCCTTAAACC
>Ga0307515_10019654_pt1 | contig 12130 bp, 10 predicted proteins | sample 17_EM_MG_FD_194513 | JGI IMG/M metagenome (GOLD analysis project Ga0307515, IMG submission 194513) | Populus trichocarpa ectomycorrhiza microbial communities from riparian zone in the Pacific Northwest, United States - 17_EM | ecosystem: Host-associated > Plants > Roots > Unclassified | place...
TGCATCTGGGGCAGACCGATCTGCCGATCGCCGAGGCGCGGCGGATCGCGCCCGAGCTGTGGATCGGGCTCTCGACCCACAGCGTCGCGCAGGTCCGCGCAGCGTGCGAGGCGGGCGCCGACTACCTGGGCTTCGGGCCGGTGTTCACCACGACGACCAAGGAGCGCCCGGATCCGGTGCAGGGGCTCGACGGGCTGCGCGCGGCGGTCGCCGAGGCCGGCGGTCGTCCCGTGGTCGCGATCGGTGGGATCACCGCGGCCGAGGCGGCCGAGGTCTATCGCGCCGGCGCGAGCGCGGTATGCGCGATCCGCGCGGTGAACGAAGCGCGTGACCCACGCGACACCGCAAGGCAGTTTGCCCGACCGCAGGCGTAACGGCCCGCGGGTGACGAGGTGCGACGCTGTAGTGACGCGGTGGCGCACGGGGCAATTCGCCTCGTCAGCTAGCTGGAGCTAGCTGACGAATTGCCATCGATTCCGAGCTGGTTCAGGATCTGGTTCGGGGCGCGGCCGGCTGAATAGTCGACGCGCATCACCGTCGAAGACGTACCCGCAACACAAGGATCGCCCATCGTCATGTCGAAGCTCGGATTGTTTGCCAGCATCATGTCCATCGCCGGCGTGCTCACGTTCGCGACGTTCAACGCGTCGGCCGATGACGCGGCCGCGGTCGCCTGCGTTCACACCGAGTTCAAGACCGAGCTCGTCAAGGAGGCCTGCACGAAGGGCGGACAGAAGGAGGCCAAGACCGTGATGAAGGCCTTCATGAAGGACAAGAAGATCAAGAGCTGCAACGCGTGCCACGCCAAGCTGGCGCCCAAGTACGAGCTCAAGCCCGACGGGCTCACGCAGTTCCAGAAGGCCGGCGGCAAATAAGCGGACCTTCGAGCAGGATCTCAGCTGGGGACGGAGCAATCAGGTGTAGCTCCGCGCGACGCGACGCGCGGTCGCCAGTCGTGAATGATCCGGCCGGCTCTGCCGGCCCAGAGGGACGGGAACGTCCCCTACCTACGACGTGCACTTGGCCTTGTTCTTGACCTCGGCCTTGAGGGTCTTGTCGAGCGCGTCCGCCTGCTTGGTGACGTTCGACTTGGGATACTTCTTCTTGAGCAGGTCGAGGTAGGTGCGCGCCTCGGTGCAGTTCTTGAGCTGCTGCGCGGCCAGCGCGGCGAAGTACAGGCCGTCGTCGGCGAGCGAGCTGTCGGGGTACTTGTCGTAGAGCTGCTGGTAGACCCCGATCGCGTGGTCCCAGTCCTTCAGGTTGGTATAGGCTTGGCCGCGGAAGTACACCGCGTCGTCTGCCCGGTCGTGGGTGGGATAGGTCTGGGTCAGCCGCTTGAAGATCTCGATCGCATCGTTGTAGCGGGCGGCCTCGAACGCCGCGGTGCCCAGCTTCCACAGCTCCTCGGGCGACGAGCTGGCGGTCGCCTTGCCGCTCTCGATCTGGACGACGCGCTGCTCGATCGCATCGAGCCGCGCATCGTTGCCCTTGCGGTTGGTGTCGACCGACTGCTTGAGCTCGCTGATCGAGTTGTTGATCGAGGTGACCAGGCCGTTGGCGGTGCGGACGTCGCCGCGCAGCGACTCGACGTCGGCGCCGATGTCGGCGCTGTTGCGCTTCAAGACCTTGGTCGCGTCCTCGAGCACCTTCTGGAGCTGCGCGATCTGACCGTCGAGCGTCTTCTCCTTGGCGTCGAGCCGGCTCTGGACCAGCGTCAGGTCCTTGCGCAGCGCCTCGCCTTCGCTCTTGGTCGTGACCCAGAAGCAGCCGGAGGCCGAGAGCGCGATCGTCATCGATGACAGCCACTTGTTCACGATTGCCTCCTTGATGCGGCGCGAGCTAGCGCCACTGGAACTCGACCCGGCGGTCCTTGTCGTCGCCAAGGCCCGTGGGCTGGGTCTCGCCCTTGGGAACGACCTGCATGCGGGCCGGGTCGCTGCCGAGCCGCGCCATGTAGTCCGCGACCGCCTGAGCGCGGCGCTCGGACAGCGCGATGTTGTACTCCTCGGTCCCCGACGTGTCGGTGTGGCCGATGAGGTAGACGGTCTTGCCCTTGGTCTTCTCGACGCACGCGACGTTGGCGGCGAGATGGTCGCGCTCGCCGGCCGCGACCGTCGAGTCGTCGAACGCGAAGTACACCGTGGACAGCGTGCAGCTGGCGTCGCCGGCGCTGGTGCCGCCGGCCTTGCGGCAGACCCCGGCGCTGCAGTCCTCGTCGTCGGCGCACTGGTCGTCCTTGGTGCACGGCTTGCCCTGGGTGCACGCGCCGGCCTCGCACTTGCCGCCGGGGCCGCACTCGAGGTCCGCCGCGCAGGCCCGGCACTGACCGGCCTGGCAGACCTTGCCCGGCGGACACTGCTGGTTGTTCTGGCACTCGGCCGCGGCGACGCACGCGTTGGCGCTGCAGTGCTTGCCGGTGGGGCACTGCTGGTCGTCGGTGCATTCGACGCACTTGCCGGCGGCGCAGACCGTGGGGGTCTTGCAATCCTTGTCGGACTTGCACCCCGGCTTCCTCGAGGAATCGCCGCAGCTCGCCGCGACGAAGCAGACGCCCAGGGCGATCGCCGCCAGCGCGAGGGCTCCACCAGAAGCTGAGAACGAGCGATGCATGGTCTGGAACCTAAATGCCTTCGGCACGTTAGTCAATTCCACGTCGTGCTAGGTTCATGGGCGATGGCGCGCAGCACGCTCCTGGTGATCGACGACGAGCCCAACATCCTCACCACGGTGAGGCGGTCGCTCGAGCTCGAGGGCTACGTCGTCGAGGTCGCCAGCAACGGGGCGAGCGGCCTGGCCAAGCTCGCCGACAACGATATCGACCTGGTCCTGCTCGACGTGATGATGCCGGGCGAGAGCGGCCTCGAGGTCCTGCCCAAGATCCGGACCGCTCGGCCCGAGACCGTCGTCGTGATGATGTCGGGCAACGCCACGATCGAGACCGCGGTCTCGGCGACCAAGGCCGGCGCCCACGACTTCATCGAGAAGCCGCTGTCGGGGGACAAGCTGCTCATCACCGTGCAGAACGCGCTGTCGTTCGCCCGGCTGCGCCACGAGAACGCCCGGCTGCGCCGGCGCGCCCGGTCCGACTTCGCGATGATCGGCAAGGGCGCGGCGATGCGGGCGATCTTCGACAAGGTCGCCAAGACCGCGCCGAGCTCGGGGCGGGTGCTGATCACCGGCGAGAACGGCACCGGCAAGGAGCTGGTGGCGCGGGCGATCCACGAGCACAGCAAACGGTCCGACGGGCCGTTCGTCAAGCTCAACTGCGCGGCGATCCCGAGCGAGCTGATCGAGAGCGAGCTGTTCGGTCACGAGAAGGGCGCCTTCACCGGAGCGACGCAGCAGCGGCGCGGAAAATTCGAGCTCGCCGATGGCGGCACGCTGTTTCTCGACGAGGTGGGGGACATGAACCCCAGCGCCCAGGCCAAGGTGTTGCGGGTCTTACAGGAGAACGAGCTCGAGAGGGTGGGCGGGGCCGAGACGATCAAGGTGGACGTCCGGGTCGTCGCCGCCACCAACAAGGACCTGCACGCCGAGATCGCCGCCGGTCGGTTCCGCGAGGACCTGTACTACCGCCTGGCGGTGGTGCCGATCGAGCTGCCGCCGCTGCGCGCCCGGCGCGAGGACATCCCGGTGCTGGTCGAGCACATGATCGAGCAGGTGTGCATCGACAACGATCGCCGGCAGAAGCGGGTCGCGCCCTCGGCGATGACCCTGGTGATGCAGCACGACTGGCCGGGCAACGTGCGCGAGCTCAAGAACGTCGTCGAGCGGCTCGCGATCCTGACCGGCGAGGCCGAGGTCATCACCGAGGCCGACGTCGGCGACGCCCTGCCGCGGGTCAAGGCCGTGAAGTCCGAGTTCTTGCGGGGCACGCCGTTCAAGGACCTGGTGGCGGCGGCCGAGCGCGAGATCATCATGGCCGCGCTCGAGGCCAACGACCACCACGTGTCGAACACCGCGCGCGAGCTCCAGCTCGAGCGCAGCCACCTGTACAAGAAGATGCGCGCGCTCGGCATCGATCACCGGGCCGACGACGAGGGCGCGGGCTGACCCGCTCAGCGGTCGGCGGTCAGCGGCGGGTAGACGATGCGGGCGCGGACGGCCTGGCCGTCGGGGTCGGGCGGGCTGGCGCTGGCGTCGGACCACACCGCGACGAACGCGCCGGGTAGCGCGGCCACCGAGGGCCGCTTCTGATCGCCCAGCGTGGTGGTCGGGATCGCGAACGCGTCGGTGACCGGCGCGCCGGTGTCGTGGAGGATCCGGCCGAACACGCCGCACATGCTGTCGTCGCCGAGGGCGCCGCAGGTGTGCCAGGCGACCAGCAGCGTGCCGTCGGGCTGGCTCGCGGCGGCGAACGCTTCGCTGCTGTCGAAGTCCGACGCGCTCCGATCGGTGACCAGCGCCGGCGCGCCGGCCAGGGCGCCGTCGCTGGTCACCCGGTACAGCTCGATCCGGCCGGTACCCGTCGCCGTCGCCTTCTGGCTCCAGCGCACCGCGATCGCGAAGCCGCCGCCGGTCGCCGCGACGACCCGCGCGTGGTCGATCTCGTCGGTCGCGGTCTGCGCGACCAGCACGGTGTCGCCGGTCGCAAACACACCGGCGGTCGACGCCATCCGGATGTGGAGATCGCCGCCGACGATCCACGCGAACAGCACCTTGCCGGCGGTGCTTGCGACCGAGCTGCGATGCGCGAAGCCGGCGAGCGTCGACACCGTGATCGGGCCGGCCGGTGCGGTGCAGTCCGGCTTGATGAACGCCGCGCGGATCGCGTTCTCGGTGCCGCCGGCCGGGATCGCGTTCCAGCTCGCGACGAAGCTGTCGCCGGTGATCGCGGTGACCGAGACCACGTCGGCCGCGTCGACGGCGAGCGAGGTCTGGGTGGCGCTGATCCGGCCGCCGGTGTCGAGCGTCCGGCACGCGACGCTGCCGACGTCGCCGACGTAGGCGTCCCACACCGCGATCGTGGTGGTCGTGCCCGAGGCGATGGCCGGCGTGCTCCGGCCGTCGGTCGGCTTCGCGGTCACGGGGAACGCGTTGGTCCCGGCGGCGGCCTGGGTCGCCACCGGCGCGCCTCGCGCATCGAACCGGCGCGCAAACAGGCTGCACGAGCCCGACGGGCAGGCGTCGCGGAACGCGGCGGTCCACGTGCCGTCGGGCAGCGCGGCGACCTGGAACCCGCTGGCCTCGAAGTCGCCGGACGGGAACTGGTCGCCGGCGTAGTCGGTGTTGACCACGAAGTCGGTGGACTCGAGCATGACCTTGGCCGCCGCCGCGTCGACCGAGGACGTCGCGCCGCCGCGACCGACGACCAGCCCGGCCAAGGTGGTGGCCTCGATCGCGATCGCGAGCTCGCCGGTGCGGCCCGGTGCCGAGATGCTGAACGTCACCGGGAACGCCGGCGCGCGCAGGTCCAGCGTATCGGTGCGCTTGCTGCCCGCGTTCGACAAGCTCACGGCGAGCGCGGCGGCGTCGCGCACCGCCGGCCGGGCGTCGACGGTGACGACCACGTAGTCGTCCGAGCTCGCGCAGCCCCCGAGGGCGCCGATCGTGACGAACATCGAACCGACGAGGACGCGACGGCCGCGCATGTCACTTCCCGAACACGATGTTGCCCAGGCCCGTCGACGGAGGGCCCGTCGAACGGGTGGTCTCGTAGATCGCGACGCCGCCGGCGGCGCCGATCACCGCGACGCCGGTCCAGAACCACCAGCGGGTGTAGATCGGTCGCTCGGGCGGTCGCGGCTCGACGGTGGCCGCGGGTCCGGGGCGGGGCTGGAGGCCGAGGCGGCGGGTGTCGCTCTGGTCCTTCCGGGCCTCGAGCTCGCCGATCAGCTGCTCGACCTGGGCGCGGTTGGGCGCATCGGGCGCGGCCGTCAGGTACTTCCGGTAGCTGAAGATCGCCGCCTCGTAGTCGCCGAGGTTGCGGTAGCACTGGCCGATGTTGAACAGGAAGTCGGGGAGCGGCCGGGCGTCGAACGCCCGCTGATACTCGTCGAGCGCCTCGCTGAACCGGGTGAGCGCGTAGAGCTTCTCGCCGCGATCGAAGTGGAGCTTCGCGGTGCGCATGGCGGCGTCATCAGCGGCGACATCGGCGGCGGCGACGCGCGCCAGGGCGAGGACCAAGGAGACGACCAGGGTGACGACGGCGAGCAGGAGGCGGGGCAACGTCATTTCTTGCGGAAGGGATCGAGGGTGTCGGCCGGATCGATCGGCGGCACGACGGGCGTCGCCGGCCTGGTCGCGGGCACCTCGGTGGGCTCGGGGCGACGCTCGCGCGCGGCATCGCCAGGGTGTCGCGGGTCGAGGGCGTCGGGGGCCGTGCGGACGGGAGGGGCTCTGCGGTCCTTCCGCGGCTTCGCGCTGCGCTTGCCCGGCTTCCGGTCCGCCGGATCGGGATTGCCGCCGGCGCGCGGATCACGGGCCGGCCGGTCGGCGCGCTCGGCGCCCGCCGCGGTCGCGACCCGCTGGAGCGTGACCTGGAACTCGCGTTGATCTCCACCGAGGTCCACGGTGACCGGGCTGTCGACGTACCCGGAGCGCTTGACGACGAACACGCGGCGGGCGGCTCCGCCGTCGGACCGGTCGATGTCGAAGGCGCACGGCGTGTGACACAGCTCGGTGGCGCCTCCCTCGGCGAACACGCCGCCGCCGGGCAGCGCGTCGAACCGGATCTCGACGAGGCGAGGCCGCGGGGCCGGCGGCGGGGGTTGCGCGGCTCGCGGGGTTGCGACCGCGGCGGCGGGCGGCGCGGGCGCGAGCGGGGGCGCGGGCGTCGAGGCTGGGAGCGGATCGGCGGGCTCCGCGTACCAGATCGCCGCGCCGATCCCGATCGCGACCGCGGTGGCGCCGCCGGCGAACCAGATCCACCAGGGCGCGGCCGCTGCGCGCTCGGGCGGCCTGGACAGGTACAGCGGCGCGCTTTCGCCTGGCGACGGAACTTCGGCCGAGTTGCTCGACGCGGCGTGCGGCGGGACGTGCACAGCCGGCAGGATCGACGGCGGCGCGCGCATGGCGCTGGCGGCGAGCCGGCGTTGCAGGCCGGAGTCGAAGGGCTCGGGCGTGCCCACGCCGCCGAGCATGAAGAGCAGCGCCTCCCGCAGCTCGGAGATGTGCGCGAACCGCTGATCTGGATCCTTGTCGAGGCAGCGCAGGATCAGCGCCTCGAGCCGCGGATCGATCGCCGCGCCGCCGGGGGTCTGGCTCGGCGGGATCGGGGTCTCGGTCAGGTGCTTGCGCACGTACTCGCCGAACGACCGGCCGCGGAACATCGGCTGACCCGAGAACAGCTCGTACATGATCGCGCCGAGCGAGTAGATGTCGCTGCGCGCGTCGACCACCATGCCGCCGGCCTGCTCGGGCGACATGTACGCGGGCGTGCCGATCACCGAGCCCGCGGCGGTCTGGAACCCGACGTCCTCGTCGTCGCGGTTGAGCAGCTTGGCGACGCCGAAGTCGAGCAGCTTGACCAGCTCGGCCCCGTCGGAGGTCGGCACGACGATCACGTTGTCGGGCTTGAGATCGCGGTGGACCACGCCGACCTGGTGGGCGGCGGCCAGGCCGTCGCAGATCTGGACGATCACGGCGAGCGCGCGGGGCAGATCCACCGCGCGCTGGCCCCACGCGCCGAGGCTCTCGCCGGACAGCAGCTCCATGACGATGTAGGTCGTCCCGTCGTCGAGCTCGACGAAGTCGGTGACGTCGACGATGTTGCGGTGCCGCACGAGGTTGACGGTGCGGGCCTCCTGGAAGAACCGGGCGACCGCGTCGCGCCGGCTGGCGTAGTCGTTGCGCAGCAGCTTGAGCGCGACCTCGCGGCCAAGCTTTGTGTGCTCGGCCCGGAACACGTAGCCCATGCCGCCCTTGCCGAGCAGCTCGAGCACGCGGTAGCTGCCGAGCACCGCGTCGAGGTAGTCGGTTGGATCATCGGGCTGGTGCGCGTGGTGCATCATCCGGGTGCCGGGCGGCGCCGAGGTCTTGCCCCGCGCGGCGGGCGACTCGATCTGCGTCACGGGCCGGTTGTGGGTTCCGACCGCGAGCTCGCCCGGCGAGTCCTGCTCGTCGGGGCCCAGGCTCAGCGACTGTGTGGGCTCACGACCGCCATCGTCCCCGGGAGACGTGGGGCTCGGGAGATCGCGGGAGCGCGGATCGTGGGCGGCCATGCAGCACTCGCGCGACCCAGGAGTCGGCTGCGAAGTGACACCGAGTGTACGATCCCGGACCTGCTGTCAGCAACCGAGCGATTTCGTTGGGTTGTGAGCTGGCACACGCTCGAAACATGCGGCCGGGGTTCGGTGCTCGAACCGAGGCTCAGGTGCACGCCCCGGGCGCGCTGAGGTTCTGCAGCGCGAGCCGGATCGCCAGCTTGACCTGCGCGCTGGTCTCGCTCGCGTTGAGCGTCTGCAGCGGCGCGATCGCCTCGCAGCTGCGCAGCGCGCGCAGCGCGCGCACCACCGTGACCCGGACGTCGCGGCTGGCGTGGCGCAGCAGCGCGCGCGGGTCGTCGGTCACCAGGTGGACATCGCTCGCGCGGCCCGAGCGGGTCGCGCCCAGCGCCTCCACCGCGGTGCGCAGCCGGAGCTGATCCAGCGGCGCGAGCGTGATTCCCGGCGCCTGGCGCAGCGCGGTCACGTAGCCGTCGACGAGCCGGACCAGGGCGTCGTGGACGCTGGCCGTGGCGCAGCTGGGCTGCGGGCAGTACAGCGGCAGCATCCGGATCGCGCGGATCTGGACGCCCGGGTCGTTCGCCGAGTCCGATGCGATCGCGCTCAGCCGCGCGGCCGCGTCGCTGCCGCGGAACGCGTAGTCGACCAGGACCTTGGACGGCAGCCCGTCGATCGGCGTGAGCGCCTCGACCACCGCCGGGTCCGGTGGAGCGTCACCGCCGCTCGCGGGCAGCGCACACAGCATCGCGGCGATCGCGAGCAGCCGGCGCTTCATTGCAGCACCGCGCTTCGCCCGAGGGCCTCGCGCTGACCGGCGGACAGCGTGATCCCGGGGTGCTCCGAGAAGTACATGAGGTTGTCGGACGACGTGTCGCTGTCGTCGATCAGGTCCTGCCAGACCGGCGCGTCGGGCGGTTGCCGCGGATCGCGCGACTCGACGTTGTGATACAGGCCCATGTAGCGCGCGAGCTGGTGGGCGGTGAGCCGCGCGATGTCATCCCAGCGGCGGTAGCACAGCGTATCGAGCGCGATCACGATCCCCGACTCGGGAGTCCCGGCGATGCCCGCGGGGCCGGGGTTGGGAGAGAACGCCGCCAGCCCGAGCGGCGACAGCGATCGGACGAAGAACACGTTGATGCCGCTGGCGTACTTGCCGAGCGCGAGCAGCGAGCCGACGTCGGCGATATCGAGCGAATCGAGGTTGGGCCGGTCGAGGATGTCCTCGTAGGTCTTGTTGCCGATGCCCATGCCGACCCGCCGGAACACCTCGCTGAGCGAGCCGAGGAACGCGCCCTGGAAGTAATCGGCGCCGACGGTGGCGGCGCTGAGCGCGGGATCGCCTGGGTTCGAGCAGGGGTGTTCGGAGAGGTCGAGGAAGAAGAAGTGCAGATCGAAGGTATTGCCCGTGCCCATCCTGACCACGGCGGTGACGTGCGGCACCGCCGTGCCGGGCGCGCCGGTGGGCCAGAACGACGACACCTCGATCTGGTAGGCGCCGGGCTTCTTGAGCTCGCCGGGGCGGGGGATCGACGGCATGAGCAGCACCGAGCGACCGAACGCGGGCAGGTGCCGGATGCGGTTGGCCAGCGAGCTGCCCTGATCCTTCTTGCACGTGTTGGGTCCGCAGAGATCGTCGCCGTCGCTGCCGGTGCCTCCGGGCTCGCTGCTGCTGCCGCTGCCGTCCTCGGGCCCCGGCTGGCTGTAGTACTGATCGGCGGCGACGACGTCGGTGCAGATCTGGTTGTCCGCGGGCGCGCCGAACGGGCACGGCACCTGGTAGCGCGTACAGCCGCAAGGGTCGAGCACGGTCGAGGCGCCGACCTCCTGGCTCGGGTCTTCGACGCTCATCACGAGCTGGGCGGACTCCGCGCCGAACGGGACCGGCAACAGCACGTCGCCGCTCGGGCTGGTCATCGGGATCGTCCAGGTCAGCGTGGCGTGGTTCGGCAGGCAGCCGGCGTACTGCCCACCGCGCACGGCGACGCGCGGGATCGTCACGCAGCCGGATCCGTCGGGGCAGTCGCGCTCCATCTGACACAGGTCGACGCAGTGACCGAGGTCGCAGGCGCCGCGGCGGCAATCGAGATCGACCTCGCAGGGATCTCCGGCGGAGTGCGCGGCCGTCTCCGACCTGCAGGTCGCCAGCAGCCGGTGGTTTTCGTCGCTGACCTCCGCGCCGTTGATCCGGCACGTCAGGCTGGCTTCGCATTCAACCTCGCTCTGGCACTTGTCACCCGGCTGCTTGTGCGCCGGGACACAGATCCCGTCCTCGTCGCAGCTGAAGCCGTCGCCGCATTCCGGGGCACGCATGCAGCGCTTCGCGCAGGCCCCGCTCAGGCATTGCAACGCGCTGTCGCAGTCGTCGTTGCCGCCACACGCGTCGCCGAGCCCACCGCCGCCGCCGGGGCATCCGGCGAGGGCAACGAGCATGATCGACACGGAGAGGAGGTCGCGCAGCATCGGACCTGGGCCTGCGCCGAGTATACGGCAGCGACCGAGTATATAATGGTCCCAGCCTCGGGGGTCCATGATGCGGTTAGCTGTGTCTGCCGTTTGCCTTGCCTTGCTGATCTTGCCGGTCGCCGTGGAACACCCGGCGCTCGCCGGACCTGCGCTCGACGATCCGGGTAAGCGCCCGCCGCCGACCACGATCGACGAGCCCGATTGCGCCAAGACGCCGAGCGATCCGCGGTGTCAGGCGCTCGGCGTCACCGACAAGGACGAGGTCGAGTTCGGCGTGGGTGTGCGCCTGCGCAGCGTGTGGGTGCCCAAATCGGTGCTCGAGCTGTTCGTCACCCGCTCGGCTGGCGGCGCGCAAGACTTCGGCGTCGGCGTCGATCTGACGCGCCGGCGCGGCGGGACCGAGCTGCAGCTCGGCTTCGAGTACGAGCGCATCACCGTCGGCCAGGGCGTGTGGGTCAACAAGGGCGACGACGTGGCCGCTGGCGACGAGGCCGACTACGTGCTCGGCCCAAAGGCGTCCGGCCACAACCTGGGCTGGTTCACGATCGAGTTCACGTTCCTGAACCACGCCGAGATCAACAAGTATCTCTCGGTGCGCTACGGCGGCGGTATCGGCCTGGGGATCGTCACCGGCGAGCTCGATCACAACAACATCGTCTGCATCAACGCGACCAACTCGGCGCCCGAGCCGGGCTGCGTCCCGCCGCGCTTCGGCGGCACCGGGATGTACAGCGAGGGTCAGCAGACCCAGGTCGCGTACGACCTGCCGCCGGTGTTCCCGGTGGTCAACGCGATCCTTGGGCTCCAGTTCAAGCCGACCGACAAGGTGACGATCAACCTCGAAGGCGGCATCCGGACGCTGCCGTTCATCGGCGTGTCGTCGTCGGTGTTCTTCTGAGTCCGCCTAGCGCTTGCGCCGCACGTCGCCGACGCGCAGCGTGAGCTTCTCGGCATCGAAGTACTCGGCGAGCGGGATGGTGTACTTGCGACTCGCGCCGGTCAGCTCCTTCCACTGCTGGGCGTCGATCGTCTTGTGGGCGTCGAGGAACGCGAGCAGCCGGGTGCGCAGCTCGGCGATGACCTCGGCGTGGATGTACAGGTCGGGCTTGATCCGGATCAGGTGCTTGCCGGCGATCAGGCGATCGAGCATCGCCTTGGCCTGGGCGTCGCCGAGGCCGAGCGCAGCCGGGACGTCCTTGGGCCGCTGCGGCTCGAGCGCCCAGGCGCGGAACTGGTCGGCCAGCTTGGCCTCGGCCGGCGCCAGCGCGGGGCCGCGGCTCGGCGCGTTGGCCTTGCGCACCCGGTCGCCGTCCGACGCGATCAGGGCCTTGCGCTCGAGCCCGGCGATGATCGCGTCGTAGGCGCGGGCGGGGAGCGCGGCCGGCAGCTGGGTGCGCAGCTCCTCGCGCAGCGCGCCGTCGGGCGCCTCGGCGACGGCGCGGACGATCCGGGCCTCGAGCTCGGCGACCGCGGCGGCGTGGAAGTAGTGGGCGTGGTCGCCG
>Ga0307515_10019655_pt1 | contig 12129 bp, 9 predicted proteins | sample 17_EM_MG_FD_194513 | JGI IMG/M metagenome (GOLD analysis project Ga0307515, IMG submission 194513) | Populus trichocarpa ectomycorrhiza microbial communities from riparian zone in the Pacific Northwest, United States - 17_EM | ecosystem: Host-associated > Plants > Roots > Unclassified | place...
ATTGAAAAAAAAAAAAAAACTTTTTTACAGGGAAATAGAACCAGTTAGGAAACAGGATGAATCAACAATCCAGTAAAGCAAACCATCACCAAAACGAGTATTACTTACTAACTAGATAAAAAGCACCAAAACGAGTATTACTTACTAACTAGATAAAAAGCAGAAAACTTCTCTCTAGATTTCCTAAAAATTCCATTTCAGTACTCAACCTGATGAAAATGAATTGGAAGACGAGGAAGAAGATGATGATCTCCTGGGCACCCCATTTGGATAATAACTGTAACTAATAAAGCATTTATGCAGATAGATTTGGCCTGAAATAGAGTTCCCACACTCAACTTGAGCTCTCTGCACAGCAGTTTTCACACACTCGCCACAATCTGAATCTCCAACATCACCCTCGCACTGCCCCAAAACATACATAGATTGGTAGTTGGTGGCGTAGAAGCCATGGCTACTAACCACACCATTTTGCATCACCGAAAAGGCAGTATCTCTTCTCTCTTCAAACCCACTTCCTGCCACATTTGTAGCCCCACAAGTCTTGTACAGCATTTCCATACCTGAAATTTGTGTAAAGCCAGCAACTTCATACAAAATGTAGCATCCATAAAGCTGGATTCTTGCAGCTATTGTTTTGCCACAGAGTTTGTCTGTTAAAACTGGAAGTTTGCTGACACAGTTGTAGCAGTCAGTATTACTAAGGTCTCCCCTGCATTGAAAGAGACCAGTTATGGTTGTTTGGCCAGTCCCGGTGGTGGTCTTAAAGAACTTGGTTTTGGTGGACTGGGAGACTAAAGAGCCAAAAAGGGCAGAGATGGCTTGTGAATAGACACCATTTGGATCTTGAAAAGCTTGCTTCGCACAACCCTTGTAGACCAAGGTGCTGTAATCAAGGGCAGACTGAGAAAGATTGACAGAGAGAAGACAGAGAAAGAAGAAGCAAGAAAAAGGTTTCAAGGGAAAACCCATTTGGGAAATGGCCGAAATGGATCAAATCATGACAGGTTTTGGAAGGAGGATTTGAGAAATGGGTTCTGACTAAAACAGAACAGTAGGAGGAAAATGAAGGAGTTGTGTTGGGTTCTGGCTGTGCCTTGAATTGCTCAAAAAAACTGTCTTTCGGGTTTTGGTTTTAGTTTTCTGGTGTTTGTGATTCACTTTACTTCTTTTTCTCTGTATATGTGCAGAGTCAGAGAGCTGGAGCGGTCTCTTTTCTCTCTCACCTCTCCCCACTACTAGTACACTGTCCAATACCAATAGAAGTTAAAAAAAGAAAAGCACTCACTCTACAATTTCATCGGAATGGTAAGCAGTAAGTACCAATCTTAAGTATTCTTTGTAGTATTTGAAGAGAATGAGAACAAAATCGGTTTAAAACAAGATTATTATTTTTTAAAGGTGCAAGAAGCTACAAAATATTCTCTTCCATGAAAGGCGTGGAGGGCATGAATGTAAGTAAAGGGATCTGGGTTAGGAAAGGGCATGAAGTTTGACTGAGGAACATCATACACGAGCCAGGGTTTGGATTTTGAATGCAGCAGTAACTCATTTAATTTTCATGTGCTGGTCATGAGGATTGAATTGAAGTCCAAGTAACTGGTTGTTCTTTGAAAAAAGTGGAGGAGCCTGGCAAGAATTTATAACTTTCAAGGAAAGCATATGACAAAATCTAAGACAATTTTCGTATCATTAATTCTGGCCGAAAGCGATTGTTTTGTGATTTGCAACAGGGAATTTGTCATCAAACTATGAAATGTTGTAAAAGTAAATTTAGTTATATAAGAGAAAATCACCAAATAAAAATTTCAACACTTTATTTAATTAATTCAAATGACTCAAACAGTTTGCTTCAGCGTTAAAAATAATATACCAACCTAAACTCCTATTATATGTTTTTTATACGTTGACATTCAGTTTTCAACCACTATTATTAAATCTAAATTAATTTACTGGGTTAATTTAATACTCGATTAATTTATTTTTAGATGAATCAAGTAACGACTCAATTAAAAAAAATTAAAAAAAAATGTTTCGACTAACTTAACTAACCCATGTAAACCTGGAATCGAGTTGAATAACTATATTTCCAACCCAGAATTGATGAATTATAAATATAGAAGCGGTATCTAATTTCCCCATATTGTGATTCATGAACTTTGTTTGGAAAACAAATCCTCCCACCTACCAATCAAAAACCTGTACGTTAAAGAGGAAGGGAGAGCGGGAGGGGGGACCCGACAGAACCCACTGAGGACGAGGCGCTTTTGGACACAAACACATGTAAAGTTGTCCACGCATCCACACACACACACCGCACCGTCTCTTTAGTTTTTCCTTTCCACCGACGATCTACTAAATTAATATTTCTTAATATATATATATATATATATATACCGTCCCTTCCATATGTTTATACTGTGATGAACAAACATCCTAAATCCCAGTAATATAAGTGTTTGTGTCTACAGGGCTTACAGCTGTGGCTTACTTTTCCATAATTGGGTGACCAGGAGGGCTGCGCAGGTGCAATCAGAGTTGGATAAATGACTCGCGTTCCTGGAAGCATCTACTGAAAAAACACAAGAATCGTAGGAGCAGACATTTTCGACTTTCTGAGATTTTATTTCTTCTTTATGATGATATATTCTTGCTGCTGCTTTGGGGGTTCACACATTCATCAAAATACCATACCTGATACGAGGCAGGCTATGGAAGCTTCTTAATTAGTTTGTGATCTCATTCTTTATTCTTTGGATCATGGAGCCCTCCATTTATCTGAAGTTTGAATCCTGAGGATCATGTCTTCAATTTCTGTGAATAAAGCATGGGAAATCTGCTGGTTGACGTTGTTTCCTCAAACACGTTTGCATGGCTGGCAAGTTAAGCTTGGGTGGCAAGGAACAACAGAGTAATTTTTAACAAATTTGAAAGATTATACACTTCAGTAAAGCACTATTGCGAAGGAAAAGGGGGGATTTTGAAGGATGCTTGTCAACTTACCAGGGCAGCAGAGCTAAGGTCAGTCAATTAGCATGGCAGATGCGAACACAATTGAACTACTACATTTTACTACAGTGAATCAAATACAAATCTCAAAAGGTTATCCATCCCTCAAAGATGAGCACTTAACAAGTATCAAGTGTCCCCCAAACACCTCACTGTGTAGATTAATGGTCTGGAAGTTCCAATGACAACATGAATACAAAATGACTGGCTGTAGTAGTAGCTCGAATTTAAGTTCTTCAAATCCCAGACAACCACCCTGCTCCATGTCTGGAAATTGCATAAAGTGTTGGCACCGCATAATTAAACAACTCAGTCTATTGTTTTGCTGCGCCAGCCCAGTAAAAGCTGTGGCAACAACTGCAGAAATCCATGAACTCAACTCTCCGAATCAGGCAACTTAAAGGTGCATCATGACTCCAATGGAGCTTCATCCCCAGGCAGGCCAAATACCCGGAGGTTGCGATCCATTGATCCCACAGCTATGTAATTGGCATCTGGACCAAATTTTAAGCAAGTTGCTCTTCCTGCAAACGAGTAGAATAATAGAGCATCTGTCAGTCCAACAAACGTGGGAAGCAAACATGTAATGATAGCAAGAGAAGGAGAAAAACCTGTTCCGGACAAATCAGGAAGAGTTTTGATACAATTCCAGTCTGCTTTAACACTGCCAACTTGGTAAACTCTGCGCAAGTACAAGAAACAAAATTAGACGATATAAATATAAGAGTTTACAGGATATTGCAGAAAACAAAATCATAATAGCTCTTCTGAAAAGGCTTCAAAGAATGTTCTTGCAACGAAGAAACAAATTTATTAGCATTATCAGAAAAACTTTATGCACAACCCAGAACATTTTGTTAAGTAAAAAAGCAGAGCTGTTATCCAACTTCAGACGGACAATTCTTAAAAATCCATTAAAAACTACTAGATTTTTGAAGAGCCATAAGAGACAGCACCTTATATCTGATCCTGCAATTCCAAGGTAAGATCCACTGTGGTCGAATTCCACTGCCATAACAAAAAGAGGAACACCATTACATCTTCCTTCACAATAAAAAAAAAAAATTGCATATTGCAGTGGAACAAGATTGCCCAACCCGAGCACTAAAAAGGTCAACAACAGGCTTAAAAAATAAATAAAAAAGAGAAGAAAGAAAGAATTCCACATAGACGAGCTTTAAGTTTTTAAAACCACTTTACACAGTATTCATCATAGAAAGTATTACTTGTCAGGTAATGGAAAACAGGTTGACTAGGGCGGTACCATACAAAGTCATAGGAACTATTGCTGCAGCCACTAGCCATGAATTGCAACACATATAAATAAGGAAAAGCATAACCATAGCAATACACACCAGAGTTTGTAGGTGTATCGGAATCATATAGATTGAGTGTCCGGAAGTTTTTCAATTTCCGCAGATCCCACAGCTTAACACTATCATGGGCGGCAGTCTGTCCAGTACAAACATTAAATAAGATCATAGCATGTCAGATCATCCATCATTGCATGTTTTGTTCAGAAAAAAACATGATACTTACAGCCAGGAAATATCCATTTTCTGAGAAAGATATTGCTGTTACGGGCCCAACATGACCTTCGAATTTTGCAACATTGGCCTGCATATAAACAAAAAACAAAAGAAAAGTAAAACTTCAAATATTTTTAATTAAATCAACAAATGAAGGTTTTATTTGGTACATGTCTGCCTTCTACACGCTGCACTTTGAAAAGGTAATAAACACAACAATTACAATAGTGATTGTGTACCTGACTTTTTACATCCCAGATTTTAACAACTGCTTCTGAAGTGCCTGTTCCAAGGATGAGACCATCAGGATGAAAGGCAGCAGATGTATAGCCATCAGTTTTGGAAGTGTCAGCAACCTGCAAAATTGATCATTATATAGTTCATCCAGAAACAGATCCAACAGACACAAGGGAATTTTCATGTTAAAAATTGAAATAAAAACTATAAAGTTTAGAAAATTAACATGACTGAAACATTTAGAAACCTTGTCTGAAAGAGGAGATTTTAACGAAACTGAACTTTGTAATTGATAACTAGAGCCTGAAGAAAAATTTACCGCAATACAGAAGAAACTACTCCAGAGTCATACAATACAAAAACATACTCCACCATTCACTACCTATGTCTGATCTTAATTCCTTTTAAATATGCCTCTTTTTACATTTTTAACATGTAAAAATGCATCATAAAAAGAGAATAATGGGCATCTGAACATTAATTTATTGTTAAATTGTCAGCGTTAACAAGTATTATGGAAAACAAAAAAAAATGAAATAGACCACAAGCATGTGATAGAAGGATTCAATTCTTTGAATTTAGATAAAATTGTTAATTGCTCCTGAACTTCATGGATTCTATCTGCAGGTCCATTATATTAAATGGAACACAATGACCAGTCATAAAAGTGAAAATCTCAGATCAGGAGATAAATTAATATATTTTGGCATTTAATTTGTCTGCAATCAATCTTCATACATAACTCACAAATCAGGAAAAAAATTGAAAAGGACTCCTGTGAATGTGTGCAAGACACACGTAAGAGCGCACACACAAAAAAACAGAGAGAGGGGGGGAGGACCTGAGTCATGCATAAACCAGAGGAGAGATCGTAGAAGCACCATGTATTGTCAAGAGAAGCAGTCACGAAGTAGTTATTCGTTGCATGAACAGTGACAGCTTGCACCTGACAGAATTTGTAAGCATACAAGTATTATATAATAAAAAAAATGGCGAAGCAAAATATGGTGAAGCAATGGCACCACCTTGTAGGGAAAGCAGATGCTTTTCCTTAATTCAATTTGATTGGTCACAGAATGAACCATTTGTAGGCATAAACTAGTTGTGACAATTTAATTCACAAGATGAAAACATTAAATGGATGAGTTATTTGTTTAACCACTGCTTTGCAATTTTCATTCGGTGTACAAGGCATGCATGAAATGCAGCACACGATGAATCTTGCTTGGGTCCATGGCCTCAAGCTTGCATATTAGAGAATTTCATTTGAGCTACCCTCAAATGTGGACATGTAAAGGGAAGAGACATGGAAAAAAGGAATTTATTTGATACTGGCCCGATTCCAAAGCTATCTAAAGTAAATCTAAAAAGGCCCCATTACCAAAAGTCATCTATCTTCCATTCTATTTAACATAAACCTAAGCATTGCACTTTATTAAAACAAGTATCCATCTAGAATATGCCTAGATTTATCAAAACAGAACCAATATTAGGAATTTATATCCACAAGATCAGGCTAACAATCAGCCACTGGTTATGAAACAAGATCAATGTGGTTTTGAAAGGTAATTACCTCCGCAGTATGATCCTTTAGGATATGTCTGCAATCATAGTTGCCATCTTCAGATCCTTGCCACACACGAATGGTCTGCAGCATTTTGAAAACAAATTAAATCCTTGATGAATGCCTAGGAACACTAAATTAAGAATGGTTACTTATGGATGAGATGATCCAACTGCCAGAAATTCAGTTCTTTAATGGGAGAAAAAGAAATTAGAAATGGAAAGGGTGACAGAAAAGAAAGCAATAGCTCGTCAAAAAAGTCCAGTTTCATCATAAGGTAAGCAAAAGGATTCACTATAGCTCCACATAGAACAAGTTTGAAGATCGCAATGGACATAGTTTCGCGATTTAATCCTTTACTAAATAAAATCCATAACCATGATGCCAGCAACCTTATTTGTAGGAGATCCAATTCCACACCAGCAATTGCTTCCACATCCACTACCTCTAAATGACACAAAATCACTGTTCAAGATAAAAATTCCTTCCCTAAAAAAGGGCATATTGCAATTACATTCCCATGGTCCAATCTGAACCCCTTTTTTCTTAAAGAAACCTCACAGTGCTTTCCTATAATTACAGACTGATGATTGCTGATGAGTTAATCCTACATAAAGAAGATTATATTGCAATACTTCTGGAAGTTCTGGCAAATGGCACCTTAACTCCAGTACTAGTTTTGAAAAGATCTAAATCCTTTCAGTTGAGGCTTAGAGATTATTCAAACAGATCAGTCCACCAGCTATCCTCCAAATACATCTTCATTTCTAAACTAGAGCGAACAAGAAATCACTCTTGTAGTAACTATTATCTCAATCAGTGGTCTTTTTTACTGCAGCAATATAAAAATCTTGTCGAAAGGTATCGGATTGTTAAGCTGGATTTAATGGTTAAATGTTAAGACCTTAAATACATGGTCAAGTTATCCCTTCCAACTTGTGCAAAGAATGAGAGAGAGCAACTGCAACAAATCAGCTCCTGAAAGATGATTATGACAGCCAACCTGGATGGTTTCAACTCTCTTCTACTCCCATTGTTTCAATTTTAATGCCTAGATCAATACATTTTAGAAACTGCATACTTTTGTTAATAGTTCTGTCGAATGCTTTTGTTTCTCATAAACAGCATGATTTTTTTAGGTTCTATAATTCATAGCCACAACTGACAGGTCAAAAAATACTTTGGGACACACCAAAGGTGTGTTGGGACATAAACATGAGATGATGGGTAAGTTTCTATGTGAGTTTACCAAGCTGGGGGAGGGGCACAACAACAGTAAATAATAAGAAGTTTTAAGCCCACCAAATTGAACGGTGCTTACCTTATCTGCTGATCCAGTTAAGAAAAATTCACCCTCGGCTACAAATTTCACACTAGTAACCTACAGCAAAAATGATGTTACAAGCCATAAGTTTCACTTAATAGCATTGATGCAGCATGAAGCAGAAATAAATAAAGTAAGATAACAACCTTCTTTGAGTGACCACTGAGTGTAGATACAATCTGTCCTGATAGCCGATCAAAGACTACAGCAGTTGCATCAACCCCTCCAGTAGCAATGATATCCTGAAGACCAGAGAGAAAAGGTGCATCAATCGCCACAAATCATCAAGTGAGCAAAGCTATCTGGCCCATTAATTTTAGTTTTTCTCCCACAAGAGAGCTAAAAATTGTTGCAACTTTAGACAACATTTAGATGATATAAACTCGAAACAAGCTCCTGTCATCCACTCCCGACATAAGATACAAAGTGTTATGAGAAGAGCCAAACAAAGAAAATCCCATGTCTGATATCTTAATGTAGCAAAACCCTTAACATACTAAAGCATGAACACTGGCATGAGAAAACAGATGGGAGAGCCTTTTCTAGAAAACATGCATAAGCCACCTCCATAAAACCACTTTAATTTTTATATTTGCATGCTTTGATCTCCTGCTTTATGATTTAATTTATACCTTTCATCAGTCATTAAGATGCAGTTTTGGGAAATTTTTGCAACGTCATAGACTCATAATCAAATATGCTACAAGCAGCAATTTATGCAACATTATATTCAAGTACAAGACAAGAGCAGCACAATGCAGCAACTAAATTGAAAGTGGCCTAAATTTGACGTGCAAGTGAATAGTCACACAAAGTGAGGACATTTTCCACAACATTCAGAATACAGAACAGTGCATGACTAAATGCAACTTGGAAACTATTTGCTTATTAAAATCTTCTAAACAAAACAAGAGCAGCACAAATGCGGTAACTAAATTGAAAGTGGCCTAAATTTGACGTACAAGTGAATAGTCACACAAAGTGAGGACAGTTTCCACAAAATTCAGAAAACAGAACAGTGCATGACTAAATGCAACTTGGAAACTATTTGCTTATAAAAATCTTCTAAACAAGCAAACCCGGCGAATATGTAAAATTCACCAACTGTATCAGTGTGTATAGATTTTCTTACCTTGGAATATTGGATATCAATAGATAAGATGCCCGGCTTGCTAGTTTTGTGAAGTGGATGGCTAGAAAGTTGGGTGTACCTCTCTAGAGCACCAATAGGAGCCAATGTTGGAGGAATCTAACAGTGAAAAGGGGAAGAGAAAGACAAGCATCAAATCAGTCAAGCAGCACATACAAAACAAGAGGCTGTAACTTCATTCATTCCTTATACTCTTTACTAAATCATGCAACGAGATATGATTTGAAAAACGATTCAACCAAAATAGAGTATCTAAATCCACAATCTACCAACAAAAATTAAGTAGTCCTACATTAACATGAATCAATACCTGCCGCTTTTTCCGCTGTTGTGAAAGAGTTGCATTACAGTCTGTAAGCTCTGTAATGATGCTAGCAGAAATTCCAGGTCGTACTCTCTTCCCAGGTTGACCCAAATCATCATCCTCGGCAGCTATGGTGATTCCAACATAACTTAAATACATATTGATAAGAAACTTTAGAAAAACTGAAAAACCAAAAAGGATAGAAGAGAAAAACCTCGTTTTCCATTGCTAAGAACTGAAGCATTTTCTGTAACAGCTTCTGATGCAGACATGGGTATCTGCCTCTCAGCTTGTGCAAGCAATGACCTTGCTTCATCTCTTTCTTTTTTAAGTCTTGCAATTACACGGCAAGCAGCATCATGCTGCCAAAATAAGAAACAACACAACCAGAGTCCATGTGCTGGATAAGTAAATTATGCAAGTGCTAATATCAATAATCCAACCTACAATGTTTTTTCAACCAATGAAAAGGAAAAAAAAAAATAAGATAAAAGAGAAACTAGAACTAGCGTAAAAACTTTAGGATTGAGCCTATGAAAAAGCAAGAACATGGAAATTAGGATTGGACCTGTACGAAAGCTAATGTGGAGTATAAAAAAATTGAAAATAAAATTTCAAAATACCATTTAACTTCCAGGGTCTTAGATGATAACATTTATGCAAAATGTTGGGGGTGCAGCAATTTCAATAGTTCCAAATCCTTTGCAGAAAGGAGGCAGCTTCAAATTGGGAAGAATAAACAGACCATTCTACCACAACAATAGACCTCACTGAAATAGAGCCTTCATGTTAACAGGCAATGTTATAACTCTCTAGATCAGTAAAGAAAAAGGAAAATTCCATTTCGGTTGAAAGTCATATCAAAAGCCACCACTGGATCAGTAAGAACACTGATACATTGCTAATTTCACAAACAACAAGGATTAAGGGTTCGTGATCATTGTGAAGATGAAACAATAATAAACCAAACGAGATTAAAATGAAGCCAAGTGAAAAAGTAAGCAACAATATTTTTAAACAACGCTCAAATAACAAAAATTAAATAATAGATGCAAAAAATACAAATCAGCATTTGCAGTTAAGATGATATACCAAACATGCCCTGTCAAAAGCACAGCATATTAGCAAGCATTTAATGATGAGGCTATTACCTGGTATAATGCATGACTTAGCTCTTGCCTTGCTGTATGTAATTGTTGCTCCAATGCAAAGTTGGACAACATTAGGCCATCCCATTCCTGCAATTAGATCAAGAAAGAATTTACAAACAAAATCAAATGAAAACATATTAGTAAAATAAGCTCAATTAAAGAGTGTAACTAAGCCACCATGATAATTAGCACTTGTTAATGAACAAATTAAAGGCACTAAAGGATTCCCTAGTGAAAAAATTTAGTCATCTAAGAATGGAGTAGATGAGGAAATTAAAACATTTCAAGGAGAACAAATATGGCAGTCGTACATGATTGAACTCTAGGGAAGCTTAAAATCTATACTGTAAAGGATAAAGAACATGACATTTGATAGAACCAGGAATGGAGGCTTATCAACGTCATAGCAATAATTTGAGGAGAACTAGATGGAGGCAAGCATCCCTCTCATATATGTTACAAGTAAAACAGTTAATTATTTGAAGCCTTATAACTTGAAAAGTGAAGAAATACAGAGAAGAGTTTACAACTTTACAGTGACACCTATCTTAATGCCACACTATTATTATCATGTGAAGCTAGAAGTTAGAAAGTCAACAAAAAGGGTATCATATGGTTGATAAACATACATTCTGGAACATCCCAAGCATCCCAGGGATGCTAGCAGTCTGTACAGTTCTCGGCTTCACGATCTACAAGAAATCCAAAAAAAAACTAATCAAGTATAGAAAATGGTTGATGCTGCAACAGTGGGATATAAAGACTTCAATAACAATCAAAACAAAGAACTAGAAATAAACATACTTTGCCTGTTTTGACTGGAACAATATCATCCATGGTAAGTGGTTCCCCGGTAATTGGGCATTTTCCATATTCCTGATTAGAAAATAAACAACAATGCAAGCTTTATCAAGCGTAATACCAAGTTTCCTGAAAAGAAACTTTATAGATCAGTGCAGTTCAAAGTGAAGCTCAATTTTATAGATTCGGCAAACAAAAAACAGCCGTAGGCAACAAAAGCTACACCTCCCTCCCTCCTGTAATACAAGGAACTTGTTCTTGCACGTCCGAAAAGATTTGGAAAGACACGAAAATCCTAAATAAATCTTGGCTAGTTTTTTTGTCACCTCAGTGTTGCAAACCCTAACCTTTGCAATTTTTAATACTTACTCGGTAATTACACAAAATAACCAACACAAGTAGCTTCAACAATTTCATTGATGACGCTGTTAGCCTATAACATCTCGCCCGTTTATTCAAGCATACAAAAAAAAATATCAAAATCTCTGTTGCTCTACCAATACTCTAAGAAGCCAAAAAGCAAAACCCTAAAGAAATAGAAGCTAAAACCCTAGAATTTAAAAAACAAAACAAAAAAAGCAAAATATACCGATATGTGTCTCTCGATTAAGCGCTTCTCATATAAAAGCCCAGACTTCTTCGAAACGACGGGCTGTTCCGGAACCTCGCCGGATACTGTCCGGAAAAAAAACAGAGATCGATAAGAAACTACAGAAGATAAAAGAAAAACAAAGTTATCAAGAAAGCGAGAAACTTACTTGAGCAATGCATTGTGGACAGAGAGGTTAGGGTTTATCTGGCGACTGGCTAGAGCTACAGCTTAATTAAGTAAAATGAAAGATTATTAGGGGGAAAATTGAGCAGCAGCAGCAGCTGGAGCAAGAAAGAGGCAGGACTTTAATTGCTAGCTAGGGACTGTAATATCTGTTCTGTGTGTAGGGATAGAAGACCGACCGATCTAAGTGAAGGGGTTGGGTTTTTGGCCCATTAATGAGTTTCTCATGGCCCAATTTGTTTTTGTAACCCATTCACCATATGATAGCCGTATTTTTATTATTTT
>Ga0307515_10019656_pt1 | contig 12129 bp, 1 predicted proteins | sample 17_EM_MG_FD_194513 | JGI IMG/M metagenome (GOLD analysis project Ga0307515, IMG submission 194513) | Populus trichocarpa ectomycorrhiza microbial communities from riparian zone in the Pacific Northwest, United States - 17_EM | ecosystem: Host-associated > Plants > Roots > Unclassified | place...
TAGATTTAATCTTTTAGAGATATTATAAGTAGACTCTTTGTATAGATTAATAGGTATTTAAAAATAGAAGTAGGTAGTATAGCTACTAGGTAGTAGGAGGGCTATAATACTAGAAGAAGCTATATAAAGAATAATCTTACCGCGCGAGCGGTAGTAGTAGTAGAAGTAGTAATAGAAAAATGTTTTACTAGTATTTATAAGGCCCTAGAGGAAGAAGCGGGCCGTCTATAGATTGGTATCTATAGCGGTAATAACAGTCTTAAAGCACGCTGCTTGGTCCATATTTAGCTATTAGCGTAGTTTAATAAACTAGCGTTCTTCCTCTATATAGCTATATTATTATAGCTCCGCTATAAAAAGTAGGTTACTTCCCTCTATAATAATACCCCACTAGTACTAGAATTGGAGAAGGCTATAGTCTATAAGTATTTTTTTTAGTAATCTATAAGTATCTAATAGATAAGGTATAGGCTATAATTAAGATAGGCGTTATTATCCTTGCTAATAGTAAGAGGAGTATTAGGTTAGCAGGCTAAAAAGTAAAGTAGATTATTATAAATAGACTATTTAAAGCGGTCCTATAAAGTAACTAGCTCTATAATAGGGCCGTGAAGTAAAGTAGTTATAAATAAGGAGCGTAGCTAGACGCTAATAGTAAAAATAGCGGCCTCTATTAAGTAATTAATCTATTTATAATTATCCTCTAATAACCTTAGGGCCATAGAGGCGGTCTAAAAGGTTAGATAAACTATACTAGTAATAGTATAGAGGTTCTTAAAGAAGGTAGGGCTAGTAATAGACGTTAATAGCAGCTATAAGTAGAACCTCTCCCCTATAATAGGGCTATAGTAATATATATAGCCTATTGCGGTATATTACTAGTAAGGATACTATTCTCACTGCTTTATATAAAAGACGTACTACTTAGGGGAGTCTTAATATGGGTAGTTACGGCCATCCTTATACTCCGCGTTATACTTAGGGAAGGCCGTTAGGGTAGAGTAGGGGAGCTTAAGGCGCTACTAGATCTCCTATATAAACTAGTCCGGCTAAAAGTATATAGTCTACTTGCCTAGAAGGTGTACTATAAGCTAGATTATAAAGGGGAACTCCTTATAAATAGGAAACTTAAATAGCCGCTAGATAGCCTTAAAGGGGCTAATATAACGGCCCTATAAATACTAGCTTACCTCGTCGCCGTCTATGAGCTATAAAGTAGTATAGTTGCTCCCCTTATATATATACTTATAGATATACTTAACGGACCGCATAAAGGCGTAGATCTTAATATTTATATAGATATAATACTTTACGGTTAGATACGGGGAGTATAGAATAATTTAGCGGTTATCTATTTTAAAAGTAGCTCTAATAGTCCCCGGTAAGCAAATAGACTATAACCACAGATTATTATAATAGTAGTATTCTAGATAGCCGTCCTTATATATAATAGTAGTAAAGTTAAAAGCCTTAGGGTACTGCTTTAAGTAGCTTAGCAGAAGGCCTGGCCCAGGTAAAACTATATAAAAAGCTCGCGGATTTTAGGAGCCGTAAAGGCCGTAAACTATTATTAACTTTATAATCTTAGTAAGATAACTACTAGGATTATCCTCTAGCTATAGAAGCTTAGTAGATATAAAATAGTTAATAACGGCTAGGTTTAGCAGCCTATTACAGTTATACGGATATAGAAAGAGTAGTAGATATAAATAGGGCAGGCCCTATTTCTAGTACTTAATGGTTTAAATAGAGCCGCGGTATTAGCTAAAGATTTACTTCTATTTTAGGTTGTATAGAAAATAGGTAACTTTTATATAGAAGACGCGTATAACTAAATCGGGCCTATCTATAGTGGTCTAGCTAAGTAGTAGCTTATAAGTAATCTCATTTTATTTAGGGTTAGCAGTAAATATAATAAATATACTAGGACGGCCGTATTTACGGATAATAGCTATTAAATCCTAATAGCACTAGCTAATAAAGTAAGCTTTGCTAAGGAAGCTTAATAGAAGAACTATATAGCGGCCTAATAATTTAGGGTTTAGATTAGCGCGGGTAAGAGTGTCTATAATGCTATTATATAGCTCCATATAAAGGGTAGGTTAGTAAAAGCGGATTTAGTTAAGCTTATTCTAATTATATAGTGCCTATATATCTATAATATACTACTAAAATAGCCGGTAGTGAATAAAAGGGACTAACTTAGAGTGCCTATAGACGTATAGATAGAACTAAAAATAGGCCTATTAGGTTAAACGGTCTTACTAGTGGGCTTAGTTAGAGTTATATAATTAGAGACTCTAATACTAGCTAGTATTACCATAGGGGAAGAGTAGTATATAGTAGAGCGGTATATATACAGTATGCGTTAAATTAATACAGCAGTATTATAGCTGCTTATTAGGCGTATAACGCTCTATAAGCATAATATTATAAAAGTTAGCATTACTGTACTTATCTAGTATAATAACGGCTACCTTATTACTTATTAGAAGATTTTTATAGCGTTAATTAGTACTAGCTTTTAAAATAAGCTATATTTATAGGTTTAAGATAATCCGTAATAGGGTTATTACAGGCTAAGCCTAAAGCCGTTCCCTTATAGTTTAATAAAGGGCAATAAAAGGGTTCTATATTTTAGATAGTATAGTAATAAGGTACTATATAATATTTATATTTAGCTAGGTATTAGGACAGGCCCATAGCTAAATATTTATAGCATAACTAGGGTTATAAAAGTATAGTTAGGTATATTATAGAGTAATATTAGCAAGAGGCTCTAGCGGGCCCTATAGATAGTAAAGCTTACTATATATCTAGAAGTAATTTAGGCCGCTATAGGCTATACTATAGTTAGTAATAGTATAGTTTATGGACGTAAAAGCTAATGCTATATTATATACGCGGAGCCACTTTTTAAACTACTTAGTAAAAGTATTTTAGGACTCTAAAAGATCGCGTAGATATTTTAGCGGAGGCTAGAATAAAGGGAGGTTTATATTACTATGCTTATAGTAGGCTTTAAAGCGTAGATTACTAGGCTATAATATACTAATATATTTATTAATCTAATATAGGGTAGTATAGAAGTTATAGGTAATATTTATAGGGTTAAAATCTAGCTACTCTATAATAGGGCGGATAGTAGTAATAGGACTATAATCTAGCTACTTTATAATAGGGTAAACTATAGTAAACTATAGCTAAATTAATATAGGTAGTTATAGCTAGATTAATATAGGTAGATATAGCTAGATTAATATAGGCGGTATAAAAAGGTAGGAAGTAGAGGGAGAAGTAATAGTAGAAGTAGTAGCGAAAGCAGTAAAAGCAGCGGTGGCTATAGTTTGGTTTATAGGCAGCGGAAGGTCTACTAAAGGTTATTATTAAAACCGTTCTTTTTTTCTCCTATATCTAGAGTTAGAAAAGTAGTAAGTAAAGAGAAAATAAAAAGTATTAACCCTATAAGAGTTATAGGTCTTATACGGAGCTCTAAGACGTTTTATTATAAAGTTAATAAAAGAATAATACTTCCTATAGGCGGTGCAAAATATACAATTAAGAGGTATTTAGGTAGTAGTAGGGAGTAGTAACTAGGGTAAAAGGTAGAGAGTAGTAAGGGGTAGATTTAAGATTTAAGGTTATAAGGTTAAGGTTATAAGTTTAATAGGGTAGTATATGAGAGAGCACGTTTCTTTATTAGGTGACTAGCACTAAATTAAACCAATTAAAGTCTTAAATTTAACCTAATTCTAGTATATATTAGATACCTCCTCCTTAAATAAGTATTAACGGCTAAAAAGCTAATAGATTTATTATATTAGAAGTATATCGCGAATACGTTTATAGTGTAAGAGCTAAGCTCTCTTCTATTTATCTAATTTGAATATTAGTAATATCTAGTCCTATAGTAGCCAGTCTCCCCCTTTATAGTAGTAGGTCCTTATTTAAAACAAAGAAGCTAGTTAAGTGTCTTTCTAAACTATATTTATTTACCACTTAGTTTAATATTACCCTTCCTAACATTTTAGACGCGAGTATAAAGTCGGTTAGCTATAGTTAAGTAGTATTCTTAATACCGCGTCCTAAATATTTAAGCCTATTAATTAGAGCTTTTTTAACTCTTACTATAACTTTAGGAAGTAGGTAGATTGCGAGCTTTTAGATAGCGGAGAGAAAGTTATAAAAGACTCTATATTTAAGTAGTCCGTTTAAGAAAGCCTATATAAAAGAGAATAATAAAGATAAAGATGTTACGGACGCTTTAAGTACAATACTACGACTACTTAAAGAAGAGTTAGAAGAAGCTAGTTAGTTAATTTAGGTACGGTCTAGAATAGAGCCGATAGAACCATGTGACGAGGAATGGTAGCCAAGGTTATATAATATGCTACGTATTAAACGAAAGACACGGGAGGAACTTACGTACATCGCGTATAAGACGTATATTACGTATAAGAAGGATTTTATAGGAGTACAGTTGTGTATTTAAGGACCCTTAGTCCCTACCTAGATAGTTCCTTCCTTATAATAATTCTTAGAATATAATTAGAGTTAATCTATTAGGCAACTACTCCACTAGTTATTATTATGTTGTTAACTTTAACTTATATTACCTACATACCTAGCCTAATAATAAGCCTACTGTAGTTCTTGCTATAAGGTTCTGTTATATAATTACTACCTAGTTACAGTATTAAGTATAAAAAGTTAAATAATATACCACTAAAAGCAGCCACTATAACGCTATTAACGGCGGCAACTACTTTAAGGTTAGGTGACACTAGTATAGCAGATACTAACTTATAGCAACCTATAACAGTCGGATAACTATAGAAGATAGTTAACTAGTTAATAATAAACAATGCAGCGTTAAAGGAAAGGGTTAATGGGATTAAAGTAGTAAAGATTAAGTTACTATTAATTAAGAGGTACTTAGGAGAAAGATTAAAGCTTAAGGGGTTTCTTACCTAAATATACTTTAAAGTTATATAAGAAGGGGTAAAGTTACTAATACCTATGGATTGAATAGCCTATACAGGACTATTCCTATTAGGAAAGGTACTTAAATAGTTTAAGCCTTACCTTATAGAAATACAGGTAAATGGAGTAATAACCACTAATTAAGAGGTGCGGTTTATATTCTTAAGCTAAGAAGGGTTCGCGGAGCGACTTACACAAATATTTAGAGACCTAAAGGCAGTAACCACGGCAGAAAGAAAACTCTAAGATATTACGCAATAAACTTTAGTAATAGAGTACACAATATAGTTCTAGACGCTAGTTATATAAGTTAAGTGGAATAATAGGGCGCTTATAGTATAGTATAAGTAGGGACTTAAGGCTAAAGTCTAGGACGTAATTATTCTAATAGAAGATATAAACACCCTAAGGGAACTAATAGATTAAGTAATTAAGATTAATAATTAGATCTACTAAAGGGAATAGACTAAAAGAGGTTAGGATAGAGTTCTATAGTTATATAAGGCGTAGAGTACGCAATAACTAAAGCTAAATTAGAAATTATAGTATGGCGTAGAGCTAATAGACCTAAGTGGTACTAAAGAAGCCTATAAGAGATAGAGTAAGAAACTATAAAAACCTAAAGGTTAAGGATCTAGTAATTATAGGACTAAGGAGTAGAGGCTAAACTAGGGATCTTAGTAGTAAAAGACGTTTAGGTAGACTCTATAATAAAGTTAATAGTTTAAAAACGGAGCTTATATAAATTGCGGAAAATAAAGTTACTTTATAAGGGATTATAAAGATAGTTAGAGATACTATATAATAAAGGGAACTAGACTAATAGTAGAAGATATATATATATAGAGGGATAATAGTATACTGCAAGGAACAAAAGAATATTTAATTAGAAGTTTTGCGTTTTATTATAATAATGCATACTAAATTTATAAAAACGCTAAGTATAGCGTAAGCTATTGGCTATAGAAGCTAAAATCCTTAAAGTATAGAGGAATTAATAAACTAGTTTATAGATCGGATATTAAGGATAATAAATTTAATAAAGGCGAAATATTTTATAACAATAAGATAATAAGAGCGGTTTACTGGGAATATATAGCCATTAGAGATATTATATAAAAGGTAAAGAATAATTCCACTATAAAATAGGGAATATTAGTAGGGATTAAGACCCTACTAGATATAATATCTATTGCTTTATAAGATATAAAAGAAGTAGGACAGCAAGCTACTTTGGCACTTAATAAAGGTAAAAGGCTATAGGCTTAAGATTCTTAAGACGAGATAAGAGATAATTAAGATTCTTAAGATAAGATAAGGTAAGCTTAAGGACCTATAATAGATGGAAACCAATAGAGTAGAGCAGCGGCTTAGTTTAAAGATATACGAATAAGCTCGGGATAGAGTTTCCTACAGGCATAAGACTCTTAAGACGAGATAAGTAAGATTTAAGACTTTTAAGATAAGATAAGAATACCTAAGCCTAGTTAAACTAAGGTAGAAGCTAAGCTTAAGTTAGAAGCAAGCTTAGGATTAAAAAATCCAAGGGATTAAAATTTTAGAGTATAAATAAAAGCACCCATAAGTAAGAGGTAAGAGGCTTCTTTATAGATTAGAGAATCTATAATATAAATAGTAGTTAGACTAAGAGATAGATATATAGACCTAGAAGACCTACTAGGAGAACGTAGTATTCGGCCTAAAGATTAAAATGTTAATACTAAGATTAAGAAGTAGGATAACTTTAAGGATCCACTCGTAAGACGTAAAAGGAAAGAAACCATAGAGGAATTTAGAGCGAGAATTACCTTATAGTAAGATTAGAAACTAGATAAGAGATTTAGTATACTAGGTTGTATAAGGGACAGAGCACTTATATAAAGAATTACTAATAGACCTAGAATAGGTATACTAAGAGCTTAGTAGCTTACTAAACTGGAATAAGAAAAGGATTTAGGGATTTTAACTAGGTTCGAGGAATAATATATAAAGGGCTGTTAGAACGTAATAATAAGAAGATACTTCCTTACAGACAAGCCGTATATACTCCAGCAGCTATACCAAAAGTAGTATAGGCAGAGCCATAACGATAAGTAGGAAGATTTCTATATATAGTTGGACAAGAAAGTTATCTAAGACTACCCAATTATAGAAAAGGCTATAAGTTATATTAAAGGAGCCTTAATTATAATATTAAAAGACCTAAAGGAGCGGTTAGAGGACTAGAGAAGCAAGAGGTAAATTATAGTACCTGCGAACGAAGTTATAACGCTTAAATTAATATAAGAGAGGTTTAAACTTAAGGATAAAGATAAGCTAAGAGTTGGCTTAAAACACTAAGCATATTATATACTAGTATGGATTATATGCGTAAATAATGCGTATAATATGTATAGAGCACCTAAAGATAGGAACTAGAAATATCTAGCGAGGATATATTAGTTATTAAATAAGGTAAAATATTAAAATGCTAAGTATATATATAGTTGGCACCTAGTAGAAGTATAAAGCTAAGGGGACTTAATACTTTAGCTAGGGAGATTCCTTATAGAAAAATGCCTAGATAGACAATAGTAGTAGAAATACCTAGAGAATACGTATTTATGGTATATTAAAGATAAAAAGCGAACTAAGTATTGGCTAAAAACGGACTAAGTATAAACAGGATTAAGCAGCTAATAGTTAGGAAAATTAGAGGCCTATAGGACTAAAAAGAACTAGTGGTAGAGCCTTAGACCCTTAAAGGAATTTAAGGATAACACTTAAATTTATAAGCTAAATAGCAAGATTAACAGTTTAAAGCATTAATAGATAGTGGAGTAATAAGGAACTATATCTTACTAATAGTAGTTAAAAGAATGGGGTTACTATATAGGAAAAAGGAATGTTTTTACCTATTAGTTACGATTTTAGGAGATCCAATAGCCTATAGAGGAGGCATTATTAATCTTAAAATAGGACCTATTTAGCTAACTATTAAAGGGAGATAAATTAAGATATCTTTTGATATATTACTATTAGGAAATAATAAGGCAGTATTAAGAATGCCTTAGTTACAGGAATATAATCTAAAGATTAATTAGGTTATAGGTTAGGTCGATATTAAAGATACTTAACGCCGTAAGATATAATAATAAGCTAAAATAGTATAGTACTAAGTAGGAGCGACCTACAAAGAAATAGAAAAAGGGCTAAGCTATATACTAAAGAGATACCACAAGTATAGCAAGAAACTATAGTCACTAAAAAGTAAAAAGCTATTAGAGTATATAGTATGGGATTATAAGATAGAATTAGAACTAGAAATAAGTTTAAGGTTTTTTCTAATCTATAAGCTTACCAAAAAAGAAGGTAGAGCATTAAAAGAGTTTATTTAGGAAAACTTATAAAAGGGATATATTAAACTATTATAGTTATTAGCGAGTTATCTAGTACTATTTATACTAATGAAAAACGGCAAACTAAGGCTGTGTATTGACTATAGGCAGTTAAACAGCATTACTAGGAAGGATAGGTATTATTTACCCTTAATTAGTGAAATCTAAGATAGGATAGGTAACGCGTAAATCTTTATAAAGATAGATCTAAGATAGGCGTACTATTAGATTAGAATTAAGGAAGGTAATAAATAAAAGGCAGCCTTTAAATTAAAGGAATGACTATATAAGCCATTAGTTATATAATTCGGGCTTATAAACGCATTAGTGACATTCTAGAAGTGTATTAACAATATATTAGGAAAATACTTAAATAAATTTATTATGGCATACCTTAACAACATTATTATCTATTTAATGACTAGGGAAGAATACGGGGAATATATTAAATGGGTTTTAAAGAGACTATAAGAAAAATAGATGCTAGTAGTAATTAAGAAATACAAGTTCTTTACTAGGAAGACCGATTTTATTAAATTTATTATTAAATTAGGCTAACTTAGTATAGATCTAAAAAAGATTAAGGCTATAGTAAACTAGTAGAAACTAAAGAACGTTACGCAGTTAAGATTATTCTTAGGGTTTTGCAATTATTATAGAAGGTTTATAGCGCAGTAGTTAAAGGACATTAAACTATTTACGCGATTAATAAAGAAAGAAGAACTATAGGCATAGAGAAAGGAACAGTAGAAATTATTTAAAGAAATTAAGAGGTTATTTACCTAGGAGCCAGTTCTTAAGATTTATTAACTAGAACTAGAAACGGTTATAAAAACGGATACATTAAACTTTATACTAGAGGCGTGCTTTATATAAAACCATTAGAATGGATAGCACCTAGTAATATACTATAGTTAAAAGATAATACTACTAGAGTTAAACTATAACATCTATAATAAGGAATTATTAGGTATAGTTACAGTACTAAAGAAATAAAGAGCATTCTTATAAGGTATAAAGAAACTATTTATAGTTAAGACGGATTATAAGAACCTAATAAAATTCCTAATAATAAAGGAACTTAATTAAAGATAAGTTAGATGGGCAGAGATGCTTATAGAATACTATTTTAAGATTTAGTATACTAAAGGCACAGATAATATATAAGCAGATGCTTTAAGTTAAAAAGCTAAACTATAGAATAACGAAAAGCCATTAGGGGCTTTACTGCGAAAAGACATAGATGGATTAATTAGGTATAATTATCTAAGGATTATAGCAACTTAAGAAGACAATAAACTATAAAAGTCTATAAGATACTAGAAAGCTTTTAGGTATAAAGAATTCTAAAAGCATAGCTAGAAAATCTATAAACGGATATATACAAAAATCGGGAAGTAAAGTATATCCTAAAAAGCATAGCAGAATAATTTATGGAAGATTTCTATAAAGGAATAACTTAAGGATATAATGGAGCCATAGGCTTAGTATTAAGACTCTAGGAGGAGTATATTATTAATAGAATCTAGGGCCTAACGCGAAAAGTTATAAAGAAATATCTAGATTGCTAAAGAAATAAACTAATAAGGCATAAGCCGTATAGAGGGCTATAACCTATTAAAATACTAGAGAGACTATGGGAGGTTATATTATAGGACTTTATTATTAAGTTACTAAAGTTAAAAGATCCTATTACTAAATAAGATTATAATGCGATTTTAGTAATAGTAGATAAGCTTATAAAGTAGGGATACTTTATAGCATATACAGAAGAAATATTAGCAGAAGATGTTGCTAGAATCTATATTAAAGAAGTGTTTATAAGATATAGAGCATTAAGTAAAATTATATTAGACAGAGATCTAAGATTTATAGTAGTATTTTAGGAGGTATTTTTAGCGGAATAAGGAGTTAGAGCAGCAACTTCTACTATATATTATCTATAGATAAACAGTTAAACGGAAAGACTAAATTAGACACTAAAATAGTATCTAAGATACTATATTAATTACGCACAGAACAATTAGGTATTATTATTTCTAGTTATATAATTTATATACAATATAACACCTTAAGAAGGAATAGGCATATTACTATTTAAGGCAAATTACGGATATAAGCTAAAAATATTGTTGTTACTATAATAAGTAAAGAAAATAAGTAGTATAGCTAAAGAAAGAATAAAGACATTAATAAATCTTTATATAAACCTTATAGAATTAAATAAAGAAAGTATAAGAGAGAATAAAAAAATACTATAATACTAAGAGATCTAAGGGACTAGATCTTAAGGAGGGAGATAAAGTGTAGCTACTATACAAAAATTTCAAGAGTTAACGACTAAGTAAGAAGTTAAACTATGTTAGACTAGGACCTTTCAAAATTATATAAAAAATTTTACTAGTTATATTTAAGTTAAACCTACTAGCTAAGATAAAAATCTACTCTGTATAGTATATTGTAATACTAAAGCCAGCACACGGAAATGCTAAGCTACTAGTCTACAAAGCAGACATATATAAAGGATAGAAAGAGAGTAAATAGCAAGTTTTAAAGATTGTTAGTTATAAGAATATTAATTAGAAGGGTTTTAATAGGCGTAGTATACGCAACCTAACGCATACGTATACGTATACGTATATATATATATATATGGGGGAGGCTGCAGGGGAAACATAGGCTAGTTGGACAAGGTCTTAATAGTTAGAGATATAGGCCAGCTTATAGGAAGGGGGGACACAAGCTTAGTTAGTAGGAGAGGGGGGAGCAGGTTACCTGGCACGGGACCTAGTCTATGGCCCCCTCCTATAAGACACGGTCGGCCTATTATAAGGAGACTCTTATAGGTAACGCGAAACGACTACCTAGAGTAGTTGCGGGGCGTAGTGCGTAATAGCCACTGCTGGCTTTAGGGACCTTACCCCTTAGCTAGGCTCTAACCCCTAGTATACCTAGTAGGTAGGCAGGATTACGTCCTGGCCGGAGAGACTACTACGCGGCTTAAGAGAGCGGATGCGCGTATTGGTGCACCAATAGACGGGACTGCTCGCTCGCTAGGGCAGTACGCCAGTAAGGTACGCTTAAGGAGTAAATAGGAGTTACTTAGGCGGGAGAGGCTTTGGCTAGGCCTTAACTGTAGAAGGTATACCTAGCTATATTACAGGATGCAGCCACAACACCCTCGTAGGATTACGCCAGTAGGCGCGTAAGATGGGAGTTGCAACCCCTGCAAATGGTAGCTTATGCCCATGCCGGCGGAAACGATAAAGAGAGGCGTAAAACTAGAGGCTATGGAAGGCTCCTAAGCCGTATAAAAGCGTACCAACTCTAGGAGGAAACTCTTATATAGACCGCTGGGGGGCGGACTAGTACTTGGGCTAATAACCCATTATAAGATATCTAAAAGAACTGGTAAGATTCCCCGTGTTATAGGTGGTGGCAGCCAACTGCTTATAGACTAGGACTAAAGCACTAGAAAACTGGGGTAGAGGCCTAGATAAGTAGGTATGTAGAACTCTACTGTATTACTAGCTAATATATAACTACCTGCCTTTACTAAAGTAATAGGAGAGGATAAAGAAGGTAGATGCTTTAGGGAATGTAGAGTACTATAAACCCCTAAACATCTACTACTAGACTGCAACCTATATAGAGAAGAAAGAAGAGAAATGCGAAAGAAACTAGGCTCTTCTCTCTCTCTAAAGAAGCTATTTTGTACATAAAAAGGAAGAGAGGCGCTTTTTCTATTTCTAAGTAGGACAGGGATAGC
>Ga0307515_10019657_pt1 | contig 12128 bp, 8 predicted proteins | sample 17_EM_MG_FD_194513 | JGI IMG/M metagenome (GOLD analysis project Ga0307515, IMG submission 194513) | Populus trichocarpa ectomycorrhiza microbial communities from riparian zone in the Pacific Northwest, United States - 17_EM | ecosystem: Host-associated > Plants > Roots > Unclassified | place...
GTCTTGATAACCGGTCAGGGAGCCAGAGTCCACGACCCTACGACGGACATCAGTCCACCCTCCGTTCTCACATCTCTGTATCTATAGGTGGTGCTGCTGGACCAGCTCGACACGCAGCATGGTCATTCGCGAAGAACGGGTTCGTACCTCACATCCTTGGATCGCTAGGATCTGGTTCTCAAGCCTTTTCCGTGTTCCTCGTGTAGGGCGAACGTTGTAATCGGGGATATCTTCTCACCGGGTGCCCAAACTATTGTAGACAAAATAAATAAGTTACCATCTGGTAACGGGAAAGCCTGCTGGAAACGATGCGATGTGACCAGTTGGGAAGATCAGGTCGCTCTGTTCGAGTTTGCAGTGACAAGGTTCGGAGGTGTTGATATCGTTGTGAGTCTACCCTTGGCACCCGCTGCTTATCGCTGGGAGGGAGTCGTTGACCCTGTACGTCCGCACGCTGTGCATGAATGACAGATCGCCGGTGCCAGAGTCGGAGAAATTCAGAATTTCGGGACGCTACAGGTCTCAGAAACGAACGGGAAGCCCGTCCAGCCGCATCTCAAGACACTTAACGTGAATCTCATTGGGGCGATATATAGTAAGTCCCAGTCGCATCCCCGATGTCTACCGTCTCTTGAATCCTCAAGTTTCATGCCCGCTGTAGCCACACAACTCGCGTTGCATTACCTACCAAAGACCGAGAGCCAAGCGGGTCCGCTTAAGTATGTCGTTCTTCTCGGGTATTTGGGTATGTCCGGCCCTGTCATCGATGCACATCCTACGATCACTCTCCTGACGGTGATATCTGTCGAAAGCGTCGTGGACTGCACACCCGGATCAAGAGATCTTCGTCACTTCTCAGCACGGGTTACTCGGCTTCGCGAAATCAACGCAACCCGTTCTTACACTCAATGGAATCCGCATTGCGACGGTCCAATCTACATGTTTCCCAGGTATGCAACACATCGGTTCATCTTCCGCTTGATGATAATACTAGGTGGACCGCGTACTGATGGTCCGTTGTACGCGACAGGTCACGGTGACACAGACCTAACTTTCAGGAAGACCGCGAATGCCATGTTCTTTTGTGCGACAAACCCAGACCCTAACGCGAACGGGAGCGTGTGGGCGTTGCTGCAGAATGGAACTATACAGAGGATGGAAGAAGCGCAGGAAAGGGGGAGTCTCGGGGGACCGCCTGCATATACTGATCTATAGAACCTCGGGGCTTTGGAAAGAATGCGGGGTGTAGGATACAATTTTGTCGATCGCCAGCCGCCAGCGACGGGGTAGTGCAGAATGTTTCATTATAATACCCGTGAGTTAAACGGTGTTCTATCTGACGATACAGTGAATGCCCTTGAGATAAAACACGTAGCAAATTGTGTGTTTGCCTTGACAGTGACTAACAACTTCGAGGGGGAGGCAGCCCACGAATCAGCCGCTCGTACCGTAGGGGGTGCTGTCCCATTCGGGCGGATTCTCCTCAACCCTGTACTCCACACGCCCAACGTGCTCCCTGAGCTTAAACACCTCCTTCCCTGGCAAAAGTTCCCCCAGGCCAACTATCGTTACCAACTTGAGCCCTGCACCTCTCAATGCCCGCTCCTTAGCCACGATCATCAGTGGCTCGATATAGAACCCACTCCGTGCCTCGACGTAAAGAATGAGTTCCTTCAAGTTGGGAAGGAACATGATCTTTGAACGGCCCACACAGCCTGGATTCAGGACGGCGATAAAATCTAAGTTCTTGCATCGAATCAGCGTGAGGGTGTGAAGGCCGTTCATGTGAGGGAGGATATCGAAGGGAGTGAGCCCGTGAAGGCCCGTTAGCAATCGATAGTTGTATTCCGTAATGGTCAAACTTCGGACCTCATGGAGGCGGGACTTGAAATAGTCCAGGGACTGGAGAATTTGACGGTCCACTGGACCATCCCAAAATGTTAGGTTTTCCTCACCCTCCCGATGACCAATCATGTAGAGTGCCCCATTCGGTCCAACTAGTAGTACGCACTTTCTTTCTCTCCCAAAGTAGAGATTGACTGCGGTGATACGGAAGAGGTTCCTGAAGTTCTTGGAGGTCTTTGGTAGGCAGGCCCCGATAAATGGCTTTTTTTCACCGAAGTTGAAGTCCAGGACCAGGGACGCCCCATCTGGGATATGCAGGTGATTGAGGAGGACGCCGTATCCTGTACCTCCGGAAATAGTAAGGGTTTTCAAGTTGCCTAGGGGTACCACTCGCGAAGTGCAAACATTGGACGAGGTTGGGATTGAGTCGTGGAGTGTGATATCCCTGAGATTTTGGGCATTCTCGAGGAAGCCGAGGAGTTGCTTCACGGTGACTCCGCTGTCTGGTGCACAGCGAAGTTTGAATGCGGTGAGGTTCTGGAGATTCTTCCAGGGTAAACGCGTGGCAACTCCTCCGAGGGTCAACGTGTTTAGCGATGAAAGATCGCCATTGAGGAGGTTTATGTTGAGGGCAGGAGCGAGGGTACAACTGAAGTCGATTATCAGTTCCTTGAGGGAGGGTGCGGGGGAAGTCAGGTGTTTGGTAAGATTCTGGAGGGGATCCGTGATTCCGATGATCGTGAGGGACTTGAATCGCCTGATATGTGGGACCGCCAGAAGGAGGGCTTCCTCGAGGGAGCATTCAGCCTTGGTCTTGCATAGCGTGGCCTCCAAGAGTAACGATCTGGAACGTTCGATGTAGATGCGTGTTTTGTTCACACTCTTGAAATCCAAGTTGGTCCACAGTGATGGACGAGAAATGAATAGGTTTCTCCAACTGCGGCACACGTGAGTCAACATGACCAAGTCCTTGCTTGTGTCTATGTATTGATGTTCCCAGTAGTTCGGGATGAGGGAAAGGACTGCTCCGGGGATCCGGTTGATGGGAGCGAAATCGTTCTTCATAGACCGAACCGAGCCGAGCACTTCCAGAACGTCCTTCTCGAGAAGGTCGATCTGCAAAAACAATACAGACGTGTAAGCCAAACATTCTTGCCCGGACTGTTTTTGTTTCATTTCGCTTCACCTCAACTTGGTTCATCGTTGTTGCAACCCTGCAGATTTCGGAATTCAGTACTCGTACTCCATGATGAGTAACGACTCAGGGCCTCGAACGTACTTTCCACCAAATGCGGAATCGCGTAGCTTCATCTTGGCTGCAGATAAGTGCTGAGACAGGGTGAAACGGCAACCAGAGCAGGGCCCTCCACCGCCGATGGAGACGGACATTGCGATGTTGACAATGGGCGCTCCGTGTGAAGCGCTATAGAATACGACGATCAGTGTCTAATGCGGCGATCGCTGACTCGCGGGTGGCGTTCGTTGGCTGGGAACTGGGCACGTTTCGTCAGACAAAACCCTCCTCCTTTTCAGAGTCGGGGAATAATAGGAGCAAACCGGTGTATGATGGGAGGTAATTGTACGATGTGCACGTAGTAATAAGGTCCACGCTCAGAAACTGGTCTAACAACGTAACGAGCTCATGTCTACGATAGTGTCCGCTGCCAATGCGTGACACAACGCCCGACATATAGGAGGGTTGCTGCAGTATGCACAACTCCTCCAGAATATACCGAAATCTGAGGTGGCAAGATAGGTAAGCCATTCGAAATGGAATCACAAGCCAGGAGAGAATGTTCTCACTTAACTGCCCCCCCCCCCAATCTATCGATCGGAGATGCTGTCCCATTTGGGTGGCTTCTCCTCGAACCTATATTCCACATGCGTGACATATGCCTTTAGTTTGAATACTTCTTTCCCTGATACAAATTCCCCTAGGCTGACTATCATCATCACCCGGAGCCTTGCACCTTTCAAAGCTCGCCCCTTTGCCATGCTTATCAGCTCCGTGATATTGAAAGAATCCTGTTCCCTGACGTATAGGACAAGTTTCTCTAGGTTGGGACAAAGAAGCTGCTCCGAGGAATTTTGGTCCGGGTCCAAGGCAAGGATGAATGGTAAGTTGTTGCACTGGGTTAGGGTAAGGGTGCGGAGGGAAATTGTGCGGGCGAGGAGTCTGAAAGGATCAGAGTGAGCCGGTTCGGTTGGCGTTGGAATTTCGTGCTTTGTGATCGTCAGTGTCCGGATCTCCAAGAGGTTGAAGGGGACCAGGCAGCGGGCAACCTCACGGTCCCGAACAACCGACTGATCTTTCCTATGGTAAAACATGTACAATTCTCCACATTTTCCATGCAGTCGCAGAGATATCTCTTCCCCATCAAAGCGGATATTGACTGCGGTGATACTTGTGATGTTCTCTAGCTGGCCCAAGGTCCGTGGTAAGTATTCACAAAACTGGGACTCGTTGTCAACAAACTGAAACTTCAGGGTCAACGACGCCCCTGCTGGGATAGAGAGGTGGTTAAGGAGAATGGAATGTTTTGGATCCGCGATGATAGTGAACTCCCTCAAGTTGGATAGGGATACTATCCGCCTGCGAGGGGCATTGGAAGAGCTCGGGAGCGAGTGAAGTGTAATGGTCCTGAGGCGAGGGGTATTCGTGAAGAAATTAAGGAGTTGTGTCATGGTGATGATATTGTTCGGGGCAAAACGAAGATCGAATGTGGTGAGGTATTCCAGTTTTGTCCAGGGTAGATCCGTGACAACTCCTCCTAGACGTAGTGTGTGCAAAAGCCGGAATCTCGCATTGAGAAGCATATTGTCGAGGAGGGGAGCTGCGGGGTTGCAGGTGAGATCGATTTTTAGTTCCTTGAGAAAAACCGTATTTTTTGAGAGGTCTTGGAGGAGATTCCTGAATCCAATGATGTCCCTGGACCCAACGATGCTGATAGATTGGCAGCAAGTCTTGATCTTGGGGATAACCAGAGGAAGAACTTTCTGGAGGTAGGCTGCGTCCCAGTCGGAGCAGAGGGAAATTTTCAGGAATGATTTTTTGGCACGTCGGATAAAGGCACGTGTTTTGGCGATATTTTTACAATCAAGGTAAACCCATAGCCAGCGACGGGCAATGAGTAGTTCTCTCCAACCGCGGCATACGTGAGTCAGTGTGACCAGGTTTTTGTCCCTTTCTGTGCGACTCCAGTACCTCGGGATCAGGGAAAGGATCCCTGGAGGAATCCGGTTGATGGGTGTAAGACTGTTTCCGATGGTCCGAATCAAGCTAAGGACTTCCATCGCGTCCTTCTCTAGAGCAGTGACCTGCAATAATGGCACAAGCACGTAAGTCAATGCCAACACCAACTGAATATCGTTTCCCTCTAATTCACCTCAACTCGGTTCATGGTCGTCGTAACGCTACAGAATTCATATTTCAGTGCCCGGCGGTGAACGACAACTTCGGACCCAAACAAACCTCCCACAATAAGTAGAACTCTGCAGCTTCTTTTTGGCCGCATACAAGAGTTGAGGTACGGAGAAACTGCGACCTGGGTAGGATTCCCAGCCGCCGACGGAGATAGACATTGTGATGTTTGAGGGAGAAGAGGTGGTGGTCAGAGCGCTCCGCGAAATGATGTGACGGACTCAATTGCCGTATGTGGCACGCCGACCTCATCCATGGCACAAGCTCATATCTGCGATTGCTTGTCAACGCATAACGCGATATCTTACATGTAGATGGGTTTGTTACAACCCGTGATAAAAAGGGGGAGTGGGTTTAATCATGTACCAAAGTATAATTTACCAACAACCGTCACCCCTTCGTCATGAGGGAAGAGCGAGAGCATCTCGAAAGTCCGAAATCAGCTCGCGAACCGACCGAGAGACCGCAAGGCCACCCACCAGTCCAGAGCAAAGGAAACCGGAGTCTACTTCTGCCCCTCATCCCCAAAATCATGAGGCAACAGGAACGATAACGTTCAATTCCAGGAACTCGTCCTCCAACTTGCACTCAACCTGCGACAAGCGCTGCCTAAGGTCAAAAACCTCCTTCGGCGACGCTAACAATTGCGTACAGATCACCTTGAGGGATCTCGAGGGAATTTTTCCCTTCAGGACGGAGGACGACAGGTTGTGGCATTCGGTCGGCGTGGGGGTGCGAAGGTTGTCCATGCGGAGGAGGGTGTGGTACGGAGAGAGCTCCTCGTTGCTCGCTTGAGGTGCAGCGGCGTAAGTCCTGCGTAACCGCCGGCCTTTCTGTGTCCAGAGTATCAGGCATAATCACATCGTCATCATCAATGCGTTGGGCGGGATGGGGGGCGATTGGTTCGGCTAAGTCAAATACGGTGGAGAGCCGCAGACAGCAAACTCCTACAAGCAAGGTAAGGGGCGTGCTTAAACAAGCCAAGTAGGGAGGAGGTTTTGAAAATTCTTTGAGAACTGACAGTCCAGTGACGACTCCCTCAAGTTCCAGCGTTCGTACCGATGAGAGGTTCCCACCGGAAGGGGGGTCAGGGAGGACATCCTCCCGGAATCCTGTGGTGGCAGGGGACTTTACTTGACCAACATACGGGGTCCGCCAGGCGTAGTGTATCACGGTGTTACGAAATGCCCTTTTCTTTGTCTTTCTTGAGGGAGATCTCGATCTCCAAGGGTGACCAGTGATGATTTAGGACGTTTGAGACAGTCGGGGGTCTCGTTAACGTCCGCACAATCCACAACGGGGAAAACGACGTTTGGGGGCGTTCGGCTGATGAGCGCGAAAGCGCTCTTCAAAGACTGGACCATCCTAACACGTCCTCTCCTAGAGCATCGACCTAGCGACAAAAGACGCGTAGGGTGCCATGCTGGTATCAGCCCTTTTGTTTAGCTTCAACCCAGTTCAAGGTTTCCGCAACCCCACAGGACCAATCTTCCAAAAATCGATAGATTGTGGTCCCGGTTAGCGACACACCTTCTGCCAGATCTGATCCCTTGTATTTTCCTTTTGGTCGTATAGGAGCTGAGGTATGGGAAAACTTCTGCCAGGGTAGGATTCCCCACGATCGGCTGAGATAGACGACGTGATGCTAAGGGAAGGATGGCACAGCCAAACAAATTGGGAGATGCGACAGAGCAGACTACCACTCAGGTCAGCGAGACACGGGATGCGAGGAATTAGAATGTGACGCGTCTGTTTGCGATTCACTCATGATGGGTGCGAGTCTCTCGTGATCTGCCCCGCGATGAGATATGGCTAGGTGACCGAGAACGGTCTGAAGGGTCGTGGTTTGGGTGGTGTCCCAGCTCGTCACGTCCGCGATCCGGGCCGGTATCTCACCGGCACCTTTGACTCCGAGGCGACTCCGAGGGGATCTTTTTGTCTTCATTCCGACCGTCGTCACACCCCTTCGTTCATGAACGGCCCGAACGCTCTCTTTGTCTTCTCAGCAGCACACGATCTCTCCTCATCTATCGGCGAGGGGGAAGTTGGCCACGAAATCACTCGCACTTCCTGCAACGTCTCGCGGAAGTGTTCCTCAGGCTCTTCACGTGGTTTCCATGCCAACTGTCCGCCTCCTCTGCTTTGAATTACCCTCTTCACCGGTGTCCCATATTGGGTGTAAAAGTCTCATGCATGGACGAACACTGATTACCCTCACCCGGCTTCCTTCCCGACCGAGCTTTACCATTACACCATGTCCCTTCTCTCTCCTACACAGCGGGAAATCACCCTGGGCGAAGTTCTCCTTGTGGGACCTATGTACTACCTTTTGTGATATCAAGACATGGGTGACTGCTCTCGGGGGCGAGGATACATGCGTCTACCTCCCCAGGCCACCATACTCTGGACTTCTTCATTATTCTCTCGTATTAGTATTCTCCCGTCGAGGCGGTTCCCCTGCTGCTAAAAATACGTCTGCTCGCCTGTTATAGCAGGCGCGTTTCCTGTCTTATATTGGCTTTGATGCATCCTTCGCCTGTCCGTCATTCGCTACGACCGTCTCAGACACTTGCGTACGCCAGAATATGCACGCGAGGCCATAGGTGGCCCAGGCAGTGAGCGCTTGAGCGTTGACGTTCAGGATTTCTGGCAGTTGAGAAACGACCCTCTTTTTTGTCGTCGACGGAACTTGAGAAGCCCGGCGGTGGCTACCATTTGCCCGGTCGGGGTCATAGGACGGTTTGTCTCACGTTCACGTGGATAGCATGGTTCCTGTTCGTAAGGTGATTGATACCACTGGTCGGGGTGACCGCTTTCCTAAACCCGGCTACTAAATTAGTCGTGTTTACCGCCGCCGGTAAACGGAGGGGATCAAAATTCCGTTTTAGACTCATCCTTTCCCGATCGTGTTTGCTTCCCCTCTTCCTTCGTACGGTATTCGCGAGCTATAGATCGGGGGTGCGTTTTGTTCCCCAGTCCCCCCATTCTTTCATTTATCCTCCGGGTCCCAGCAGCATCATGGAGACGAGATCTTGTCTGCGAGGGAATCCGCCGAATCCGAAACGGCATCTGGTTGGGGGGCGTGGTTCATCGACTTTGTGGCGTCGCCTCGTGGTATCTACACCACCGTACAACCACGAGGCTTTGCTGCAGGGGGGGGGTTAGAGGGAGCAGATCCATCGAGAACACCGCGTGGAGAGAACACAGCCGTCCCCCGGTCCCGAGGATCTCCGGTCACCCAATGGTTGGATACTCGGTGAATATGGCTAAATTCACCGCAATTAAGATCCAGATGCGATCTCCTTCGATTTGACGTCGCTTCCCTTGATCTGAGTCTGGGTCACCGTCCAAGTATTCTCCCGCCACATCGGTCGATGGTGCACTCTAACCTTCTCCCGGGCGGACTGGATTGGAAAACAATATAACCTGACACGGCCAAGGAGAACGTTGATCGATGGTTCTCTTTCTGTTATGGAGCGTATCCTCTTGATCTGGGAAGCGACCACATGCGGTCACTTGTTTTCATTCTCCGGTGGCTCGTACTTAAACCACTCTCCTCTCTTTCAACTTTCAGCCTGTCTTCTCCTCAACCTCTGTCCTTTCGATGAACGCCCCACCAGTTTCCGCACCAATCTTTGACGAGGCTTGCCCCAGGAAAACTCGATGCGAAAATCGATGGACGGCTGCAGAGGACAAGATTCTTCTCGCTCAAGTTCTCAAAGGTGACTCTCTCCCGCGACTCTAGACTCCGACCCATAACCTCAACCGACATCCCCAAAGCTAACGGCCGCTCGATCTGCTGGAGATCTGTCGCTGCCGCGTTGCCAGGAAGGAACAACAAGTCCTGCAGGAAGAGGTACCTTTTCTCTCGCCCTTAGTTCTTTCTACGTACCAATCCGGCCGCTTGTTCTAGATGGATCCATTCCCTCAATCCCGGGCTGCGAAAAGGTGCACAAGTTGTAGATACGGCGTGTGTACCAATGTCTAACCGCCACCATCGATTGCAGGCAGATGGACCGCCCCTGAAGATATCGCCCTCACGGCTGCGGTAAAGGTCCACGGAAAGCACTGGTTCCAAGTTGCCCGCATGCTAGGCAACGGACGGACTGATGACCAATGCGCTAAAGTACGTCACCAACCAGTTGTCCACGGCCGCGCCTAATCTGTTCACTCCAGCGATGGAGAGAAGCCCTCGACCCGAACATCAAACGAGGACCCTGGGGTGATCATGAGGATGAGAAACTCATCGCAATGTTTCGGATCCATGGTCGTAAATGGAACGACATCGCTGCCTCCCTCGATGGTCGGCCACCAGTCCAGGTACATCCAATTTATTTCCAACTCGTTCGAATCCACCTGACGGCTGATCCCCAGTGCCGCAACCGCTGGCTTAGTCTCGTTCGGGCTGGTAGACTCGAGGACGACACCGTCATCAAGCCTGAGCTCCGCGACGAAGACTTACTTTTTCATCTCCCCGCTCCTGGGCCTGAGGTTTGCGTCAATCTGTTCTGACTATCGAGTAGACTCTCAACTGCATCATATATAGGCCGCTTATCAGCCCACGTTCGAGGCCACCCCGGGAAGTGACCCCGCCTTCGGTCACTTCCCGCTCCGTAAGTCCTCATGGGGAGACTACCAAACCAACACGTCATACGACGAGCATCTTGAACAACCCCAGCTATACCCTCCTACTTACCCTGGAAGCCAATACCACGGACAACCCACTGTTCCTCCAATAAGGACCATGAATCCGGTTGGTCCTGCCTACTACCCTCCCTCCCACACTGCCGGCCATCCTCCGTCTCCACATGTGCCCGTAGAGGAGGATCAGCCTGATTCGGGACCCCTCCATGTTTTTGCCCCGACCCCAGTAAACCTCGTCATACAAACAAACTTTACTCGCGTGGAGCATAATTACTATTACTCTAGCCAAGAGTCCGACACCTCTTCTGGTTACGGATCGACACCCCCTCCCACTACAGCATCTTCGACCCGATCATCGTTCTCTTTTAGCCCTGCTGACTCCCCAACCAGTCCCTACGACCAAACCCAGGAGCAGACAATTGGCCGCACCTCGCAAAGCCATCCGACCACACACGGCCCCTACCTTCCCTACCCACTTCATCACCAGTACGATGTAGGCGACAGCCGCCGCTATCAACCATTCCCCCTCACGGAACATGAGATCTCCCCGTGTCACAGCTCCTCCGATGAACAAGCCCACCCGCATGGAGGGTACTATACGAGCTGTGTTCGGCAGTACCCTGGCGATTACGAATCCACCGATCGAGACTGCGGGTACGAGAGCGAACCCGAGTCCGATAAAGGGTGGGTAACCTATCCAATTCCAGGGTACGGAATTTGTACTACGCCGAATCGGGCAGCGGAGATGTGGAGGCATACATCATGGTTCCACTCCAGCATGGCCAGGAGTGGTGGTGGTGATACAGGAAGCGGCGAAGCTACTGACGCTAGCATTGGTGACTTTGGGTCTGTTGAACGCCCCACCGACTACGGCGTGCAGAGTTGCTGATCTGCCCGCCAAGCGACGGACTTGTGGAATGTCTCCATCCTTTCCCATTTCAACGTTTACTGCTATCTCCATATTCGTCCAGGTTCTCTAGGTCCCACGGCTCTATCGTTTACTTGCAAATGCTTTCCTCACAATCTGTTGCCTCTCGTTGATTTCTCTTTGGTCTGCTATCCGGTTCTGCTTCCTCTCGCATTCCTCTCAATCTTTCCAAATGTTACACTTTATCCTTTTTCATCGTCTGTTTACTCTGTTTATGCTGTGTTCCCTGCTGATGCATCCTCTCGATTACTTTACTCATCTGTCGTCGCACCATCTTGTTGTCTGTTCACCAAATTCGTCGTGGGTAGGTGACGTCGTTTTCCTCCGACTTGTCCCAAAATTAGTAGTTCCCCAGACATAACCACTACGCGAGTGTATATATCCATCATCGTGTGCTTAATTTGCTCATTACAACGAGCCCCGTTCCGATAGACCGGAATACATGAGCTCCAATCTGTTGTTTACGCATCATGTATCGGCTTCTACCGATTGCCACCCTCTTGATGGGATTAGGGGTCGATCGCGCCACCAGCATCGTGGCATCAGCGTGTCAGCGACCTGGTTTTCCCACTCGCCGGTCACTCGACCTGTAGGCTGTAATAACACTCAATCACTACGACTTCTTGACAGTGGAAAGATTGAGCTGGGCGGCATTTGTGGGACCGGTTCGCATTGCCGCCGCTTCTGTCAAAGAGGTAATGCCTCGAGGTCGGCAGGAATGTTCGTATTGTTAAGTGACTGTCTGTAAGGCTACGCCGTGTACACTTGTACACCTAGGTAAACGCCTATACCCTTTTAAGGGAGGTTTCGGAGCGTGGATGTTAGTTATCTCCAAACTGCGCATCTGGAGTCTGGCGCCTCGGCCGTTTCCCTCTCGAAACTCGGCCAACCCTCCAAACTCTGGGGAGACTGGAAGGACGGTACCCCCACCTACTTCAACTCCACCCATACGTAGGCTACTGGCACCACCTCAACGCTCAACTCTCTAGTTTCGTTGGTCCACACGATGTGGAAGTTCCCAGGTATTGAGCAATAATTACTATAAACCCTCGGCTAACGACACCCTTCTCCGACGGTATATGGTGTTACGGACAGTCACCTTTTTTGCACGTTGTAACTTGGGAACTGTCCGGGAGTAGCGAGCGCACCTTTTCAATTCTTCCATCGAGGGTGGGCAATAAACGTGAGAACCGATGTTTATTGTGGGAACGGCACACAGAAATGATATCTCGACAACGGAACACTATAGGTGATCACTAGTCACTATTAGTACCCGTACGGTTGTATCCG
>Ga0307515_10019658_pt1 | contig 12128 bp, 16 predicted proteins | sample 17_EM_MG_FD_194513 | JGI IMG/M metagenome (GOLD analysis project Ga0307515, IMG submission 194513) | Populus trichocarpa ectomycorrhiza microbial communities from riparian zone in the Pacific Northwest, United States - 17_EM | ecosystem: Host-associated > Plants > Roots > Unclassified | place...
AAACAACTAAGTTTAAGTTCAACTACTCCCCCATGCTACATTAGGAATTACAAATTCTAGGTAAGGATAATGTAAGCCTGATTATTTTGTAAATATCTTGTTTGAATTTTGTGATTTATCTGAGAATTGAATTTTTGAGTTTGTTTTGTTGTCATAGCATCGACGACAATCCCAGCTCTCATTGAGAGGGTTGATTTCTCTACCCAGAGAAAAAATGTTGGGAAAGCTCAAGCTGTGGCGCGTGCCATTGAAGATAGGAAGAGAAGGTGGGTTGGGAGTCCATTGCCGAAAGAACCCACAAGAAAAGAGTGAACGTGGCTGTGTTTTGGGTTTTGGATCGTGGGTTTTCATGGTAGAGATGAAGGTCGGTTCAGGTTCAAAAGGTGCAAACAACACTACGCAGGAGAAATCTAACAAGGTATTGTTGCTTGGACTCTCCATTTTTCTTTTTCTTTTTCTTTTTTTCTATTTTATTGGTGGTATTTTTTAATCAACCATAAACCATGATGACCCCAAGTTCCCCGTAATACCCGGGTCAAGTTAGACCTAAATCCAAGCCCATTGGGCTTCCCTAATATAACCCTTCCTTCCAGCAGAAAGAGCCCGGAAACTAAGCACATACCAAGAAAGCTGATATGTCAACTTCTTATTAGTGAATTGACAGGAAGGAAGGTCTTAGGTCCGTGTCGGTGCTGAACCGTAATAAAGAAGGAAAGCAAGCAATCACCGTAAAATAAAATAAAATATCTAACTCCCTTTCTTTTCTCTATCCGTTAAATTACCCCTCCCTAAATTCCCTTCCCCCTCCCCAAATAAAAAAACAAATCTACACAATGTCATCCCAGTCTCCGCCAGTCCTCCCGATCACAAACCAGCAACAACCACCCGCCGCTGCCGCCTCCCAACCACCTCTCCCTCCACACGCCCTCCGCGCATTCCTCAACAACATTACCGAATCCGTCCGCAACGGTTTCGCCCAACGCCGCCCCTTTTCCGAACTAATCGACCGATCCGCTTTCTCTAAACCTGAATCCATATCCGAAGCCACAACTCGCATCCGTAAAAACTACTCCTACTTCCGCATCAACTATCTTACCGCTATTTCCGTAATCCTCGCATTTTCCCTCCTTTCTCACCCTTTCTCTCTCCTCCTCCTCCTCGGCCTGCTCTGTTCTTGGCTTTTCTTGTATCTCTTCCGCGCTTCGGATCAGCCTTTGGTCCTCTTCGGCCGGACTTATAGTGACCGTGAAACGCTCGGGATTCTGATTGCATTGAGTGTTTTCGTGGTTTTTCTAACTAGTGTCGGATCTGTGATAATATCGGCGCTTTTGGTCGGTGTTGGGATCGTTTGTGCTCATGGTGCTTTTCGTGTTCCTGAGGATCTTTTCTTGGATGACGTTCCAGAAAATGCAAACACTGGCTTCTTGTCTTCCTTCCTCGGCAGCGCTGCCTCCAATGTTGTTTCCTCTGCGGCGCCTCTTGTGGCAGCCGCCCGTGTTTGAGGATTGGTTAAATTGATAGATGAAATAAATACAGAATTTATATGAATAATGGTTAAAATTGTCTTCTTTTTTTTGGATTTTGTAATTGTGGAAACGGATCTATAAGTTCTTTCCTTCCTTCATTTTTTTAGGATGCAATTCATATGATTGGGCTGTAATTAGTTTGATTTGAAGATTACTGAATTTGCATCTTGTCTATAAGTGATTGGATGGTTCATATTTGATGCACGTTGTAGACAGATGCATGGGATCTTCCTGGTCATGCACGGCTAGGAGATAGTTGTGATCTCACCGGCAGAGTCCAATGGCTGGGATTGCTGATGAACTTTCTAGATAGTCTAATTGGAATGCATGGTCAATCAAATATTCAGGATTTGGGGAAATTGCATCAAGTGCTGTAGCAGTCCTGCAATTCAGGGCGTACTTAGATACGGTGGTCTCCTTTGGATTCGTTGCTCGCTAACCTGCACCTGCTATTCTCTATTTGGCATTCCCTTAGATGCAAATAATTGTAGGCTTAAATGGATCAATTCTATGTTAAACTTGTGATTTTGTCAATCTTAGGATGGGGTCTAAATACACTACTTTCCTCTTTATCCTTTTTTGAGATCAATGTAACGGAACTTGCGTCATGTTGATAATATAATCTGAAACAGGCCATTTGCTGCTTGCCATCTGATTTATTGCTGTCTTGGAAGTGTGTTCTTCTGATTTTGCTGTGCTTTATTTACTCTAGTTTGCAGGTGTGCTTGCTTGTTGATTGAGCTCCAGCTATATGCAATGGCCAGGTTGATTGATCTGACCATACATTGCCTAATTTAGTGGGTATTACGATCTAGGTTTGAGCCCGGGGTATCTATGAGGTCTATGTGTGTGTAGCAGCTTGACAGTGGGATTGGTGGGTATATTAAACTTACAACTAGTCAATATTGACTTAAAAGTTAACATCCTTTCCATGGATTCTTGAAGAATAGCACTGCTCCTTATTTTTGCAAGCATGCAACCTGTCTTCTTAGGCTTCAATGGATCCATATTGTGTGAACCACTAGCTATAATTTTTGCCAATGAGGGATGGGTTTTGCAGACTTCTTGTATGATGATGTTTGCTTGTTCCTTTTGCTTCATTAATAACCTTCTTTACAGGCTATACTCTCCATGTTGTCGAATGAAGTTACTGAGGAGAACGGATGACAAAAATTCTCGTAAACTCACTGCAAACTCATTTGAGCACGATCTGAATTGCATGGGGCTTTTCTTTTCAGTGTGGTGATTGTGACTATGCCTTGTGCTTAATTATATTGGAATCTAAATTTAATTCAGATACGTATAACCAGTTTTTTTGGTGGAGAAGTGGTCCCGCAAGATGATCTTGATCCTTATCGATCCTTCTTTTCTCTATTAGTCACCCTGCTCTTTTGTTACAGTTGAATGTATCAATTTTGCTGTGCTCAAGAAGCCTGCTGTCTGCATGCAGGTGATGCAGCAAGTTTTTTTTTTTTATTTGTTGAGAAAGCATGCTTGCATGATTGTTCGTTTCATTTTGATTTTCTGAAGTTTAAAAAGGGTTATTGCTGTTGGTTTTTGCTTCAGCATTGTAATTTAAACCTAGCAAATCTCAAGTTGGATTCCTGGGTCTGCAAGTCAGAGACCCATATCTCATGCTCCTTTCTAAACCCATAACTCTCAAGTCTGCAGTCACATGGAGGAAGATGCCCTACACCTACTATGGTTCATGGCTCTATTCTCAACGATTAAATTCAGTTCTCCTTTGCCGCTTGGAAATTGGTGGTGGAGTTTAAGTCTCATCTCAGTGGGCTTTTATGCCAGGCTTAAATTTTGAAATGTGACGGTACAACTATTGATTCAAGACTTAACAAGGTTTTCATTCACGGGAAGTGCAGTGTGGCTTGTGGCCGCGGATTTATATATTTTTCTAAAGCTGAAAATGCAATTTTATAACAAGTAATCAATTATTTAGTCCAAAAATATCCATCAATGCAATCAAGAGGCCTAGACTCTGGAGCGATGCCCCCAAGTTTGGTGATAACAAAGAGCAAACCTGTCTGTTGATCGCTTGAGCAATGAGTCCAGACTCCAGAGGGCCGCATGCAGACAAAAGCTTGAGTTTCATGATTTTAACCTAGTAAAAAGGACACATAAAACTGAGTGTTCTCATGATTTACAAATAATTAAGGTAGTTGGAAATGAATTTAAGAATTTTTTAAAAGTATTTTTTGTTTGAAAATATATTAAAATAATATTTTTTATTTTTTATTTTTTATAATTTATTTTTATCATTATCATCTCAAAACAATCTAAAAAGTAAAAATACTAAAATAAATTGATTTTAAACTAAAAAAAATTAGAATTTTTTTAAAATATAGTTAAAAGCAGGAGAAAACTAGCGGCAATGCCAAAGGGGCCTTGCTCTACCAAAAATTGCCTCGAGGCCAGATGCTAGTTTACAGTGGCAAATTTGTGATTTTGACCAAGAGTAAAAGCATGTGTGTTATGTCCCCCTGGACCAAGAAATGTAGCCGTTGTAAGTGAAGGGTCCCGGTCAGGGAAGAAGACTGGTTCAGCTCATGAAACATATTGTATACAATACGAGGAAAACTAGCCGTTAGAAGCAGGAGAAACTAACGCCAAAACAGTGAAGGACCTTAACTCTGCCTCCTTTTGTATCTCCCTTATCTCCTCCCTCACATTGCTCCCTAACAGACCAAACTTTCCCCTCATTGTTCAGGAGAGGAGAGCACGGACATTCTTAGAAACTCTCTTCAGTTCTTTCAACTTTTTTTTTTTGTTTCTTGAACTTGTTCATGGAAAATACTTGTCACTTCCGCGACAAGTACTTTCTTTACACACACTTGTGCTTGTTTCTACTGGTTTTTTTGCCCCAATTTGCTTCAAGCCAAAAATGGGATGGTGTAATGGTCACCCGAGCAGATTATCAAGCTCTTCGAGCTATAAGGAATGAACTAGTCGACTTCAAAGGGTTTTTACGAAGCTGGAATGGTAGTGGATATGGAGCTTGCTCTGGTCGGTGGGCAGGAATCAAATGTGTCAAAGGACAAGTTATTGCTATCCAGCTTCCTTGGAAGGGACTAGGTGGCAGAATCTCTGAGAAGATTGGCCAGCTTCAAGCACTCAGAAAGATTAGTTTGCATGACAATGTACTTGGTGGTACTGTCCCTAGGTCTCTTGGTTTGCTTCACAATCTTAGAGGGGTTTACCTCTTCAACAACCGACTTTCGGGTTCTATCCCTCCTTCCATTGGTAACTGTCCTGTTCTCCTGACTCTTGATGTAAGTAACAATTCTCTCACTGGCGCAATTCCTCCTAGTCTTGCGAATTCTACAAGGTTATATAGACTTAATCTGAGCTTTAATTCATTAATGGGGTCGATCCCAGTTAGTCTTACTCAGTCCCCTTCTCTCATAGTTCTTGCTCTCCAACACAACTACCTCTCTGGGTCGATCCCGGATACTTGGGGGAGAAAAGGAAACTATTCTTATCACCTTCAGTTCTTGTTCCTTGATCATAACCTCATTTCTGGAACTATTCCTGTTAGTCTTAACAAGTTGGCTTTACTTCAAGAGATTTCTCTTAGTCATAACAAGCTTTCCGGGGCCATACCCAATGAAATGGGGAGTCTCTCAAGGCTTCAAAAGCTTGATTTTTCGAACAATGCTTTCAATGGAAGTATTCCATCTAGCCTCTCCAATCTCACCTCTTTAGCCTCACTGAATCTAGAGGGAAACCGTCTCGACAACCAGATCCCAGATGGTTTTGATAGATTACACAACCTCTCAGTGCTAAACCTGAAAAATAATCAGTTCATAGGCCCCATCCCAGCTTCTATTGGAAACATTTCCAGTGTCAACCAGCTTGATTTAGCCCAAAATAATTTTAGTGGAGAAATTCCAGCTTCTCTTGTTCGCCTAGCCACTCTCACTTACTTCAATGTTTCTTATAACAATCTTTCTGGTTCTGTTCCCTCTTCCCTTGCTAAGAAGTTCAATTCAAGCTCTTTTGTGGGAAATCTTCAGCTATGTGGCTACAGCTTTTCAACCCCATGTCTTTCACCCCCACCTGTAGTTCTTCCAACTCCAACAAAAGAAGAACCAAAACGTCATCGCCGGAAATTTAGCACTAAAGATATTATTCTCATAGCAGCTGGTGTCCTCTTAGCTGTGCTGCTTCTTCTCTGCTTCATTCTGCTATGTTGTTTGATGAAGAAAAGGTCTGCTTCAAAAGGAAAGCATGGTAAAACTACTATGCGGGGGCTCCCAGGGGAAAGTGAGAAGACAGGTGCTGTGGCAGGTCCTGAAGTTGAATCTGGAGGTGAAATGGGTGGGAAATTAGTCCACTTTGATGGGCAATTTGTGTTTACAGCAGATGATTTGTTGTGTGCAACTGCGGAGATAATGGGGAAGAGTAGTTATGGAACAGCTTACAAGGCAACATTAGAGGATGGCAGTCAAGTTGCAGTGAAAAGGTTGAGGGAGAAGACTACAAAGGGGCAGATGGAGTTTGAAACAGAGGCTGCTGCTCTCGGTAAGATTCGGCACCCGAATCTCTTAGCACTGAGGGCCTATTATTTGGGTCCCAAGGGAGAGAAGCTTCTTGTTTTTGACTATATGCCCATAGGGAGTCTTGCATCCTACCTCCATGGTAAGTTGATTCCACCAATTGTATCAGTGCATACATATATCAAATTCTGTCTGCTCGTAATTATTCATTTATAATAGCTTGCTTTCATAAACTCTGAATAACCAAAACAGATTCTTGATGATAGCATTGAACTTGTATTGCATAGTTTTGGTGTAAAAAGATGATTTTTGAGTAAGAACTGTCTTTTATGCTTTGATGGATTGATGACCATTGATTGCAAGGAATTAAAGATCAAGGATGAAATGAAAAATTTAATAGCTGGAAATTTTAAGTCACATGAGACTCCACCCTGAAGGTGTTAAAAACATTTGCAATACATTCTAATTAACAAGATTGAAGCTAGCATTGGAAGCTTATTGAATGAAAAAGAAATTATGATCCTGTTCAGACTCATAATCCATTCATAACTGTGTGCTTCCTTGAATATCCCAAAAGAAGAGAGAGTTAATGATGATTGTGTTCTACATAAATAGTTGGACATAGAAAGATAAAACTTTGAGTGATGAATTTGATATTGTTCTGTTTCTGCTTTTTGATAATTTTGAGTAACAACTGCCTAGTCATGCTATGCAAATTCCTAACCATCAGGAGCAATTATGGTTTAAAATCATTTGTTTGCAGCTCGTGGGCCTGAAATCGCTGTCGATTGGCCAACAAGGATGAACATAGCCATTGGTGTTGCGCGTGGACTAAACCATCTCCACACCCAGCAGGAGATCATTCATGGGAATCTCACATCAAGCAACATATTACTCGACGAGCAAACTAATGCTCACATTGCGGACTTTGGCCTCTCCAGGCTCATGACTACTACTGCCAACACCACCGTGATTTCCACTGTTGGAACACTTGGCTATCGTGCACCAGAGCTCTCAAAACTCAAGAATGCCAACACAAAGACTGATGTCTACAGCCTTGGAGTGATCATTTTGGAGCTTCTGACCGGGAAATCACCAGGTGAACCAATGAATGGCATGGATTTGCCTCAATGGGTTGCATCCATTGTGAAGGAGGAGTGGACTAATGAAATCTTTGATTTAGAGCTCGTGAGGGATTCACAAACTATAGGTGATGAGTTACTTAACACATTGAAATTAGCTCTGCATTGTGTTGATCCCACACCAACTGCTCGTCCTGAAGCCGAAGAAGTTGTTCAGCAACTTGAGGAGATTAAGCCAGAGCTAGCTGCTGCTCCTGCTGATGATGGAGCCAAAGTACCGACGACTGAGTAGAGAGTGTCGTATATTTTTTGTATGTGCAAGAAATAATGTTTTGTTTCTTTTTTTTGGTTGGTTTACAAGGTCTATCATAGGAGGGTAGTTCTCAAATTCTTTAATTCTTATATTCTTGGTTACTATAATAAGTAAGTAAATACAAGTTAGTGAGTTCTGTTGGAAATATGTATTGTAGTTCTCAAATTCTTTAATTCTTATATTCTTGGTTACTATAAGTAAATACAAGTTAGAGAGTTCTGTTGGAAATATGTAATCTTTTTTCTTGCGATAATAATAATGTATTCTTTCAATTCATTATTCTGTAGGTAAACAGAAGAAATCTCAAATAAGCAAACTTGTCACATTTCACAAGCTGTGTTCAAGTAAGCTGATAGGGAATTTCATTCTATAAAAGAATCCTTGTATACATGCAATTTAAGTATCCTTTATCTTACTTGATAAAAAGAAAAGAGACCTTCTCCTTGCGCCCTGTCATAACACTGAGTACCGAAGAAAAACCCTAATGGCTGGAGACCTTGCATACGGAAGATAAATCAGCAGAAGCAGCAGCAATGAAAAAGCAAAAGGCTAGTTCATAATCAAGAACAACTAGAGATTTAGCAATCTGTTGGTTTCACTCTACATCGACTTCCAACCGCAAAATCTGCCCGTGGCTTAAAGGTGGTGGTCACTAATTTCTACTCCCTATTTTGCTGAGAAATTTATATCAATGTCAGCAACAAAACCACCAGTTATATCATCATGCTGCATGTCAAATTCCTCCTATTCTCTTTATTACTAGTAGAGATTAAAAAAAAGCTTTTTACTATAACTGGTACAAAAGATATATATTTAAACTCCCCATTAGAATTCCTTCCAGATGAAAGGAAATCTGTTTCTATTGCGGCTTCATGCAATGATTTATTATTTTGCCGAGCAAAGCACAGTATTGTATGCTTTACACGGATACTCATTATATATGTACGTAATCCCTTCACAATGCAACGGCTTCTTCTCCCTCCAGCTCCTGTCAGGAAAGAAAAAAAAATACAGATTCGGCTTGCTCTTTTTCGGATTCGTTTGTAAGCCAAATTATCAAAGATTAGGCAAGGACAACAATATGAAAGTCAATTTAAGGTAGTGTGTAAAGGATCGTTTATCCGTGGATATATATTGTTCTGAGGCTAGAGAACGGAATGATACTCTTCTGTTTGGTACAGAATGCTATTGTCTTAGCAATGTTGCTGCACATGCCGGGAAGTTGCTTTGGTACAATGGTATTGATGTTGTTTCTTATGATCCCTTTCATAATGATCAAACCATTTTTATTGGAGAATTTGGAAGCAGAGGAATGAGTTGGTTTTAAGAGGAGTTCAGCCTTATCCGTTATCAAAAGTGGAGTACTGGAATTAGCCAATGCACAGTTTTTGGAATACTCAGTGGCATTGGAGTCGGATTTTCATCATTCCTTCTCGGCTCCCTCACATGCAATGAATCAAGTTCCTGAGTTTGGGCTTTTAAAATGTAATGTTGACGCAAATTGGCACAAGGGCTCCAGAAATGGTGGTTTTGGCTATGTGGTACGAGACTCGTCTGGCAATTTCGTTGCTGCAAAGGCTATATGTTTTTTAATTCAGTGGCAAGTCCTGAAACTATGGAAGCTTTTGCAGTTGAGGCATTAAGCTGGATTAAATCTCGGGAATGGAGCTTGCTGGGTATAGAGTCATTCTGTTTAGAGCTTATCAATGAGATAGCACTGGATTCTGCCACTTTGGACTCAGCTTCTACTGTTTTTGACATCTTGCAGATCAGGGAAGAGGATGGTCCATGTATTAGTTTAGCCAAGTGCCTCATAATGTCCAAGCGCTAGAATATTATGATATTGCTCTTCCTTTACTTAAAATAACATCTTGTTGGAGGAACAACTGCTTTTGTACAATGTTTCACTTTTTATTGGTATTTCCTATTAGTTTTGTTGAAAAAAAAATATTGTACATATATTCATGATCACTTGAAAGAAAAAGGTGGTGTTATCCAAATTAACATAGTAAATTTTCAATAACATAAGAGATTCAATAAGATTCATAGATAATTAAGCTAGATTATATAATTAATGAATGAATGAAGTAATTAAGATATTTAATTAATAAAAAGGAAAATTACCCTCATCCCTTTATATACTTGTTTTTTTCACTTTGTTTCATTTTTTTGAAGATTACAGTTTATATTCATAGTCAAAATAATTTGTAAAGTTATATAAAACTTTATATCCTCACTGACATAAGCGGAAAAAAAGCCAACAAAAAAGTTCGGATTACTTACAAGATTGTCTTTATATTCCAATTAATGATTAAAAAGCCCTCATATTAAGTATTACAACTTTGTTATCAAATTAAAAAAAAAAACCCTAGTCATCACCCTCATCTACTCTCCTCCTCAAAATCCGATCAATAGAACCTCACATATCATACTTTTCTTAATTAATTCACTTAAAATTATATTCATAACATTAAGACAAGGAACTAGGTCTTTCTCAATCAATGAATTAAAACAATCAATATCGTCATTGAATTATATCTTTCAATGGATTAAGAAGGTGGGAAGGTGGAGATTCTAAGATTGGGTTATTGTGGCATTTGATAGATTATGGATCGTTTTTGTGATTTGGGAGGACTTATATGACATGAGTTTCTATCAAAATCAAATATTATAAGGCTAATGTGGATTTTCCAGGAAAAATAATGATTTTTTTGGCAAAATTAGTGTTTAGATTAGAATCCTAGAAAAATGAGGGTTTTAAAATTAGGTTAATAGGGAGTTCAAGTTGTGAAGGTAGGAATCCCGAGCTTTTAATAGAGCGGGGAGTGAAATGAGGGATTATGAAGAAATTAGTGAAAGTCTCATATTTACTTTGGTTTTTGGAATTACATAAAGAGAAAAGAACCTAAAACCTCAACAACATCAACTATTAAACCTCACTCATCATTTTCTTCTAAAATCTACAAACCCACAACTATGGCTAGCACCATCACCCTTTTTATTTGAAATAGCACACACAGCCTGTAAACATATCTTCTCTTCAATAAATCTACTTGTCTTTAAATTGCTTTTTAATCACATTTGATTGATGGGTTTGATATTGAGTAGATTTGGCAGCAAATTAAGTTACAATCATAGTCATTGTTGTCCATTTTACACCGTCAAGTTTTACACTTAAAAAAAAATCTAGAGGAAATTTCAATAACTAGTGACAAAGTTTTACAAGAAGTCCATCAATGGAGAAAAAGTTTAACAAGTGAATGTTTTAGCTTGTTTTGATTACTTTTTACCTTATAAAATGAGATTTTAAATTATAAGAATGCATGAATATTTGTTTTTTTAATTGATTTTTTCTCAATAATAAAAAAGATACTTTTAAACACAAACTAGTTTGTGTGTTAATTAAAATTAAGTCTCTTTACAAACAATTTTAGAATCTTACTCCCTACATTAACATTGAGAATTTAAAAAATAAATAAATCAAAACATCTTACGTAGACCACACCAAAATAAGACTATTAACATCTTAATTATTGTTTCACAGTCTCCCTCTCTTTCTCTCTCTAAACAATTGAAAAGTAAAAACCTAACAACGTCTCTTTCCTACCCTTCTTTTTTTTCTCTCAAACCGAACACGTTACCCAATAGTTAAAACAACATCATATCTAACTCGCTCTCTCAACCAAAGTCCAGTGTGCCTCCCAATACCTATTAGTCCTCTCCTCCATCTCCTCTCTCGCCATTAACGATCTTCCCTTACAAAAAAAACTACAATACCAGGCCCTATATTATTTGTATTGATGCACCGAATCACAATTTCCCTCGGCGACATGGACGGTCTCTTATTCGACCGCGTAACCCAACTCACCCCTTCTACCCTCACCAACAATAACACTTTCTAAAACCCAAATTCCAACCTATTAGCCACAATTACCTTCTTATTTTGCCCTGATTTCCCTCTTTTCTTCTATGACTCACTCAGCCTAGTTGACTTCGTCACTCTCCATTGATTCCTCTCCTCAACAACAACAACTAACAAAAATAATACTAGTAGCAATAGTAATTTTCTCAGTTGGTTTTCCATGAGAAGAAAATCCCCAATTCACCCTTCGATGAGGGAATTTTGTGTTTCACAATCTTTAAATATGACGGCGAATGATGAAAAGGATTTGAATTCGTGCGTGTTTTTGTTATTTACTACGCTAGCACAAGATGACTTGGTGTATCATATGCAGGAGTATAGGGCGTATCAATTTTGGATAAATTCAAGATGTTTTTAGCTCAATTATGATTGAGATTGATAAAATTAGGCCGAATTTTATTGCAGCTCAACATTCTTGAGGCAAAGGAAGAATTAGGGAATTAGGGCTAGTGAGGTTTGAATAAAATGATTGTTAGTTGTTTTTAAATAGGATGTCTTGAAACATAATGTTTGGTTATTGTTGGGAGTTAAGAAAATGCATTATTTTATTTTTGTTAATAGAAACAATATCAATAGCCTACATGGCCACTATTAACTTTAGTAGCAACTCCAGCTAAGAGTTTGTTAATTAATTGTTAGTCTTTTCGGCTATATCTATAACAAACATTCTGAAATAAAGGGTATGAATAAATAATTTAACAATTACAGGAATTTCTCTCTCTCTCTCTCTCTCTCTCTCTCTCTCTCTCTCTTCCTTCTTATTTTTCTTCTTCT
>Ga0307515_10019659_pt1 | contig 12128 bp, 11 predicted proteins | sample 17_EM_MG_FD_194513 | JGI IMG/M metagenome (GOLD analysis project Ga0307515, IMG submission 194513) | Populus trichocarpa ectomycorrhiza microbial communities from riparian zone in the Pacific Northwest, United States - 17_EM | ecosystem: Host-associated > Plants > Roots > Unclassified | place...
CAAATTTTGGCTTCCAAAAGGCAAATGTTGCTAGCAATTCATCAACAGATCTTGCAACTCTTGGCATCTCTTTAAATGGTCCAAACATTCTTCGAGCTTTATCGACCACTAGTTTCAAAGGCCTTACAGGAGATTACCTTTTTGTTGATGGGCAGTTGCAATCATCAGCTTTTCAGATAGTTAATGTTAACGGAAATGGAGGAAGAGGGATTGGATTTTGGACGCCAACAGAAGGACTTGTGAAAAAATTGAATCCGACAACAAATAAACGTATGAATTCAATTTCTACTTCCAGAGTTTCAACTGTAATTTTTCCTGGGGATACAACTGCGGTTCCCAAGGGTTGGGACATTCCCACAAACGAGAAGAAGTTGAAAATAGGAGTGCCTGTGAAGGATGGCTTCAGTGAGTTAGTAGCAGTAACAAAAGATCCTGGTTCCAACACCACAACATTCACCGGATTCTGCATAGATGTTTTTGATGCTGTAGTCAAAGCATTGCCTTATGCTTTGCCTTATGAGTACATCCCCTTTGCCAACTCTGATGGCGAACCTGCTGGAACTTACAACGATCTGGCCTATCAAGTGTACCTGAAGGTAAGACTTGCTCCCTCCTTTTCTGTTCTTGTAACTATATCACATTGAATATCATTCACATTGATGTATTTTTTGTTTATTGCCAACAGAATTATGATGCCGTGGTTGGAGACATAACTATTGTCTACAACAGGTCCTTGTACATCGACTATACCTTGCCTTTCACAGAAAGTGGTGTCTCCATGATTGTTCCGATTGCAGACAACAACAGCAAAAATGCTTGGGTCTTCATGAAACCTTTGACACGGGACCTTTGGGTGACCAGTTTTTTGTTCTTTGTTTTCATTGGATTTGTGGTCTGGGTTCTTGAGCACAGAATAAATGAAGATTTTCGAGGGTCAGCTTCAGATCAAGCTGGCACTAGCTTCTGGTTTTCCTTCTCAACTATGGTTTTTGCACAACGTAATCTCCCTTCCCTTGTGAATTTTCCTTCTACTGTTGTAATAGCACTCCATATATATAAACACCAAATTGACTTTATGTTTATATTTACAGGGGAGAGAGTGGTTAGCAACTTGTCTAGGGCGGTGATACTCATCTGGTGTTTTGTTGTGTTGATCCTCACGCAGAGTTACACCGCCAGTTTAACAAGCCTACTTACCGTCGAGCAGCTGCAGCCTACAGTTACTGATGTCCGTGTGCTCATTAAGAAAGGGGAGTATGTGGGCTACCAGGAGGGTTCTTTTGTTCTAGGACTCTTGTTAGACTTGGGGTTCGACAAGTCCAAGCTCATGGTGTATAGTTCTCCAGAAGAATGCCACCATCTTTTTTCCAAAGGAAGTGGAAATGGTGGTATTGCTGCTGCTTTCGAAGAACTGGCATATATAAAGCTCATTCTGTCAAGATATTGCTCCAAATATACCATGATTGATCCTAAATTTAAAACCGGCGGTTTAGGCTTTGTAAGCTCACTTTCCTATCTTGTTATTTTCATTTACTCTGTGGCTAATAAGTGCATAGTTTCTCATGTATCCTTTCTTTTTTTAACTTCAGGTCTTCCCTAAAGGTTCTCCTCTAGTGCCTGATATATCGAGGGCAATTTTAAATGTGACCGAGGGAGATGAAATGAAGCAAATAGAGGGTGCATGGTTTGGCAAAAAAAGCACTTGTCCAGAATCCAGCTCCTCAATTTCATCTAATAGCCTTAGTCTGAAGAGTTTCTGGGGGTTATTTTTAATTGCAGGACTAGCTGCATTGTTAGCTCTCATTATCTTCGTAGTCATGTTTGTTTACCGAGAAAGAAACGTCCTGAGGTCCTCTGATTCCACAGCTTCAATATGGAGTAGAATTGAAAACTTCTTTAGAATTTTCATTCAAAGGGACTCCACATCCAGTACTTTCAGACAAAGTGATCTGAATGATAGAAATGGCATCAGTCTGCCAACTATGTGTGCGCCAAGCCCATCAGCCTATTCAGTTGACACGGAATATCCTGCCAATCGATCTTCTGCAAGCTATGATTCTAGTCCAAATAGGGAAGCACCTCAAGAGGTAGTACTAGATATGGATCAGCTTACCAGCCGAAATCTGGAGAGACCGGCAGCTTTGGAAATAGACCATGAAAATAATTGACTTGTAGGTTATCATTTAACACTTCTGACACCAGTAGTCATTAGCATTGTAAAGAAATGGAATTACTGTATTAAAAACACATGTAAGCGAGATTATTTTACTAAGATTTAAGTAGGTTTAAACTGGGTTTCAGAAATTGAGTTACTTTATATTTCTTGCCTTCTGTTTTTCTCTTTGAGTTGTGTTACTGTATTACTGTGGAGCATCTGGCATTACCTCTGTACCTTCATATTTGTGATAGACTTCTTGCCTTTTCTTACAAGTCCTAACTTAAAAAAGAACCCAGAGATTTGCCTAGTGTTGAAGACTGCTCTAGGAATCCATGAGTCCTTTTTTTCTATTCTATTATCATCAAGTAAATGTTGAGCTAGTCTATAGGAATAAATTAGTTAGTTAAGATATTATTTGCTGATTTGATGCTTTATTAGAGCATTTCGGTTGATTGTTCTTCTGAAGTTTTAATGAATAAAATAGTAACTAAGTCTGTATAACAATGGCAGACTATTATCATAAAATTCTCTCTTGTTTTCTTTTCTTCCTTTTAAAATCATTAATTGATATCAAAGCAATTTGTACTAGGAGACCTACAATGACTACAATGAAAGCTGAAGCAAGCTTCTCTCATATAACCCCTTTTGTTTTTGATGAAGAGAATTATCAATTTTGAGCTGTGAAAATGAAAACTTATTTAAAGGTATTAGATCTTTGGAAAATTGTTGAAAAAGATTATGATATTTCTCCATTACCAAATAACCCAACCATGACTTAGATCAAAAGCCACCAAGAAAGAAAAACCAAAGCTTATTAGATAATCATCAACCCTACTATACAAGGCTCTAGGTATATATTTTAAACCATAAAAAGCTTTTTTCAACAAATAAACTTTATCTTTTTCTCTCTAAACCATAAATCTAGCTGGTTGTTCAACATAAATCTAGAAAGAAAAATAAAAAAAGCAAAAGCAAAAACATGCTTGTTTGTTGTTGTTTCAACAACCATTTTTATAAGAATCATGTCTATCAAATCAGCAAATGATGTCTGGGACTATCTGAAGGAAGAATATGTAGGAGATGAAAGGATACATGACATGCAAATGCTTGTTAAAGTACCATCTCAACCCAATAGCTTAAGCTGCTAGGTGAGGTCATATGATATGATTTATATTATTCTCTAACATACTCCTTCAAGTGAAATCCCTTTGGGTTTAAAACTTGCACAGGCTCACATTACTTTGTGCTTAATTTTTATCAAATAAATGGGGATGGTGAGATTCAAACTTGTGACTGCTTGATCATCAAGGCTCTGATACCATGTCAAAGTACCATCTCAACCTTATAGCTTAAGCTGCTAGGTGAGATTTTAGGATATGATTTATATTAATGCTGAATTTAATAAGAGAATTTGAGCTACAAAGAATGAAATAATCTGAGACTATCAAGGAGCACTCAAATAAATTGCTTGCTATAGTTAACAAGGTTAAATTACTTGGTACTCCATCCACAAACTCTAGAAATGTTGAGAAAATACTAGTTACTGTGCCTGAAAGATATGAAGAATTAATCACAACTTTGGAGAACATAAAAGATATATCCAAAATTACAGTGAAAGAACTTTGGCATGCTCTGCAAGCTCAAGAACAACAAAGGCTTATGAGACAAGATCGTTTTGTAGAAGGAGCTCTACCAACCAAGCATCAAGATTCTGAAAAGGATAAGAAGAAGTTTTTCAAGAAAAATCAGGCTTCAAGCAGTAAATTAATGCTGATCAGTTTCAGAATAAGGGAAGATTTTTGAAAAAGGGTTATCCCCCCCGTCAGCACTGTGACAAGACAAATCATCCACCATTCAAGTGCTGAAAAATACCAGATGTAAGGTGCAACAAGTGCAATCAACTTAGGCATGAAGTTGTCATTTCCAAAAACAAACCTAAAAAACAGGAGGCAAATGCTCAAGTTGTTGACCAAGATGATGAAAATCAAATGTTTGTGGCCACTTGTTTTTCAACTAGAGACTCCTCAGATCATTGACTTATTGATAATGATTGCACAAACCACATTAATTTTGATTCAGTACATTGCAACCTATAAGAATTTCAAAGGTTTGAATTAGGAATGGTGATTATATAGCAGCAAAGTGAAAAAGAACCATTGCAAAATAAGTTGCATGTTAGAGAGTAGATGGTTCCAGTTCTACTTTTTCCCCCCTTTTTTGTTGGGGGTGTTAAACTTATTTTAATGGATTGGATTTGTTGTTGGTGTAAAAAGATTTGCTTACATCTCTGCTGCTAACTTTGGCTTGTCAATTACTTACTACAAGGTTATTATGAGGGAAAGGTACTAATTTTCATTGTTGCTTATTTCAAGTGTTGTATCTAGAATTATGTCACATTAATGCTGATGGCATGGCACGACATATCTTCATCTTTATTTTTCTGGAAACAAGGACTGTTTTCTAAAGCTTCATAAACACCAATTTGTATTATACGTAGATACAATTTGATTTTTATAATACATTGTTTGATATGAAATAGTTATATCACAAGAAGAATCAAAACTTTCAAGTGTGCTTTGATATTTAATTTTCCCTTTTCTTATCATTCTTACCTCATGTAAATTTTTTACTTGTGTTTTGTTTGAATTAGAAGGCTGCTGAAACAGAGTTGTTGACCAAGTTTGCATATCGAAATGCTTGGTGATCGAAATGCTCTTCCTTGGTTTTGCTATAAATAAAAATATCATCAAAGTACACCAATAAGAACTTTTCCATAAATTGCCTAAACACTTATGTCATTACTCTCATAAAAGTGCTTGGTGCATTAGAAAGGCCAAAAGGCATGACTAGCCATTCATATAAACCATCCTTAGTCTTAAATGTTGTTTTCCATTCATCTCCTAAACGAATCCTAATCTGATGATACCCACTCTTCAAGTCAATGTTAAAGAAGCTCCTGCCATCATATCTAGCATGTCATCCAATCAAGGAATTGAAAAACGATACTTGATCGTAATCCTATTGATGGCTCGACTATCTACACACATTCTCCATGATCCATCTTTCTTAGGTGTTTACAGTGCAAGTATTGCACAAGGGCTCAAACTCTCTCGAATAAATCCCTTTTGTAATAACTCACATACTTGCCTTTGCAATTCAGCATGTTCACTCGGGTTTATCCTATAGTGAGGCAAGTTTGGTAATGTGGCACCAAGGACAAAATCTATGACGTGTTAAACATAACGCACAGGGGGTAAAGCATCAGGTAGTTCAGAAGGGAAAACATCTAGAAATTCTTTCAACACTTCCCTTACCTCTTCAGGTGGCTCTTCTAGAAAGTCTTCTACAATCTCCTTAGCAAACTTCCTAGGACTTATTATGTTAAGCCTTCCTTCTTTCACTTTATTCTTCTTCTGACTATTACCATTAGACCTTGGAGGTAATCCAATAAGGTGGATTTTTTTACCTTCAAAAGTGAATGAACAAGAATTTGATTGCCCAAAGATTGTAACGTCCAAATCATATAACCAAGGCCTACCCAAAATGACGTGCCCTCCATCCATGGGAATGACATCACATCAATTTTCATCATGATAGTCCAAGATCTTTATGGGAAAAAGATATCTCTCTTTGACCGCTATAGATGTATCATTAACCCAGGACACACTATAGGGTTTAGGGTGTGGAGCAAACTTTAAGCCTAAATGGGATACACTACCCGAGAAAACTACATTGATACAACTACCACTATCTATGATGATCTTATACCCTTTATCTCCACATTTAATGTAAGTGTAAAAAATAGTAGTCCTTCTCCAATCCTCAGTTTCTTTAGGTTGTGTTAAAGTACATCTAACTACATTTAACCTGGTTGTCTTCATTTAAGTGGATATAGATCTAACACATCCTAGCAAGTTGGACTCATTCTCCTCATGATTTAGATCCTGAAAATCATCGGGATTGGGTTCATATACCTTATCATCACAATTATCTTCTTCACCCATATCCTTTTGCCCCTTGATGAACAATCTTATTAGGGCAACTAGAGAAAATATGACTTAAACCCTGACATTTAAAACACTGAATTTTTGAGGTTATCTTAGGTGCTTCATGAAAAATACCCTTACCCTTGTCTTGATCTCTAGGTATCTGGAAAATCAAAGGATTGGGTTTACGAGGTGGGGCACCCCATATGGAGTTCTGACTACCAGGTTGAGATCTAAAAGGGATACTACGAGTGTCCTGACGTCTCGTCCATTGGCTTTTTGTGACCAAGTCATAATTTTGTACTAGGGTATAAGCTTCATCAAGGGTGGAAACAACTCTAGGCACAACCTCTCTTCTAAGGTCATCGTTTAAGCCTTTTCAAAATCTACTTAGGGTTATCACTTCATCCTCCCTAATTGTACACCTCATCCTATACTCATAAAATTATGCCACATATTCATTGGCAGACTTGCCTCCTTGCCTCAAGTTATTCCACTGGTCCAAAAGATTTTCTCTATAAGAACGAGGCAAATACTTTTCTTCTAACTTAGTCTTCATTTCAACCCAATCAGTAATAGGAGGTTGACCTCTCCTAATCAAAGACTCTTCTACACTTTCCCAATAGAGCTGAGCGGTTCCACTAAGTTTCATCTTTGCAAATCTTACCCTCCTATTCTAAGATAGATTATACCAGCCAAAGAATTGATCCATGTCACGGATCCATCTATCAAAGATCCACGGGTCAAGCTGACCCTTAAAAGTTGGGGCTTCTACCTTGATATGCCTCATGACTCGCTCGTCATGGTCATCGTAATCGTGATAACCTTGATTGCGGTTTGTATTGACGGTTCCTAGGATGAGCTGGTCTTTGACGATAATCATTGGAATGCTCACTATTGTTAGGGTCATCAAAGTCATTGTGACCCTGGTGTTGGTTATGGTGGCGGTTCCTATGAGGAACTGGTCTTTGAGGATTCCTATGGTTGTCATTAGAATGCTCACTCTCACTAGACTGTCTTGCAAAGTTTCTATGGACTCCATCCTCCCAGAAAGGTTGTTCATTTGATTGGACATGTTGCTCATTTCCGTTCGCATAAGTTGTAATTGCTCTTGAATATCTCTAAGAATATTATTAGAGTTCGGGTCCATGGTAGGTATGACTTCTAGATTGTGTACTAGATGACCACTATATAAATGCATGCAAAAACTAATCCTAAGACTGAAATCACAAATAACACTTGCAAGTAAAAACGCAAAATAAAATTATAGCTAATATTTTTTTAAAAAATTTAATTTAATTTTTTTATCTTGGAGACTAAGTAATGACAGATTAAACCAGGAAAATTCACAAGCAATCAATGTAAGTCCTATAAATGCACACAAGTAATCCAAACACAATGTTTCAGTTTTCCCATGAATTTAACCAAGCTCCACAATTAATTAAGAGGATCAGATCTTCAATGCCAATAAACAAGCTCAAAATTAAGGTAATTCAATTTAAAGGCAGGCTATGTAATTTAGTTATGGGCAAGCACAGAATAATATTAATGCTAAATCTTGGTTAACAAGTGTAAAAGCAGGAATGATGATTTTTAATGGGTAAAAATTCAGACCGGATGATGTGGCAGTGAAGGATTACGTGGTAGATGACATGGCAGAACACGTTGACGTGGCAGGATATGCTGACGTGGCAGGAACTGCTGACGTGGCAGATGACACAGATGCTTTGATATGGTGATGACGTGGCAGTGTTAATTATTTTGCCAGCTTCTGTTTCCTTCTTCCTTACCTCTTGTAACCTGTTATTGCTGGCGACGCGGCGTGACTGCTCAAGGCGAGGACAATTGCAGTCTGTTGAAGGTGGTGGTTGCTGCCAGCCGGTTCTACTGCTTTGTCTGTTGCTAATGATTGAGGGCGATGATACTATGGATGGTGCCAACTGAAGCTCTATCGCTGGCGTTGAAGAGGATGACACTGGTTGAGGCACTATCTTTGCTGGGAGGAACCACCAGTCGGTACTGGCGGTGATAGGTTTGTGGGTGGCTGTAGCTGGTGGTTTGGTGCCCCTGGTTTGGTCGCTGAAGCCAGAGATCCACTGATGTCTATTGTAGTGTCAATCTGGTGGTTGCCACTAGTCTGTGTTGGAGGTAGTAAATCGGCGTGGATCGGTGGATTGATGTGCAGGTCTTCTCGATGGTGGGTCTGCCATTGTGATTGGCCGGCGCGCCGCTGATGGCAGGGGCGCCGTTGCTGAAAATCCGATTACTGTCGTTGATGATGAATAATGTTTTTTTCTTGTAATCAGAACAGTATGATTTTTTTAGATCAAACCGGATCTAGGGTTAAGCATAAACATGTGGATCGTTTTATTGTAAGAACAATTAAAAGTCATGCTTTAGAGAAAGAAGAAACTTAAAGAAGAGAAGAAAGGGGATTGGAGATATGCAAAGTCTGCAATATTTTCATTAATCATCAAAACTGTCTCACAAAATGACAGAAGAACATGTAAATAGTAAACCCTAAAATATCTCGCTATTGGACTCGGTCCATCAAATCAAACTGTTTAACATAAATAATTTCAAATAAATAAAATAACAATGAGATAGGCCCAAATGGGCTTAGTCTCCCAACTAAAGCGTGACAGGCTGGGCCATCCTATGTCGTCTCTGTCCATATACTCGTGTAGTTTGCGGTGTGGATCTAGTGTCCCCACCAGCAATCTCCCTCTGTGATGACTTTTGAATTTCTCAATATCTGTGGTCCTCCTCTATGTACCTTGCAATTCATTCATAGTTTTAGTTCTTCAGCGCTTGAGCAGTCTAGTTTAACTCTTTAAGGGGATAAATGGAGATCACAACTTGTCTTTTAGGAGCATGCTATGATTTTGCTCACCAGAAATCAAGTTTTGAGGAGTGTTCTGTTGCCGTGTCATCATTTACATGGGAGAAATGCTTGAAATGCAATGAGGAGGATTCACTCATATCATATTTAATCCTGTAATTTGGAGGTTCATTGTAATTTATTAATGGCAATCCCAATACGGGTTCTCCAACATGCAAAACCACTTAAACGGCTTCCCCTCGTTGGACCCTTGTTCACTCCCCCTGTCAATGTTACTGTCGTGGTGAAAGTTGCAGTAAGGGCAGCAACTGATCCAGTTTTCCCTCTCGGCATCGTGGATGTTTATGGAATACTGCGTTATAGCCAGCAGCAAAGAGCAACATAGATTTGTTGATATCGAGAGTTCATTTGTTTTCTTCACCAATATAGAGTTCATCATCAATATCAAGATTTCATCTGTTTTCTTCTTCTCTATAAGTTCTCAAAATGTTAGCTGTTGGAGTTGGACTCGAAGCATTTTGTGAACTAGAGACTCACAAAAAGGATCCATTAACATATCTGATGAAATAAAAATACATGATAAGAACTAGCTCATACTCTGTATGTCTCCTGATCAAAAGAGTTTATGTAGGTCTAATAATAAAAATCCTTAAAGCTAAATTATTTTTTGAAGAATCTCTTTTTTAAAGGTACAAATATAATTTTACAAATTCTCAATTAAACCCTCATATGTATAGCTTATATATCCATACAACAAGTTTCTATATAAAAAAAACAATAAAATAAATAAACATCCAATATATATATATACACAATAAAAATTAACATTAAAAAATTAAGTTAAAAAAAAGGTAGTTTTGTTTATTTGAAGTGGAAATTCTCAATAAAATTTGAATTAGAAGAGGGATGTTGACAAACTAAGTGTTGGAGTGGTTAGATTTATAGTGGGAGGTTAATTTGTGATAAAAATTAGGGGCTATGCTATTTGTTACAATGAAGAATGAAGGAGGAAGAAGAAGAAATGAAGGAGGGGGAGGCAAGGGTTACTCGTCTAATCATAAATTAAATATTATAGACAGATTTACTAACGACATTCATCGAATGAATTTTTCCTGCCTGTAATTCTATCTATAAAAATAACACATTATTGTATTCATTGGCTTTTTTAGCTCCTCTTCCCACTATATTTCATTTTTGTCTATATTTCTCGATGGATATAATGAGAGAATAGTCTATTAATGAAATTTACCACAATCTATTGACAAAAAAATTATATTGGTATTTCTGTTTTTATTTACCAGTTTTCTAATAATAAAAGTAATAACAATTTGTAATGATCTTAATTGCAACTCTACATCATATGCATATGTATATTGATCTATTTCCTGCTTTGGGGTAAATTTTGAATAGAAATTTGATAATTTTATTAGGGCGCAAGGAGGACTAAACTGAGTTGCATTATTAAAATGGAAGGCTGTATATTTTGGACTCTTGAAAACAGAATCTTGTGAAGGAAGCTTCCTCGAGGGAAGCCACAACTAAAATAAATGATTGGCAAATTCGAGCCTTGCCCTAAACAATAGACAATGACGCATCCACTGTTTAATGATTGTCTAGGACTTGACTTTATGTTGACTGATTTATATTTTATAATGATTAATATATGCAAGATTTATATTTTATAATAGTGATTAATTACGTAAGGTACACTGGTTTTTTTAGCTTCAGCTTGTTGAGGAAAGCCTCGTATGATTTCTCAAACAATCAAGAAAAAGCCCGGTGCTTTCTGTTAGTTAAACCTAAAAACATTAATCAAACAATATTATCTTATTAACTGATTTTTCTAGATGAGCAATTCACGTCAAATATTTCAAATGATTTTTCTAGATGATGTCGGAACGAAGCCCTTTGTCACCAACACCTCAAGAGTTTAGGGAGTTTTCAATAATAATCACAAATACTTTGATTTAGTCAAGGGTAGACGATCGATGGCGAAATAACCAATAAGACAAGGGATATTTATCGTTGACCAGAACAAGGCGAATCCCGACAGATTTGAGGGCATCTAATTTGTCACAGGTGACCAATACGTCCAAGTGCCTCTGTCTTGCATGCAACATTAACATGCGCCGGCGACATTGACTGTGATGGGGGTGTACAGTGTAAATGCAAAGCTATTGCCAGCTCTTAATTTGGACTGACACCTTCTTAAAATAATTTGGACTCCCCATTTGTGTTTTGGACATCTTTTATTATTCTTACAAAGGGATTATATAATCTGCTAGGATAAGGTATTTAGTCTTAATAGTGTAACCATTTAGTAAGTGTTTGTTTTTGTGCTAGAACATTCCTTCCAAAGTATTTTTTAATTTTTGTTTTTCTTTTGAAAAAGTGTTAAATTAATGGTTTTTAGGGGTTTTTAATATGCCAATGTTAAAAATAAAAAAAATCATTTTGGTATATTTTAAATTGAAAAATATAATCTATCACAATACTAAATCCACACTTAGTTTTACTTCCTTCAAGTTCATATACACATCTTATAAGACACTGGTGCACACTTTGTGTCTTGTTTTTTTTTTTTTTTGAATAAAAGTATTTTAAATTTGTTTATGCATTAATTGAAATTAAATCGTTTTTGGACAATATTAAAAATACACATCTCACATTTACTTGATATATTCATAAGAATTTAGCTAATTCCTCTTAATGTTAGCCCAATGTTTAAATTCAGAAAATCAATGTTAAATGGAACAATTTTTCTTAACCATCAATGTTAAATGTCTCCAATTTATTAATATGATTTGATTCAAACAATCAAATCATGCAATTTCCTAGTAATTACAATCACGAATCTTCTCCTCGAGAACTGGTCCCATTTCTTCTCCTTCAAGGCTTTAGTTTCACCTTATAAATAACACATTCTTCCTTCCAAGCTTAAACCAAGAAAACTAGCTAGAATCAGGTCAACCATAGGTGGACAACAAGATGATCATGAAAAAATACTCTTTAAATTTCTATCTTTCTTTTTCTTCCTTTCTTTGATGATTTTGTTCTCAGAAATGGGGGTGGCCCAGAACACAACATCTACAATCCCAGTGAATGTAGGAGTGGTTCTTGACTTGGCTTCTTTGGAGGCCAA
>Ga0307515_10019660_pt1 | contig 12128 bp, 10 predicted proteins | sample 17_EM_MG_FD_194513 | JGI IMG/M metagenome (GOLD analysis project Ga0307515, IMG submission 194513) | Populus trichocarpa ectomycorrhiza microbial communities from riparian zone in the Pacific Northwest, United States - 17_EM | ecosystem: Host-associated > Plants > Roots > Unclassified | place...
GTCTCCCAAAGGTGTCGAGCCCGAATATTTCTTGTAATCACACTTCGGGCATGGTCAGGTCCGCCTAAGCCTAATGCATAACCGGATCAACTTCATCTATGGATTCAAATATAATGCCCGGATTTAATGCCACACCTCCACAAATTTTTACATAAATCTTAAAATGATTATTTCTCAACAGTATATTTAATTAAACAAGTCTTCATCTATTAGCTGGATAATATCAGTAGAAGACAAATGAATGGTTGTGGTTTTTCGAATAAAATAAGTGAAACATAACTATAAATATCTCATAAATCCTTCAAGTTTCATGTTCACAATCTCTTTGTTCTTAATGTTTTTACTATTATATATTTTCATAGTTTATCCCTCTAAAATATTATTGCACTCTCTCTTTAAAAAGATATTTGCTTAAGCATTTGAGAGTCTCCAAATCTACAAAAAGGAATCTTGTGATATTCCACATCGAAAGCGAGCGTCCAGAGTCAGGGCTTTATGAGTAGTGTTGGTCACTGACCTGCTGTACGCGTTTTGGGACGTCAGGCTCAGAAGTGGGCTCGCGTCATCAAGAACAAAACTGTGAGGGCGGTAAGGTCCAAAACGGATAATATACGACAGGTTGGGCCGGGCTATTACAGTTAGTGCTTTGGAACACATTTTCATTCTATCATACTTTTATCAAACTTATTTCGAAAGTTTTAATGAGTAAAGAGGGTTGTGAATGTGAACCCTAAATTCACAATTTTATTCTTTGAAAAATAAAACATATGGTGATTGTTTCCTTAAGAGGTTTACAAGACCTTTAAATAAGCTAAAAAACCCTACCTCTACTAGAAAGCAACTAGGAATTAAAAAATATAAAGGAAATAAACAAAAAAAATCCAAATTAAAACATAATCTGAAAAAACATAGGAAAAATAGTAAAAACCATCATATGAGGAGCATCAATGCTCAAAACACAATTCTAAAAGATTTGTGAGTCTATTTAGCGATGTAGTGGTTAATTACCCTAAGGAAAATCACTTGTAAAAATTTGAGGCTGATCCAATAGTCGGATATTTTGTTATTATAGTTTTAAAAAGATAATCAGTCTTGACTGTTTTAGACTTTTTCTTGCACCTAAACCTGTTCTAATAGTCTATAAAAACATCTGTTAGGTTATCCATATAATCTGTCTATGCCAGATTCTCTTCTAGTAATGCCAGATTGTCACATTGAATATTCACAACCGCTCGTGTCTATAAACCCAACTATATCATATTATCACTTGATTTTCTTTTATACGTTGATTTATATATCTTTTTATATTTTTATAAAAATCATATCATTAGAGTAGGAGTAACAACAAGAATCACATGAACATTAAAGCAATGCACATTATATACCTCCTCGTAACTCAACAGCTATCCATGTCTATGTGGTCTCTAATTAATTCGAACCTTTTCTGCATATAAAAAAAGGCAGAAGAAACTTCTTTGTTACTTTTACACACAACGACAATATTTTTCACATATAAAACACTTGCATGATGTCGTATACCAATTCAAACCCCGTCATTGAACCATTCTTCTTCGAAGTCTTCGTTATTTTCTTTTATTGAACTCTTCTTCTTCTCCTTCAAGATCCTCGTGCTAGCTATTTGCGTCAAATTAAGACAGCACAATTCTATTGTCAAATATTTTATTTATATTCAAATATACAAAAGGATGGTGTATAAATCATAAATGATCACCGATCGAGAACAAAGAAAGAGATCATAGATAACATATTAGAGGCAAAATGGAGAATGAAATCTGCAACTTGATAAAGGTATGGTTCTCAGTCTTTGCTTCTGTATGCTATTGCTATGCTATTGGGAAGGTAGTTCCGAAAGGAACTCGAAGACTTATCTTTTTGCTCCCAATCGTTTGCCTCTTTCTTTACCTTCCTCTTCATCTATTCGCCATTCATTTCAGAGGCCCCACAGCTTTTTTCATTGCCTGGCTTGCAAATTTCAAGCTTCTACTCTTTGCTTTCGGCAAAGGCCCTTTGTCTTCAGATAATCCATCCATCTCTCTGCCACATTTTGTGGCTGTAGCTTGTCTACCCATCAAGATCCAACACAACGTTAATGACTCATCTCCAAAATCACATATACATTCCCAGAAGCTTGAAGATGGTAAGAGATCATCTCCAAATTATGGGGTCAAGACTTTGCTTTTGGCTATATTGGTGAATGTTCATAATTATAGTGACTATATCCATCCGAAGGTCGTTTCCTTGCTTTATATCATGTACTTGTATATCCAACTTGAATTATTACTAGCCATAGCAGCAACCATGGCTAAAGTGTTGTTAGGACAAGAGTTAGAGCCACAGTTCAATGAGCCCTACCTCTCCACTTCATTACAAGACTTCTGGGGTAGAAGATGGAACCTCATGGTTTCAAGTATCCTTCGACTTGCCGTTTATGAGCCCACCGGCAACATAGCCTCTGGTCTTGTGGGCAGAAAATGGGCTCGAATTCCAGCAGTCATGGGGACATTTTTTGTCTCGGGTATCATGCACGAGCTCATGTTCTTTTACCTAGGGCGTGACAAGCTCACAATGGAGTTGACTTGCTTCTTTCTCCTCCATGGACTGTGTCTAATAGTTGAGGGTGTTTTGAAGAAGCGTTTTGGCGGCAGGTGGAAGTTGCCGACGGTGATTTCTGGGCTGCTGACTACTGGGTTCGTGATGTTGACGGGGTATTGGTTGTTTTTACCGTCAATGTATAGCTGCAAGGTTTTTGAAAAGGCATCTGCTGAGTATGCCCAGTTAGTCACATTCATAGAAAATACAATTATTCATCGTCATTAGAATTTGTTTGGTTCATATAATATTGTTTTTAGGTCTTGCTTTGGATTAGAAAATTAATCATTGGCACATGCAGGCTGGTACTTCAAGGTTTGAAAGTTTTTTATTTTATTTTATTTAGATTAAAGAAACAATGGGCCATCTAGATGATGGCAGAAACAGTTTACAAGACTCAGCAAACCAAAATCCCACCAGTGCTGAAAAATCATCCTCTCTGTCAAATACTCTGTTTTACCAAGTGTATGGCCATTTAGGTTTGGCAGTTCGTTACTTCTTATTTATAAAAAAAATGAAATTATGTATTTTAAAGAAATTATTAGGTGCGATTTCCTATTGAGTTGATGTGCTATAATTTTTCGCGTGAGAGTATAATTTAATTAGTGACTAACCTATTGTTTAATTTGGTACAGCTATCATTAATTATAAGTCGAAGGTCAATGGTTTATGATGAGAAAGCCCACCAAAAAAATACAAGAGAATCTAGTTAGAGATGATGATTTAAAAAATATTACTAGCTTGAGGTCAAGATTTATGATTTTTAATTTATATTTTTTTATTTTTGATGATCGGTATCTAGTGATTAGTAAGTTAAGTACCCGATAACTGAAACTTGTAAAATATGTTTTTTGATAAATTTGAGGATTCTTTGATGTTTAAATAAATTTTTTTTAGAAAAAAAACAACTATATTTTAGAAAGAGACTTTAAAAATAAACATGCAAAATAGAGAAGGAAAATTAAAAACCTGGAGTTTGAAGGGTTCATATGATATTTATAGCTCATGAGTCCTGTCTTTTCATGGAATGGAAAGACTAGAGTGTAATTTTACTTCGATAGTATTAATAAAAGATAAATATCATCACCATATGTATTAATGCGATGAAAATATAATAGGCTCTTAGAAGATTTTTATATACTATATTTTACACAATATTAATTTAGATGAAAATATAATAAGTTTTTTAGAGGAATTTTATATACTTTAAGGTTATAAAAATAAAAGATTGAAAGTGTAGTTAAGCCTATAAAATCTAGGTTGTTTTCCGAGGCTTAATTGAACTATTTTTTAAGGTTAAGTTATTCTAAAGACTAAGCCCGCCCATGAGACTCTGTTTTTTTTCTTATACTGAGCCCCTAAGGGCTGCTGAATTTTTTTCCAAGACTGAGTCTGTTGAGGCTGAATCCAGACAGATTACCTGAAACTATGAGTTTTCAAACTCTTAAAAGGTTTTTTAGAATGTGAAATTTGAATTCATCGACCACATACATAACTTGGTCATTCCCGGAAAATATGCTCTCGACACCATGAAAACATTTGTGAAGAATATCGAGACACAAAGTTCCAATCCATACAAATATACTTTCCCGAGAAATATGTTGAAATGAGGGCAAGACCAGACAAAAAGAAAATGATGAAATAAAAGAAAATTGAAAAAATTAGGTGGCTGAATTAAAAAGAAAGAAGATGATGAGCAATGATGCGACAAAAATAATTCTGATTTTTTAATTCCTCATAATTTAAAAAATATGTACTTTTCTACGACAACTTGCTTTAAGATTCTAATCCTATAAAAGCTACTTTATTATCCAAACTGTGACTGGTGATTACTATACTGCAGCTCTTTTTTAATTCGTGACTGGTGATTACTATACTGCAGGTCTACGGCAGATCTCTCCATGTATATTCAACTCACACCCTCCGGCCAATCGGCCCGGGGGCCTTTTACAGTTTGAGCAATAGTTGAAAACGCCCAGTACAATATTTCTGTTCAGAAGAAAAGAAAAGAAAGAAAAGCAGAGAGGACCCAGTACAATTTGAGCTAGCTCTGTATACAGACTTCATAATCGAGCATCAGGAAATCAAAAACACTCTCTTGGAGGAACAGGAAAAAAATATGGAGGGTGAGATTCGCAACTTCCTGAAGGTATGGCTCTCAATCCTTTTTTGTTTATGTTGCTGCTATGCCATTGGTAAGGCAATACCAAAAGGAAAAACAAGACTCCTATTCCTAATCCCATTTGTGTGCCTCTTTTTCTACCTTCCTCTTAATCTCTCCACCATATTTCTTGGAGGCAACACAGCGTTTTACATTGCTTGGCTTGGAAATTTCAAGCTCTTACTCTTTGCTTGCGGTAAGGGCCCTTTATCTTCACAATATTCATCAAGGTCTCTCTTAACTTTTGTTTCTGTTGCTTGTTTGCCCATCAAGATCCAAGAAAACCCACCTCCAAAATCACAAAACCAAGAAAACCAACCTCCTGTAATACCTACAGATCAAACCCACAAATCTTCGTTGAACTATGCAATAAAAGGTGTGCTTTGGGCATTTCTGGTAGTTATCCATGATTATAATGAATACATCCATCCAAAAATCATCTTGTGTCTTCTATGTCTCCATTTATACATCTTCCTCGACGTTGTCCTAGCCGTAGTTGCAGTCTTGGCTCGAACCATCCTAGGACTAGAGCTAGAGCCACAATTCAACGAGCCACACCTCTCTACATCTCTACAAGACTTTTGGGGCAAACGATGGAACCTCATGGTCAGCAGTATCCTACGCCAGACCGTCTACGAACCCACCCGCAACATTAGCACACGCGTCGTCTGTCGGAGGTGGTCCCCAATCCCCGCTGTTTTGGCCACGTTCCTGTCATCAGCCATTATGCACGAGGTCATGTTTTATTACCTGCTTCGCGCGAAACCGACATGGGAGGTCACATGGTTCTTTCTTCTACATGGATTTTGTGTAACAGTTGAAATTGTAATAAAGAAAGCGTTAAAGGGCAGGTGGCAATTGCCGAGGCTGATCTCAGGGCTCTTCACCATAGGATTCGTCATGGTCACTAGCTGTTGGCTGTTCTTTCCTAAGCCGCTCCAGCGTAGGGCAGATGTCAGGGCGTTTGAAGAATATGCGGCACTAAGAGCTTTCGTGAGGGATTGCTCTCATGCTGTATTTGGACGCCCTTCCATCACCAGAAGCCATTAGCAAATTAAATAGGCCAATACAGGGAAGGAGAACGCTGCGTATAGTTCTGCAAGTCCATGATGAGGAAACTCATGTGATAGATAAATAAAGCGATGCCCACAATCATTCTGAAAAACAAAATGGGTTTTACTTCAGAAAAATTGTTTTCCAGTTCTGTTGCTTGATGCACACTCCTGTTTGTAAGAAAGAGGAATTTCTTTATATATATATATATATGGAAGTACATGAATGTATTGATTGAATGCCAGTGCGACTTGCTTTATCGTTATTTTTCTTCTTAAAAATATATTTAAATAATATTTTTTATTATTTTTTAATATTAATACATCAAAACAATTTAAAAAAATTTACAAAACTATAATTCGAGAGAAACATCATTATCTAACAACTAAGGTCAACTGAAAATTAAATTACTTGATTTATACTCCAACTAATTATATACGAATGAAAAAAAAATTGTATATGCTCTAGCTAGTATTTTGTTATGCAAAAATATATATATATTTTTTTTACAGATTTATCAATTATTTTGCAATGGATTATATGATATCTCTCATGTATTCACGTGGAGTCCATTGTTAAATGAAGCGGCTTCTTTTTAACAATGGTTGCTGAAAAAAGGCGGAAACTGGTTACTAACAATTAAAGAATAGTGTTCCTGAAAGAAAAAAAGTAGTGTGCTACGTAAGAACCTGAAATAAGTTGAAGATCAAGATGATATTAATCGTAAATGTTCTAATTTTAATTTAATAATAATAAAATAAACGATTTGGCCACAAGATGTTTTGTCGATACCAAACCGTGCAGCTTCTGCTTGCTTGCTGCTTTTCCAATGGAACTGTTGCTGGTGTTATTTTTCCGTCAATCTACTTCACCAAACTTGCGAAGGTTAATATCACCAGAGGAAGAAAATGTTCAAGAAAAGTCCATTATTTCTCTTGATTCGAAGAAAATCATTATAGTAAACATGAATAACTGCTGAAATACAAGAAAATGTGGACGTACACAATGATTCTACAATTTTTACATCTAATGCTACAGTGTATCAGACAAGTATGGTTGCATACAAGAAGGAGAAGGAAAAATCGTTTTGAATTTACATCATGTTCTAGGGCAGGTGGCTATGGTGTCAGGATTCGGCTAGTAGTTTCCTTGAATTGAGATTTAATGTAAGAGCTAAAGCTATTCCAAATAGAAAACCTGGATCCAAAGAACCTAACAATAACTGATTTTCTTGATCCTTCTCTCACAAATTCCAAGTCCATGGCAAAGCTATTCTCGACAACTTCTGCATCCTCATGTAATGGTAGGGCAACTGAACCATGGGATTCCAGGTTTTTAATCCACCCACGAAGCAAGTAATTCACAGCCTGTTGTAACACAAAGAGTCAGCTGTCTATGGAAGCAATAAAAAGTAGGTATATGAAGGCCTGGAAAGATTATCCATTTCACAGCCTACACAGAACACATCAATTAAATCAGACCCAGGACACTAATACCACAAATATCTGGAACTCCAATGCAACATGAACCACTTCCCAAAAAAAATTGGCGATTCCACGATGCTTTGAGAATTCATTCTTTACTAACAGAACGGTTCATTGATTAATCCTAGAAAACCTAGTTTGGGTGGGTTGGGAAATAAAATTTGAGACCACTGCAGGGATGCCAAAGAATCTAAAATATTCTCATTCTCTCTCTACCTCCACACGAGTAGAACTGGAGTTTTGATTATATCTAAGTACCGATGTCATGTACAGGTTAAAGGTCATCTTCTTTTGTAATCGCAGGCAGCAGCTATATGCAGAAGTTACAAGTAGTTATGGCAAGATTCTTGTAAATTACCTCCGTTGAACTAGTATAGCCCTTGAAGTTTCAACAATTATTCACTCCTTGTTCAAGTTTTCTACTTCCCATAAGATTAACATACTTATTTCCGGATCAATCATCACACTGTCTTTTCTTAAAAAACAGGTGTTCTTTACCCAAACAAATAAAAGCCTGAACACCACCTTCAAAGCATGAACTATGAGATAGGCAATAGAATGTGCCATTAGACAAACAAGCGATGAGCTACATACCTCAGGAACTTCATCATGGGGACAGTGACCAGCTGGGCTGATCTCATAATACGGAGCTTCTGGCACCTGCTGTTTCACCTGTAGGCCCCAGACAGGCTTCACCCAGGGGTCCTCCTTTCCATACACGAGACAAATGGGAGTATCACTCATTTTACACCTAGAAACACAAATAAGCTATGAGCCCTTCAGTTCAAGCAAGAAAAAAAGAAGGGAATGAGTGACTCGTCAAGAAAAGTTAAGAGCTATTAAGTGCTTGCCTGGCTAAAGTCTCCCTGAAGGATAGCTGTCCCTGAGGAGCAAACATTATTGAGGCAAATGATGCAGCAGCAGCAGGATGTTGTGTAATCTCAAGAATACGAGAAAACACTTTGTCAATATTTGTAGAATGATCTGTGTAAACCTGTTTAAGTATCTCTGCAATACTTTTAGGATCACTTATTTTCTGCCAACTGGGAAAGAAATTAATAACATTAGTAAGTTGGAGAAGGTTGATGCATGACAAGAACTGTACTGGTGATGGTGGAGGCAGTAGGAATTAGATTCAAGCAATAATGGCTTTGAAGAGATAAATGCAACGACTTATTTCATGAGACATGCATGTTAAACAGAACAAGCAACTACATGAAGCCGCCCCCAACAAAAAATATATTGTTTTCACAATTTATGCAAAGCCTTGGTGAGACTCTTTATAAGTTTCACCAACAACATGATACCCATGTATTATATATAGATTGGCACGTGAATTCTCTGGATCCCAAGTGTATGGGTACACAAATTAAATTGTATACACACACACTAAAAAGAAAAACTTACAAGAATGCTATGAGCTTTCTAACATTTGCAGGTAGAGGAAATGTCCCAGACCATGGAAATATCCTTGCTAATCTTGGAGATCTTATTGGATTAGGCAGAAACCCCCAAAACGGAGTTGCATTTAGCAATGTAACACCTTTCACTAAATGAGGGTATCTTGCTGCAAAGTACAATGCAACAAATCCTCCCAGCGAGTTCCCTACAATATATACTGGTTCGCCAATTACCTGTAACATAAATGATTAATGTAATCTGTGCCTTTATGAGCTATCACGATGCATTTCTCTTACATAAATGGCCATGTTGTCGTAAATACACAATCTTAATGACACCCTTGTGAATTTGAACGCCCATGTAGAATGCAAGAAAAAAGAAGGAAACAAGGATTGGTGTCCATCTCATTAAGAATCAATCTTTAAGAATCTATGTGAATTGTGCAATATGAGAAGAACTAATTGGATGGCAAGCATAAAGCTATGGTCTTGAAGCACAAAGATATGAAATCAATGTATAGAGTTGAGGAGAAAAGGTATTCTAGAAGCATTAAAGTGTGGAGTTAGAGAAGTAAAGTACAAAGGTACGTAAAAATGGAGTTGGATTGTTTTTCAGAAGGATTTATGTGAATTGATAGGTCAAAGATAAAAAAGAATAGCTACTTTCCTAAATGAGTGAAAAAAAAAGAGACGAGACCAGACAAAATTAGATAAAGAAGCGCTTTATGCAATGTAGAAGTGTGACAAGGTTGAAAAGGCATGGAAAAAAAAATCATAGTAATTGCAGATCAGAAATAGAGTAACTGAGTTTATTTCTCACTTTGGAAAAGCACTAGAAAAATGTTACCAAAATGGAAAATTGGATGAAGGAGACATGATCAATGCAGAATAATCCTTCACGTGAGCTTAACCATACAAAATCCTACAGAAAGTGCATGAATGTACAACAACGGAAAACTAAGGCAATGTATATTATTGTAGATATCCATATACAATATGCATGTATATGTGTCTCAGCTATGTTTCGTTATTGCAGATTGGAACAGAGAAGACATGGAAGGATGTTTGACTACCTCTTCTATGAAATTGTGAACTTGGTCCTGCCATAAATCCATAGAGAAAACAAGGTCATTCGCCCACGGTTCAATCTCATCTCCAAACCCCCAAATGGAATCCTTCCCTTCTGAGGCAGCCCCATCCTTTGAGAACAGAGTGGGATTCTCAACTGGCAATGACATTCCCTGCCCAAGAAAATCAATCGCCCATACTCTGTAGTCACGACCCAAATCCTTCAATTGCTTCTCATAATGAAAGGAGCCAACACCAAATCCAGGAAGAAACAACACTGGTGGAGAATTCACATTTTCACAACCAGCTTTCTCATAATGCACATTAAGTTTAGGCTTCCATTTCCAAAAACAACTGCTTACGGGGGCACTATATTCACCATTGGATTCATCTGGCAATCCCGGAATCAAAACCTTAGTCGGAGATTCTCCATTTTCTGTAATACTCCCCACGTCATCCTCTCCACCAACCACATAACTACTAGAATTTCCACTGAAAACCTTTGAATTACCATTCTTTAACCCTCCAAATGAGTCAAGTGACCTAGAACCTTTCCCATGATTGAGTTTTTTCAAGAACTTATCAACACTAGAAAATCTTAGTGACCCATTTCTTTGATTAGTCCTAGCAAACAGAATTTTGCGTTCTCTACTAGTAGGGAGCTTTAACTGGGAAGAATTTGATCCATTTTCAGCTAGTTTCCACCTCAAATTTACAACAAGACAACAAGATGCGGTACTGGAAGTAAGAATCTCCATGCCCCAGAAAGGTTGATCTGCAGTGATCAGTTAAATCATATTGATAAGCAAATACGAAGCATACCTTCTGCGTAGTTGAAAATAGAACTCCATAAAAATAAGAAAAAAAGCTAAAATCATCATGTTTCTATACTATTATAGCTTCCAAATGTTTAAGAAATCATGACAAATACTACTTATCATAGTCTTTACTTCTTTTCTCGAATTAATGAGCTGAAAGCTATCAAAGTTTCTTTATTTTCTTTTGTTTCTCATCATTTCCAAGCTACCAAACAAAGCTCAAAGCAAGAAAACCAAACTTTTACAAACAGAACTTGATAGAAACATATCTAAGCAGCTCTTTAACAGAAAACCTATACATCATGAGTTGATGTAAATCTATTAAAAAAAAGTATTAAACAGTGAACAGGAAAGTTTATTACTTAACAGATCGTGCCCCATAAATAAACAACTTATAATATATTGGAGAGATGTCTCTTACCTTTAGTTTCCAAAGAGAAGTGTCATTAAAGTTCGATACTTTATGAAATCTCTAGTAACCTCCGTGGACTTCGGAGATTTAAGTAGATCTAGAGAGAGATGGAGACACTGGGAGACTGGGGTTGCTTGAACGCTTCTCCTTCTTATAACAGGCCAAGAAAAGAACCTTTCTTGATTTGCCTTTTCTTTTCTTTTCTTTTTTTCATTTATTGGTGAATAATAAAAATGCTATCCTGACAAAATGTTCAATTTAATATATAATTTTAAAACGCTTTACAATGCTTGTACGGTTGCAGTGTTGTGTTTGTTTTCTATCAAGAAGCCAAGGAATTTTTTTTATTTCGTCTTCTTCCAATTTCTTTGAAGTTTCGTGTCCCAATAAAAAAGTTGGTGATGTTCAATAGCAAAGATCCAATGGGAGGGGTTACTAAGACTTTATGGAGAAGTTATTAGTTGTTAGGAGCTGTATAATTATTTTTTTCATGGAAATAGAGGACCTATCATGAAAATTAAAGCTTATTTTAAGGTTTAAAACATAGTTTTTAGACCCGGTCCGGTTTAAGACCTGAGTTTTGGGTTTTGACCGGGTCTCTGGGTTTTGACCGGGTCACCATGTCATCCGGGTCGATATTTTTTTTAAAAAAATCAAAACGATGTCGTTTTAATAAAAAACAAAACAAAAATCAAAAGATTGCAACCAGTTTTTTGACTAGGTTTTGTCGGGCCGCCGGGTCAATCGGGTCACACCGGGTTTTTTTTCCCATGTTTTTTCTTCAATCCAGTCCGGTTTCAACCTAGATTCCGGATCGACTTGTCAAACCGGGCTGAGTTTTAAAATTATGGTTCAAAATGCATTTTTCAAAGTGTTTTAAAATGAAAATAATATAGAAATAAAGTGAAAACAAGAAACAAGCAGTGGGAAACAAAAAATAATGTTTCTTTTTTCCGACGACAAAGAGCAAAGAGCATGATTAAGATTATGATAAACATTGTTTTCAAAAGTATTTTTTTGATATTAATATATGAAAATAATTTAAAAATATAAAAATTAATTTAAAATTTAAAAATATTTTTTTAAAAAAAACAACACAATTAAACGCAAAATCAAACACTA
>Ga0307515_10019661_pt1 | contig 12128 bp, 12 predicted proteins | sample 17_EM_MG_FD_194513 | JGI IMG/M metagenome (GOLD analysis project Ga0307515, IMG submission 194513) | Populus trichocarpa ectomycorrhiza microbial communities from riparian zone in the Pacific Northwest, United States - 17_EM | ecosystem: Host-associated > Plants > Roots > Unclassified | place...
CGCATGCATGCGCACTCAGCTGGCATCTCCAGCTGAGTCTGCAACGACCATCATCTTAAGGAGATTATGCATCAGCCCAGCTGAGCCCATAAGCCGTATCTCAGGGAGGTAGACCATATATGCAACAAGAATTGTAAGCCTGTAACCGAGTGATGATCCATGATGCACTTCCGTCAGCAAAAAAAATTTGCCATTAGTCTAGCAATGGAGATATTACAACTCCAGCGTGACCCTTGAAACTAGGTTGTATTTGTTCTGCGACCGCTGTTATTTGAACAATTCTCTGACTGTAAGAATGGTATCCGTAGGCAAGGGAATGCATGAGGCATACTACCAATCTAAAATGTCTGAACTACCATTGTGGTTTGATGCAGCTCCACACAGCCAGCCACTTTCACGCGCTCTTCCGCTGTACTAAACATCTATTAGCGCATGTGCCACGCAAAAGCCGATATATACCTTGTGTATGTGAACATTACGGCAGAACATTTTGTGGAGGTTGTTAATGTAAATGGGGTCCTCGCTACACCTGAGTCTATGGAATTTGAAGAATTGTCTAATTCCCGCTCTCAGGCTAGTCGATGTTTTTATACTGCAGAATGTGACTTGATGCTGATGGTTCCTAGAATTCTTCGGTGCCAATATAAAGCGAGCGTTTTTCGGACGGCTAATAAGGGTTTTTAATTGTTCTGCCGTCCACCAGAAGTGTATGAATAACATGTGTCGCCAATGCAAACCCTATTAGTCACGAGGTCCTCAAGGCCATTATCCGATTGCATCTCGTCCTGTCCACGAGGGATCAATCGACCGCTAATCATGAATAGTCAATCCAGACGCCTCTTCGAACGATTCTTATGTTATGCACTCTAAAGACTAATATTATGAATTACGAATTTAGTGTCACTAACACTAACGAAGAGAGTAAGAAAAAACAAACACCCCACTACCATTCCTAACAAGACCGGTACCGCCTCTAAGCCATACACTCGCCCGGTCCTCCCTGCAACTCCGCCGGGCCGCCGGTCCCAAGTGAGAAGCCCCCCTTGCCAAACGGACATAGTGTAGTCGGCGGGCCGGTATTCGGCGGAGACCCAGTGCCATAGAAACAGAAGCCAGGGCCGAGAAAGGCCCAGCCGACACAGCCTGGGGCAGCATAGCAGGCTGCGCAGCACTGGGCGGGGTTTTGTGCGTTATAACCTTGGAGTGAGCCGGGGGGGGCGACGGCGATACCGGAGACGCCGGAGGTTGCCATTGCGCAGACGGTGACGGTTGTGGTGGTTGTGGTTTTTTCGGTTTGGGTTGTGAGAATGGTGGTAGTGGTGGTGGTGGAGGGTGTGGAGGTGGCTGTTGTGGTGGTAGTGGTGGTGGTGGCACCGCTGCCCCGCGTTGTGCGTGTCCTGGTGTATGTGTATGTCACGGTGGTTGTGGGCCGGGGGAGCAGGTTATAGCACGCAGATGAGATCTGGGGGGGTCGGTAACCACGGAGGTACGCCGGAAGCGCTACGGCGCGGCGGCGGGCTGCACCGGCGGCGGATGGGATGGTGAGAGTGCTTGTTTCGGTCTGGGTTGAGGTTATGGTCGTGGTGGCAACCGTGCTTGTGGTTTCGACGATGGCTGGCAGCATGTGGATATCAGCACATCAGTAGCAAGTAAATAGGCTGCAACATGACCGAGAGGGTGGGAGGAAGGGTGGGCTCACAGGTTACAGTAGTATCTGCCACCTGGGTTGTGGTTCTCTTGACTGTCGCGGTGGATGGGCGGCAGCGCTGTCCATATCCACAAACCGTGGTCGTTACATACACAACTTTCGTCGACGTGAACGGCTTTGGCTTCTCACAGTAGGCCTCGCACCAGCCATAGGCTCTCTTCTGCTTTAGAAGGCGTGTCAAGGTGTCATCCGCTTCATTCGCAGTTAGTTTACCTCCCAACAAAAAATGCGAGCGAGCGAAACATACAGTCCCGTTTCTCCTTCTTCCCCTTTCCAAAGTCCTCCTTGACCACTTTGTGGGTAGCCGGATCCATATACGCGACTTCGAGCGCACCATCTTTGGCTAGCGACGTAAATTCTGGGAACTTCTGGAGGACGGCGCCAAGGTCGGGGTCCGCTGCTGCAGCTGCGGGCAAGAGGTTTAGCAGGATGAGGGCTAGGGCGAGAGTAGGTTTTGCAAGGAGCACCATATTCTTGTCTACCTAGATGTCAGTGGGAGAAGGAAAGCAAGAATTATCGGCGGTCTTTAGTTGGGCCCCCACCGTCCTTTATAGATACTTCTCTAAATTCAACTCATCTCTTTCATTCAGCGTTGATTACCCCCCTATTGGTTTCGATATCGTACGGCGGAGCTAATGGTTAAGATTTGTGAAGCTAGCTTGTTGTGTTTGCATAAGACAACAGCGGAACGCCACATACCAGCGGAACTACGCAGAATTCTAACCCTTGAGATCCTGGCCAGTTATTCTGCCGCGGTGGCATCCACGGGAGTATCTCTTTAGTTATAGCGTACAACACTTAACCTACCATCCTATAGGGGTTCGATAAAACTTAAAACCATTGTGTCACCACTACACATTTAGGTATGTACCTAGTGTTGTGAGCTATTGGTGCTGCGCAGGGAGCCGCTCGCTCCTACTCTACAAAGGATTGTTCCTAATCAGGTTACCAACTGCTTTCGTTGTTCAGCACTCTGCTTTGAATAAACTCTTTGAATCACCAAATCCCAAGCCCTAGCAAAACAATTGCAAGGTACTCTGACCAAATTCCACATGCTCCCAAAGTCTAAATCAAGCTAACCGTCGCTACCGGCACATCCCGCTGTCGCGCATGTCCTAGTTCAACCAACCCCGCTAACGCGTCCCTGTAATTTAACTTCCGAAATAGATCTATCCCTCTTTCCGCAAAAACAAGCTTTCGATTCCGTAGGGTCTAGTAGCTCAATCGCGAGAAGTACGAACCGAAACGAAACAGGAAATAGCACTAGTCCCAAACTAGCAACTCCATGGCGTGTAGTTGAATTGTTCTATTGATGAAAAATGTGGTAGAGAGAGGCAAGTAGTTGATAGAAGTAATTCTCGCTTACAATGCAGACAACAAGAAGTTGGTGACTGCTTTCCCGCTTATTTGGGTCTTGGTTTGGACCAGCCACTGTGTCGTTCAGTTTGGTGGGTACCACGAGAAACGCTATCCGCATCTTTCTCGGTGGGTTTGTGAAACCGAGGGTACTCGGAGCGGTTTTTGGTGTAGCCATATACCTTCGGGGAGTAAGTGGAGGATGGCGCTAGCTGCAGATATCTTTACATCGATACAGATTTACTTGATGCTCGTACTTAGGTTCCCGTGGTGGTAGCTTTCATGGCAAAAATTAAAAACTAAGATAAATTCGCTAGACGCCATCAAGTAACAGCTACGGTCATTGAATCATGAAAACGAGGCTTCCCGTCCGCTCAGCCATATCTAAGCATGATATCGCCAGGTTAGTACTGCAGTGGGTGACCATGCGGGAATCCCCGGTACTGTAGTTTTGCTTCTCGTCTTGATTGATCAATTATGTTGATACCTCTTGGTGCTCCCGAGGTGTAACTATTGTTGGCAAGCCTGCGACCTGCGTTGTTCCCTTGTTGGATGGCTGATCATGATTATAGTATTCGTACCAACGTGTTGATGCGGAGGTACAGACGGGTGGAGGACCTCCCGTAGGTTTTAACCGCTCTGAACGATCTCACCAATATAAAATTTCTCCATCCGAAAACCTTTAAAATTCTCTGAAACTATCATCGGTCCTGTTTGGGGAATCTTTTGGAACGCCTAGAGCGTTTATTGGAATGGTAGAACGACTTTCTATCCCATGGGAGGTCCTCTAGTGTTATATTTAATCCATATTCCAACCAGAACTTACACTCATAACCTGAAAGGGAGGTGCTACGGTTAATTTAACTCGGGCCCGCTTTATACAAATGAGGATTTGGCTGCACAGGGAGGAAGTCGAAGTCCAACAGCTCGTATCTCTCACTCCGAGTCCTGATTTAAACATTCCCTTTGTTCATTTCCATAATGTCGAAACAACCAATGCTGAATACACGTTAGGAAAATACAAATCGGGACTACAAATTCATTCGGTTACAAGATCGATCTTCCCCAGAAATTCCTCACTAGGGATCAAGCTTTCTGTAAGCAGAAATAACAAACCCAAGTCGCAATCGCAAGCTAGTATTCTACCCTCCAACAGGATTTCACCTCAAGCAAAAAGAATATAATCCGCCGAAGCTGTAAAAACCTCACACTTATCTAATCCTTCTATCACCCACTTAAAGCTGGTTGTCGAAATTCCCTCCACACCGACTCGGACGTGCAGTGGCGGAGAGCTGTAAGTATTCAATTTTCGGAACCCCATAAAGACCCTAGGCGGGGTTTTGCAATTCATTCCGGAGAAACCAGCCGATCCGGAAGTTCGCAGTTGGGATTCCAATGAGCGAACATCGTGCGTGGAGATAGTACCGCTAGAAATATCCGCCCTGTCACCGGAGTGGGCGATCCAGGTCACACCTGCGGAATGGATTTGTGTTTGTTTCCAGCTTTTAACTGTCAGATAAAACCCCGATGTGGTAATTGTGGAGACAGATGCAGCAATCCGAGGAATAACACCCCTAGTGAGATCGAAATCGTTCAAGAAAATGACCACCTTAGGAGGTGATTTGAAAGGACGCTGGAAATTCACTGAGTCATAGTACTCGCTCGATTGCTCTAGATTAAGAATTTTGGTTAGGTTCGTAGTGCTCGAGTATCCAAATTGTATGTCTGGGTCGTCGGTATCAATCGCCATCCAATTACAGGCTACGTCTGCTGCCACTTCCTTCGGTCGATGAATATCCAGCTGGAAATTTTCCTTCGATACTTCGCAGACTCCAACCTTCACCACCGGGAATCCTGAGACCAAATTTATCTCTTTCAGCCCGATAGCCACACCAGGTGGCTCCATAAATTTGTGAGGGAACTCGACCTCGATAGTTTTAGACGCGACGCCTTTGTCAATGTGCATCTCGACAATCCCCATAGAGCCCGTCATTCCGGGGTAACAGCTGTTGACGAAATCACCGTCGGTTTCGCCGATTGGATGCTTCGTCGTCATGGAATCCGGGACTTCGAACCGCATGATCGAACCTCCCTTCACGCTCGAGGAGAACTGCGATAGATCTCGTTCATAGTAGTCAAAGATATGTTTTTTAACCTCATCCTCCGACCATTCAAACGTCTTCTTGTAGTAGTCACACACCGCCGGTCTATCCCACGGTATCCCACCCTCCTCATTCCGGTGCTCATGCACAAGTCCAAGAGCATGTCCAAATACATGCATCACAATCCTTGCAGCAGCATCATCATCACCATCACCCAGCCACGAAAAATTCATAGTCGGCAGCTCCTGAGCTACAACGAGTGCATCAGTGCCAATATACGACCATGTCCCCTTCTCGGGGTCGAATCGCACCCGGATTTCGGCAGGGTCCTTGTCGACGAAGGTAAGGCGGAGGTTCGCGTGCTTCGTCCAGGCTGTCGCGTAGCGATGCACCTTGTTGCGTTGAGAAAGCGTTCCGCCGAGGAGACGGACGGAGAGGAGGCGGTCGCGAGGCCAGAGGCGGTTAATGATGCGACGTGTCGGATCGGTGCTGGAATTAAGGTTCGACGGGTTCTCGAGGAGGGCAAGTTTTATTGCTTCCCCTTCGAGGCCCGAGGGGACGGGCATCTGGGTGCAGATGCGGATTTGGGGGGCTGTTGTGGAGTTCATTTCGATCATGGCTGTGCGGGGTTGGTGGGGAGGAGAGGTATGCGGAAGTTGGGAAGGTCGTAACGGTTGTGAGGGGTGATTAGGCGCCGAGTTTGTATGGCCGGCGTTAATGTTTCAAACGTGTCACCAATCTCGGAACATTCTGCATATGTAATCTGTGCTACGAGCAGCAGATGGCAGTACTAGTGCCGCATATCAAAAGATCTACAGGATCTGCTCATGAGTGATGAACCATGGCAGGTTGACTGATGTTAGGAGGACTCGGAAGAGTTATTCTGGTGGAATAAATACGTATGTATTGTAGCCTTGCTCTGCACGCCGAACCAGTTCCATTCAATCGTCCATGCAGTACATCTAAGTTAAAGATACGTCCTTAGGTAAGAGCCGGATTCTTGGGGCAAGAATGATGTCGTTTGGTGCTTCTGAGTCGCGTTTCCGTGACGCCGACAATCCTACTCGTGAACTCATTTTACGCATCCATTCTCTCGCGTACCCCTCCTTTCGTCCATCGCCTATAAGTCCTCGTTACGTCCCTGAAGCTCCGCCTATTATTCATGTAAACTCCAACTCTTCCTCATGCCGTCCTTATCGACCCCGAGGCCGGAAACCAGTAGTTTACATTGTTCCTAAGCGGCTAGGCTAAGCTAATCCTAGCCTGGCCTGGCCGTGCTAGCTGTGGCCTCGATATTTGGGCCAGATATCTTGCAAGCCATGTCAAAACACTTGGGCTGCATGAAGATCTGCAGATATCGAAGATTCATGCACGTTTTGTGGACCTCCACAGGCTTTTGAAAGCCGGGCTATGCAGAACACACAGACATGTAGGCCGATCGCCAGATATCTGCAGATCGGTCAGGCTTTAAACTTGTGATCTGGTAACCAACAGTCCAACCGCATTAGCGGTACGGTACAAATACTAGCTGGTAGTCGGAATAGCCTTCGCGTCGGGACAAAACATGATCCAGAGCGCTCTGAATACCCCGGAGCATATTATCCGTATCGTTTTTGTTTGTTTTATTCATACTGTATTAACTCTAACTAGAGTATGACAGAACCAAATTCCCCTCCGCCTCCGGGCGAGTCGGTCAAGGTGGCAGAGATCCCCCCCACTACCCTTCATCCCCGCTGACAAATGAAAGATGAAAAGTTATCCGTATCGTTGGGAGGCGATGCAGATAGCGATAAAGGCGCTTCTTGGTTATTCTCTTTTCTCAGTACCCCCGAAATCGAGTAGAGACGCTTCGAAGCCCTTTGCTTCTGTCAAGTACATTTTTCCATCATGTTCTAGCGGCGGATTCTTCCGCGCTATGTCGCTCATTGACGAACAGCACGGCATAGGAGAAACGATGGGTAGCGCCTTGCTTCACAACTGGGATAATCTTCTGGCGTTGGCTAGTTGGTGGAAGGTGCGGAGGATTTGGTGCCAGCGAAGGAACAAGGTCGACAGTGGGGGTTTCATAGTCTCGGAACGTGTGGTACCACACGTTCCGAGACTAGGGATTTCAGGTGGTGGTGCGGAGCAGAAGGACGTAAGTCTATTTCCTATTGGGCATGTGACTGGCCAACTAATCACATTTCGTCTGTCATCATCTATCACCCGTTAATTGACAAGCTTGTTACTTTGGATGCTTCTAAGACTTGTTGATTGACTTGACTAGAGGGCAAAAGGCCCCTATATATACAGACGTGACTCCCATATCCATATCCATATTTGTCTCCATATCTATATCCGTTTGCATATCCGTTGCACTGATATGAGCCGCTCTGCACTGATATAAGCCGCTCTCCTGAGGCAATCCTCATACACCAACTGCATATCAAACGGACCTGAGCAGTGAGGCTCACGATGCAGGTACACATGCAACAAAGCTCATGAATTCCACAATCTAAAATGCACTTCGCTCCGCTCAGATACAGGCCTGAAGAGGACAGAGAAGCAAGTTACAGAGGGAGAGAATTAGTAGTGAAAATTCGATGAATCTATGTAAGACTGTGCATATGACTTACCGGATTGGTGAGTAAATACTTAAGCAGAGAAGTACTTAAATACTTAAGTGGCCATTAATAAGTCCGAATGCATTTTTGAAGCCTTGGACCATCAAGCATCCTTGAAGCCTGCACGAAACACTTTCATACCGTTTGTAAAGCCTCTTGGCGTTGCTACAGCCTTTAATGGCTATACTCTTGAAGGCCTGCCAGTGGTGATATGGGCGTGGGGATCGCACGAGACCTTCTATGGCACTCAGCAAAATAACATGTACATTATTGTGGGAGTGAGATGCTTCGGGTATCTAGATCTAGGTCTTAGAGCAGGTCTTAGGGATCGAGGTTCTACCTTTGGCAGGCGCTGCCACCTCCTGTACTCTTAGTTAATACACGATATACTCGGTTTTCTCTAGCTTCGCACCGTCCGCGAATATACGTTCACGTACATTGGTTCACATCTCACAATTCTGTAGCCTTGCGTTGCGAGCCGGCATCTAAATCATATCAACGGACCGTTTATATGTACAACAAATTTAGCCAACTTATACGAAGTATATATCGTATATGTGATATAAAATTGGGTCACGAACTGTTCCAAACAGGAAAGCCTTTGGCAATGCTCGAAGGTTCTGGTGCTTCAGGTTAGGAAGTCTTTAGCCACTTGACATGTTGGCACATACTCGCGTAGAGGTGGAAATCTCGTTGATTGTTTGTGTACACGTTCTAAGATTAAGCGAAAGAAAAGGAGAAATTAGTAGATATGGTAACTAATCACGTGATCTTGGGCATAAGTCCTCACTATGTCAACATGACACCATTCACGAAGCATTTTACAATTGCGATTTTTTGGAAGTGTAGAGTAACGATTGGGCAGGAGATCCTGCATATCACCTGCACTTCGCCTCCATTATGACAAGTGCACGGCAAACCACTGGAATCTGCTGAGCTTAGATGGACACATGAGCATGCGCGGAATTATGACAGGTTTCGCCCAGGCTTCCCATTCGGGTCCTCCGAACCTTACCGTGCATGCTGCGCCTAGAATCCGTGTACATATGGGGCTAATTCTTACATCAACACCATCTTCCGAGATTGAACGATGGCTACTGAACTCCTCGCTAAGATGGGGCTCGCGCAACGAGCACCAAGGTCTATTAGTCATCTTCTGAGAAACACCACAGATATTGCTATGGCGCTTGGAATCTCAATGACAGCGACACGTCGTCAACTACCGCGGGACGAGGGGGGCTTTGTCGCAGAATATGACATGCACGCATATTACAAGAAGTGAAATTTTATCGCGAATCCAAAAATTTCACAACTCAACACGGGATAAAGCAAGCACTGTGTGGGTTATCGATTGTTGCGACAAACGAGGTGAGTATGTTATTTTACTCTAAGTGTCAGTCCAGCCGACGAGTTGGGCAGGGGAATTGACGGCAAATGGGCCCTTCATGACAGAAGCGGCACTGTTTGATTTCATCCTCTCTTCGGTAAGAAGCACAAAGTCCTAAGCTTTCTAGGGTGCGAACTGCTCATCTGTGGCACAGGAATGAAATCCAAAGAGTTCCCGAATCTTGTTAGAAATACCCGGCTGTTTTGATACGAGTCATACTGACTGACTGCGAAAGTGCGGTCGACGGAATAGCGAGTTGGTCTGCGGCCTTGATTGGAAGCGAATGCAAGATACCGGTAAAATTCTTTCTAGATTCAGCGGATGAGCATTATATACAACTCAAGTCCAATGAGAGCCATGGTATGGAGAGCTAAACCATGGGCTAGGTTTCCGATTGCTGACAGCTTGGTATTAAGCAATTAGCATGGACAATGCTAGGATAGTGCCACGGTCCAATGGCGATATTGAGATACCAATATATTTCGAATCACTTGGTAAGAAGCCCAGGTGCATGCCTAGCTTAGACTGCCGGATAGAAATGCTGATATTCCAGGGCCGACTGAAATTCAATTCACACGCTCGCATATCTTCTTTCGATATATCCCCCATAGAGCTCTAAAAACGGCAGTCGTTGTGTGTAATAAAAGTAGTAACATACCTCTTGGTAGTTCATTAGTGAACAAATTGATAAACGATGCCGGTAAAAGTGAAAGGCGTGTCAAGATATTTACTGGCTTGTGTGGGATGTTTTCCACGGGCTGAATCATTGGACTAGCATATTGGAGACTACTAGAATGCAACTGAAAATCGAGATATTTTCTTCGGATAGCGCGCACCCAAATATACTGATTAAGGTTGCAGGAAGAAAATGCAGAACACCCGGAATTGGAATTAACCAAAGCCCTTCATAAGGACACCGCAATCTACATTGAACTTCATGAAATGCTCAGGCATTAGATTAAAATTGCTACAGAGGCGTGAGCATTTGCTAATACAGCGACTCCAACGTAAACTCAGAGTACAAATGGCCATATTGGAAGGTTTTGTCGGCAACATCCATCCAAATGATGACCTTCTACGTAGATCTGCTATTGCCCAGATTGCGGAGATGAAGACCAGACTCCACCGATACCAAGCAGTATTAGATGTACTGTCAAAGCAAACAAATAATCTGATTAGCAAGGTTTTTATCCCCATGACTAGTGCTCTTCGACGGAAGTGTAACCTATGTGGCAGGTCTACAATACAATGGCTATTCACGAAAGCACTTCCATAGGCAAGCAGACGTCTAATCACTTACAAAAAGTGTTGCTGGAGCTTAAAGCACCCCCTAAGATCGAAAACTCTTCATCAACTCATAGCTCGAGATGGAAGGACGGAGTAAAGAGCCATATTCATTCATCCTACCATTCAGTCAGCATTACGATGGATTTAGCACTATCTGCTCAACAGAAGAAAGAATTTTGCAAAGGTTTGAAAATAGCCGCAGAAGTTACTCGTTCAAGGGCTCGAGCTGATATTTTTGGTTTACAGATGTGAAGACCGCACTCAATGACGATCTAAGACATTACATGGAGGAGCCCATGCTCCAGCAGTAGTCCGTGAGTGGCTCAAGGGCGTGAAACTCCCCCCACTATCGGAATCTAGAGCTATAGAGAGAGCGGTTTGGACGATCAAGAGCAGTCCCTAGAGCAGACCAAGGAACTAATCCCGTCTAAAACAAAGAAAAGACGCCACCGCGATCCCAACCCCTCTAAATACGCAGAAAGAGAGCTACATAAACGCCAGGAGCGCGAGCGTGTCCAAGAAGCGGAGCGTCTCGCCGCACGCCGAGCTGAGGTTGAGATTATCCGCTAGAAGCTCGGGCTCGGACTTGTGGGTGGAAGAAAGGAAGCGGATGTGCCCGCGTTCGGATCGAGAGGAGAGGAATCTACTATTGAAAGTCTAAATGCTAGGAGTGGCTGGGATGGCATTGTGTCCCAGCTCATTGAAACCCCGCCAACACCTCCGCTAGGTGGTAGGAGAGTTGCACAGAAGGTTCATTGTGAGGGCAGCGACTATTTTAGTGCCGCGGCGACGGTACAGCCTGAAATAATCAAAAGCGGGAGTAATGAGAAGGAGATTGGGCGTCAGCTTGAGAATGTGCACCAGGAGCTCGGACTCGGGTCCATGGATGATGGAGTAGCATCGGTCGAGTTTGCGCATGGAGAGTCCTAGACAAGGAGGCGGTTGACGACTAGGCTGCACCATCGCCGCTCAAACTGTGGGTTACTACCGCAGAAAACTTAGAGGAACATACAGAATAAAGTCAGGACGACCATGGCCACGACACTGACAAGTCCCAAAGAACCCTAACAGAAGGCTACTGTAGATCACTTTAATTGACACACATGTTGAGTCGTGTTTAGAGGCCAAGAAATTCTTGGTTCCTTATCATGAGGTTGATACTTGGGAAGTAAGACTTGCACCCATGCTTATCAGATCTCCGCGGCGATTAACCATCAAGCGCGCAGAAACTCAAAGCTGTTTTACTCGCTGCAGTCAAGGATTTACCTGCACATGATCAGTGTCATGCGAGAAAAGGCAATTACGAAGTTTTGTTTCGGAATGCAGTTGTGTTAAGTTAGTTTTGGGAATCAGCACTCAGCTATTCCTGCGCCACTAATGGCGGGCAACTGTCAACTTACGATACTCTATCTATTCACGTTCGACTCGGCCACCCCAAAACTCCTGGAAACAGCACGGACAGCATGGAGGACGCAAAATCGCTCGACCTGACATCACAGAAGTTGGGTGGCCGAAGCCGAGTGCAAAGAGTCCGATCTTTTCCCGAAATTCACGTTTGTTTGTTTGTTTGTAATCATATTGCATTCGGCCGCTGGCGGCCATGGCATATCCCGTACATATTTCCTCCCCGCTTCTTCCGTAACATAAAGAAACAAAAGCAAAGTCGCGAGTCCTCTTCCCCAACA
>Ga0307515_10019662_pt1 | contig 12128 bp, 11 predicted proteins | sample 17_EM_MG_FD_194513 | JGI IMG/M metagenome (GOLD analysis project Ga0307515, IMG submission 194513) | Populus trichocarpa ectomycorrhiza microbial communities from riparian zone in the Pacific Northwest, United States - 17_EM | ecosystem: Host-associated > Plants > Roots > Unclassified | place...
GCCGACGGGCTGCTGCACGACCTGTTGCGGCTGCGCGCCGGCCTGACCCGCGGCGACGGCGCCGTGTTCGCTCTGGGTGAGCGGGACTTCCCGCTCCGGTTGACCCCGCCGTCACGGCTGATCGGCCGCGACGAGCAGGTTCACGCGCTGCGCGCCGCGTGCCTAGTCTGTGTGAGGGAGCGCTAGCGGGTCCCGGCGGCCAGGAACATCGGGACAGCCAGCATGAGCCGGCCCGTGGCGGCGCGACGGTCTTGCTCGACGATCCACTGCTCGGCTTCGGCGGCGGTGATCGCGCCGGTGTCGCGGGCGGCGGTCGCGTGGTTGGCCAGCAGCAACCGCGTCGAGGCGTCGGTGAAGATCGCGGTGTGCACCTCGAGCGTGACGTCGGTGAAGCCACTGTCGAGCAGCAGGTTGCGATAGGCGCGGGCGATGCGTGGGTGCGGGATCGTGTCGGCCCGCGCCGTGATGATCCGCCGGGTGAGCTCGCCCAGGCCGGAGTCGACAACCAGGGTGTCCCAGTCCTGCCCGACCAGCACGATCCGCCCGCCCGGGGCCAGCACCCGCCGCGCCTCGGCCAGTGCCGCGTCCGGCTCGGGCAGAATGTGCAGCACCTTGTCGGCCCGGAAGCCTTGGGCTTCGCCGTCCGCCAGCGGCAACGTGGTGGCGTCGGCGGCGCGTATGTCAGCCCCGGGAAACCGCTGCCGCGCCGCGGTCAGCATGGCGGGGTCGAGGTCCACCCCGATGGCCCGGGCTCCGCGCTCGGCGAGCTCGGCCACCGCACGCCCGGTTCCGCATCCCACGTCGATCACCGTCGCGTCCGGTTTCAGCCCCAGCAGCTCGTAGCCGCGCTCGCGCAGCGCGACCGCGCCCGGCATGCTCTCGGCCACGTCGAGCGTACGGATCAGGGTGGCGGAATCGGTGCGGTCACTATGCGTCTTCGTCATTCCCCTACTCTGCGACTTAAGGTCGACCTGAAGTCAACCGCCGAGGAGGTGCCTGATGGAGTACGCGATCGGCGCGCTGGCGGCCCGCTGCGGCGTGGCCACTCACGTGCTGCGCCACTGGGAGCACGAGGGGTTGCTCACCCCCGCCCGCCGCGTGGCGTCCCGCCGCGTCTATACCGAGGCCGACCTCGCCCGGGTCGCTGAGATCCAAATCTGCAAGGACGCCGGCTTCACCCTCGATGAGATACGCGACTTGTTCACCGCCCCCGACCCCGAGGCCCGCCGCGCCATCCTGCGCGCCCGGCTGGCCCAGGTCCGGGAACGCATCGCCCGCCTGACCCTGTCCCAGACCCTCCTGGAACACGGCCTGCGTTGCCGCCATGACGACCACCAGGCCTGCCCCCGCTTCCAGTCGATGATCCTCGCCCGCATCGACGGCGTCCCCCTGGCCGAAGCCCTCGATCACCCCTGAGCGCGCCCCTCCCGGGTCCCAGCCGGTTCGTGCCGTCCGCTCGGTCAGGGTCGCCTCGACGCCGAGCACCTCGGCTGCCGCCCGGGTGACGCGGGCTCCTTGCTTCCGGCTGAGACGCGCCGAGTCTGCTTCCACTTTGGACGATTGCCCGCGAACCCAAGGGCTTCCGCGAGCCGGACCTGATCCGGCTGCTGGACGCCGCCCACCAGCAGCGGCAGGCCCAGATCGTGCTGGTCTGGGACGGGCTGTCCACCCACAGAACCCCGGCGATCCGGGCGGTGATCACCGCCCAGCCGTGGCATCGCGTCTACCGGCTACCCGCCTACGCCCCCAGCCCAACCCGGTCGAGAAGGTCTGGTCAACGATGAAAGCAAGCCGAGCTAGCCGCCGCCGTCAAGGTCGCCGGCGACGTCGACCGTGGTTGCCGGCTCCAGTACGCGGTCGAGCCGGATCGGGAGGATCCGCTGCCGGGTGCCCGTGGCATGCCAGACGGCGTTCGCGATCGCCGCGGCGGTTCCTGCCGTGCCGATCTCGCCGAGGCCGTTGAACCCGGACGGATCTTGCGGCTCATAGTCCGGTACGAAGTCGGCCTCGACGTCGGGTACGTCGGCGTGCGCGGCGAAATGGTAGCCGGCGAAGTCGCCGTTGGCCTGCCTGCCGGTCCGCGGGTCCCGCAGACACTCCTCGTGCAGGGCCATGGAGAGCCCCATGATCATCCCGCCGATCACCTGGCTGCGGGCCAGCAGCGGGTTGATCACCCGGCCCACGGCGAACATGCCGAGCAGCCGGCGTACCCGCACCTCGCCGGTCGCCGGGTCGACGGCGGCCTCCGCGAAGACGGCGCTGTAGGTCTGCCGCTCCCGGTCCGGCTGGAAATTGATCATCGCAGTGGTGTCCACCGTCGCGGTCACCGGCCGTACTGAATCGCCTAGGTTCTCCCGTAGTTTCTTGGCAGCCTCGAGGATGGCGAAGGACCAGGACGTCGTGCCGCGGGAACCGCCCGCGCCCCAGGCCATGCCGAGGTCGCTGTCGCCGATCCGGATCCGGATCTGCTCCGTGCCGACCCCGAGCGCGTCAGCGGCGACCGCGGTCAGCGCGGTACGGGCGCCCGTACCGATGTCGCTCGCGCCGATCGACACCGTGAACGTCTCGTCCTTCTCCGCGGTGATCGACGCCGACGACGGGAACACCCCGGCGCTGAACGAGGTGGTGGCCAGGCCGCTGCCGATCAGCAACGGGCCCTCGCGCCGCGAGCGGGGACGCCGGTCCCGGGCCGGCCAGCCGAATCGGCGTGCGCCCTCCCGCAGGCAGGAAACCAGGCGGCGGCTGCTGAACGGCAGTCCCGACACGGGCGCGGCCGCGGGCTGGTTGCGCAGGCGCAGCTCCAGCGGGTCCATCTCCAACCGCTCCGCCAGCTCGTCGATCGCCGACTCCAGGGCGAACGAGCCGGGCGTCGCGCCGGGTCCGCGCATCGAGGCCGGCGGCAGGATGTCGAGGGGTACGGCGGTGAGCTGGGTGCGGATCGCCGGCGCCGCGTACAGGATCTTGGCCTGTTCGGTGCACCACTCGATGTACTCGGCGAGCGGGGAGAGGGCGTACGCCGCCCGGTGGTGGATGGCGCGCAGACGGCCGTCAGCGTCGGCGCCGAGGCGGACCAGTTGCTCCGTCGGAGGCCGCGATGCAGTCGCCTCGAAGACCTGTGCCCGGGTCATGGCGATCCGCACCGGACGGCCGAACCGCTCGGCGGCCATCGACGCGAGGATCACCTGCGGGCCGCAGGCGCTCTTGCCGCCGAAACCACCGCCGACATGCTCGGCGCGGATGTGCACCCGCTCACGGTCGATGGACCACAACGTGGACAGCACCTCGGACACGCTGAACGCTCCCTGGTTGGAGTCCATGGCGTACACGTGCCCGTCCGCCCACCACACGGTTGCGGCATGGGGTTCCAGGGCGCAGTGGCTCTCCTCGGGGGTGCGGTACCGTTCGTCGACCACGACTGCGGCCGCCGCCAGTTCCGCGTCCACGTCGCCGGTGTCCGCCTCCGGGCCGAAGGCGGTCGACGCCGGGCGGGCGGCCGGATGCCCCAAGTGGAAGTCCACGTCGTGCGGCTCGGCGTCACAGGTCACCCGCAGCGCCGCAGCTGCCGCCCGCGCCTGCTCGGGTGTTTCCGCCACCACCAGCGCGATCGGCCGGCCCGCGTACGGGATCATGTCGTCCTGCAGCAGTTGCAGGCTGCCGTCCGGGCCGAAGTAGTTGCCGGCCCGGGGATTGAGCCGGGGCGCGTTGCGGTGGTCGAGCACCCCCAGCACGCCCGGCATGCCGAGGGCGGTGGCGGCGTCGATGTCGCGGATGCGGCCCTTGGCGATGGTCGCCGTCACCATCCAGCCATGGGCCAGGTCCGGCATCGGTACGTCCGAGGCGTAACGGGCCGCACCGGCGACCTTGAGCCGGCCCTCGATCCGGGGGCGGGGGGCACCGACGGTGCTCATCGGTCGTTCTCCGTTCCATTGAGTTCACCGAGCACGGCCCCGATCAGGTTCCGCGCCAACGTCACCTTGTATCCGTTGTCGCGCAACGGCTCCGCGGCATTCAGCTCCGCCTCGGCGGCGGCCTCGAACCGGTCGGCGGTGGGCCGGGCGTCGCGCAGGACGGCCTCGGCGGAGTGGGCCCGCCAGGGCCGCGACGCTACGCCGCCGAGGGCGATGCGTACGTCGCGCACCACGCCGGCCCGAACATCGAGCGCGGCGGCGACGGAGACCGTCGCGAAGGCGTACGACGCGCGCTCGCGGACCTTGCGGTACCGCGACCGAGGGCTGACCGCGGACCCGGGCAGGGCGACCGCGGTGATCAGCGCGCCGGGTGGCAACGCCGTCTCCCGGTCCGGGCGTTCGCCGACCGGCAGGTAGAACCGTGACAGTGGGATCTCGCCGGCGCCGTCGAGCGTCTCGTAGTGCACGACGGCGTCGAACGCGGCAAGCGCTACCGCCATGTCCGAGGGGTTGGTGGCCACACAGTGTTCGGAGTGGCCGAGGACAGAGTGGTTGTGGTGGACTCCGGCGATCGCGGAGCATCCGCTGCCGGGAACCCGTTTGTTGCACGGCTGAGCGGGATCCGCGAAGTAGCTGCACCGGGTGCGCTGCAACAGGTTCCCGCCCACCGTGGCCATGTTCCGCAGCTGGCCGGACGCGCCCGCCAGGATGGCCTGGCTCAGCGCGGGAAACCGGCGGCGTATCTCGGGGTGCGCGGCAGCGTCGCTGTTGGTCGTGGTCGCACCGATCACCAGCCCGCCGTCCGGTGCGTCGCGGACACCGTCCAGCGGAAGCCGCCGAACATCCACCAGCCGGGTCGGCTCCTCGACCCCGCTCTTCATCAGATCGACGAGGTTCGTGCCGCCGGCCAGATACCGGGCGCCGGCGTTCTCCGCGACCGCTGTCAGCGCATCGCGGACCTGCGTCGCGCGCCGGTAAGCGAACTCTTTCACCGGGTCACCCCTTCGCGAACGGCCGTTTCGAGCACCGCACGCACGATCGACGGGTGCGCCCCGCAGCGGCACAGGTTGCCGCTCATCCGCTCGCGTACCTCGGCCTCGTCCAGGTCCGGCGCCCGGTCCGGTGATTCGCCGGCCGTGACGGCACTGGGCCAGCCGGCGGCGTGCTCGGCGAGCATCCCGATCGCCGAGCAGATCTGCCCGGGTGTGCAGAAGCCGCATTGAAGACCGTCCAGGCGCAGGAACGCCTCCTGGATCGGCCGCAGTTCGCCGTCGGCGGCCAGCCCTTCGACGGTGGTGATCGCGGCATCGTCGACGGCGACCGCGAGGGTCAAGCAGGAGACGACTCGCCGGCCGTCGCGCAGCACCGTGCAGGCGCCGCACTGTCCGTGATCGCACCCCTTCTTCGGGCCGGTGACCCCCAAGTCTTCCCGTAACGCGTCGAGCAGCGTCCGGCGGTTGTCCACCGACAGCCGGTGCAGCACATCGTTGACTCGAAGCGATATCTCACTGTTTGTGGGATCGGTCATCATCGTCCTCTCGCCAGCCGGATCGTGCAGGTGCGACTTCTAGTGGGTCGATCGGCGGTGCCACGGGACGCGGACTCCGCTCGTACCGGATGGTCTCGACGACGATCAGAACGGTCAGGACGGCGACCAGGCCGGCCAGGCCGGCAATCGGCGCGAGGAGGGCGGCCAGCGGACCGGCGGCGACGAGCGCACCGGCCGTCACCAGGCGGGGCGGGCTCGACGTTCGATGCATGAGGCGCTCGAACAGCAGATGCCCGGCGAGGTAGAGCGCGGCACCGCCGAAGAGGGAAAGCGCGTAGAAGGTGCCCAACGGTCGGCTCTCGCCCGCGTGGGCGACCACACCCTCCACGCCGAGCGCGACGAGCACGATGCCGGCGACCAAGGGGAAGTGAGCGTAGGTGTACGCGTCGACGGCCAGGTTGACCCGGGCCTCGCCGCGCACCTCGACGAGGCGGCATTGGGCCGCGGGCGCCACCAGGTCGAAGTACAACCACCAGAGACAGACGGCGGCGCCGATGCCGAGGACGGCGGCGATCACCAGGGGCACACCGACGGGTTGGTTGGCGGCGCCCACACCGATCGCGACGACCGACTCGCCGAGGACCAGGATGATGAACAGACCATGGCGTTCGGTGAGGTGCACCGGGCTGCGCAGCCGCCACTCGCCGTGCCGGGCGGTGAGGTAGATGCCGGCCCAGTCCACAAGCAGTGCGAGGGTGAACAGCAGCACCTGGGTCCAGCCGCCCAGGAGCGCCCCGCAGAGCAGCAGGGCCGCACCCGCCAGCTGGGGCAGCCAGGTGATCGCAATCTGGTGCCGCAGCCCGGCGTCGCCGGTCGCGGCCACGGCGTAGACCGTGAGGTGCACCCATCGGACGAGTACGTAGGCGCACACGAGCACGACCGGGCCGTAGAGGCCGCCGGGCAGGTCGTGCCAGGCTTCGGGAATGGTCAGGGCGACCACGAACATCGCCGCCATCGCGCCGACCATCCCCGCCCGGAGCAGGCCTTTGTCGGCCCGGGAATGGTTGCCCAGCCAGGTGTAGCCGGACCAAGTTCCCCACAGCAGGGCGAGGATCAACAAACCCCGCAGGATTCCGTACGGGCTGTGCTCGCGCGCCAGGTATCCGGTGATCTGGGTCGTTGCGAAGACGTACACGAGGTCGAAGAACAGTTCGAACGGCGTCGCGCGATGGTCCTCGCCGACCGGGCGTACGACGGGGCGGAAGCCCTGCTTTCTCATGGCCGACTCTCCCCGCGGACGGACGTCAGGATCCGATGTTCGGGAAGGCTATGTCGGTAATTCCGCCGCAGAAACGGTCAACCGGGCAGGGGGCAGAATCGAGCAAGAGATTGCGGTTTCTGGTCAAACACCGCGGGGACTGGCCGGTGCGCTGGTTCCAGCATGAGCGTTCAGGCGGGCGGCGTCCTGGCGTGGCGGGCCGCCGAACTGCCGGCGGTACTCGCGGCTGAATTGTGCCGGGCTCTCGTAGCCGACCCGGCGGCTGATCCCGGCGATGTCGCCGGGGTTCGCGGCGAGCAGCAGCCTGGCGTGTTGCAGCCGGATCTGTTTCTGGTACTGGATGGGACTCATCGAGGTGATGGCCTGGAAGTTGCGGTGGAACGCGGAGACGCTCATGCGTGCCTGCTGTGCCACCTCCTCGACCCGGAAGCTTTGCGCGTAGTTGTCGCGGATCCACTGCACAGCGCGCGCGATGTGACTGAGGCTGCTGTCGGGCAGTCCGAACTGGCGCAGCATGCTGCTCTGTTCACCGGTGAGCAGCCGCCAGATGATCTCCTGCTTGATCAGGGGCGCGATCATCGGGATGTCCCGTTGCTGGTCGAGCAGGCGCAGCAGGCGTACGACGGCGTCGATCAACTCGACCGGAGCGGTGCTGACGGCCAGACCGGGGGGCATGCCGGGGGAGGCTGCCGGCAGCTCCGCCGGGTCGGCTTGCAGGAGCACCTCCGCGACGAGGGCCGGTTGCAGGGTCAGGCCGAAGCCGAGGGCGGGTTGCTCCGGACTGGCCTGCGCGAAGTACGCGGTCACGGGCAGGTCGACCGAGGCGACGACGTACTGCCCGGCGTGATATTCGTACAGCCGGTCGTTCAGCGCGAAGCGTTTGGTGCCCTGAGCGACGAGGGCCAGCACCTTGCCGTAGGTGGTCGGCGTCGGCGGGTTGGGCCGGTCCGCCCGGAAGATGCGCACGTCATCGATGGGCGTGCTCAGATCGGGCCGAGCATGACGGGCGAGCAGGTCGCGCAACTCGTCGAGCAGCATGGCCATCATTGAAACACCGTTCACGGCCTGGAGCCCACAGTGCCGTCCGAGGCTAGGCTCGGACGGTGCCGCACGACACGATCTTCAACGAGCATCGCTCCCTTCTCACCGCCGTCGCCTACCGGGTGCTTGGCCGCTGGAGCGACGCCGAGGACGTGGTCCAGGACGCCTGGCTGCGGTGGAGCGCTGTCGACGTCGAGCAGGTCGAGAACGCGGAGGGTTATCTGGTCCGGGTGACCACCCGCCTGGCGATCGATCGCCTGCGCAGTGCCGCGGCACGGCGCGAGACCTACGTCGGCCCATGGCTGCCCGAGCCCATTCTGACCGCGCCGGATGTCGCCGACGACGTCGCCCGCTCGGAGTCGGTGTCGCTGGCGATCCTGTTGGTCCTGGAGTCGTTGTCCGCCTTGGAGCGGGCGGTCTTCGTGCTGAACGAGGCGTTTGGTTACTCGCACAGCGAGATCGCCACTATGGTCGATCGCAGCCCGGAATCGGTGCGCCAGACGGCGTTGCGCGCGCGAGAGCATGTGAGCCGCGGGCGGCGCCGCTACGACACCGATCAGGCGACCCGGCGCAAGGTGACAGAGTCGTTCATGTCGGCGAGCACCGGCGGTGATCTTGTTTCGCTGATGGCGGTGCTGGCGCCGGACGTCAGGCTGGTGTGCGACGGTGGCGGATTGGCGCCGGCGCCGCGCAAGGCGATCGAGGGAATCGATCTGGTGGCGCGGGCGCTGGTCACGTTCGCCGGTCGCATGCCGCCGGAGCCGCGCGTGCTGGTGACCGAGGTCAACGGCGGGCCCGGCGTCGTCATCTACTCCGCCGACACCCCGGTGGCGGTCATCGTGCTGCACCTTGTCGATGGGCGTGCGCAGGAGATTCACCTGATCAGCAACCCGGAGAAGCTCACCGCCGTCGCCGGTTTGTGACGCCGGTCACAGCGCCTCACGGTTCGTGGTGGCTGTGTCGTCCGTGGGGCATGACTGACATCAAGCAGGTAGTAGTGATCGGCGCCGGATACACCGGCATGCTTGCGGCTCTCGGCGCGGCGAAACGAGCCAACGGGCGGCGGGTGCACGTGACCCTTGTCAACCCGTGGGAGAGGTTCACCGAGCGGCTGCGGATGCACCAGATCGCCACCGGCCAACAGCTCGCCGAGCATCGCATCGTGGACCTGGTGGCCGGCACCGGCATCGACTTCGTGCGGGGCTGGGCGACCGGGATCGACACCGCCGCGCACACCGTCACGGTGTCCACTGCGGATGACCCCCGGGTCGTCCTCGGCTACGACACGCTGGTCTATGCGATCGGCAGCGCCACCGACACCGGCCCCGTCCCCGGGGCCGCCGAGCATGCCTTCACCCTCAACGGTCCGCAGAGCGCACAAGACATGGCCGCGCACCTCGCACGCCGGGGCAACGGCGAATTCCTGGTCTGCGGCGCCGGCCTGACCGGGATCGAAGCCGCGACCGAGATCGCCGAGTCCCACCCGAACGTCCGGGTCACCCTGCTGAGCCGGGGCGAGCCGGCCGCGATGATGGGCACCAGGGCCCGCGCGTACCTGGTGGCGGCATTGGATCGGCTGGGCGTGCGGGTCCGGGCGGGTGTCAGCGTGACCAAGGTCCTGCCGGGCGGGGTCGAGCTGGACGGAGGCGAGTTCGTCGCCGGTGACGGCTGCCTGTGGACTACGGGCGTGCGCGTGGCCCCGCTGGCGACCGAGGCCGGGATCGCCACCGACGAGTACGGGCGCATCCGCACCGACGCCACGCTGCGGTCGGTGTCGCACCCGGAGATCTACGCGATCGGTGACGCGGCCGCCATCTCTCAGGCGTACGGCGTCATCCACGGCACCTGCCAGAGCGGCATGCCGGCGGCCGCGCACGTTTCCGAGAACATCGCTCGCCAGTTGCGGGGCAAGCGGCTCAAGCCGTTCCGCTTCGGCTACCTCCACCAGCCGGTGAGCCTCGGGCGCAAGGACGCGGTGATCCAGTTCACCTACGGCGACGACACCCCCCGGCGCTGGTACCTCACCGGCCGGGCGGCCATCTTCTACAAGGAGACCGTCAGCAGCAGCCCGATCAAGACCTACGGGCTGGCGAAGCGGCTGGCCATCTCGTCGCGGTTGCTCGCCACCACCGGCGGCAAGCGCAACAAGCCGATCGCGTACTGACTGCGGGGCGCAGCTGTTCGTCGGCGCGGCAGCCGGGCGTTTCGGCTCGGAGGCCGGAACAGGACTGATCGGAAAGGTGAGGGTCATGCGGGTATTTGTGGCGGGCGGTAGCGGGGTGCTGGGGCGGCGGCTGGTGCCGCAACTCGTGGCCCGGGGGCATCAGGTGACGGCCACGACGACGAGCGGGGCCAAGCTGGCCCTGCTGGCGGAGCTGGGGGCGGACGGCGTCGTGATGGACGGGCTGGACGCGGCGTCGGTCGGTGAGGCGGTGGCTCGGGCCCGGCCGGATGTGATCGTGCATCAGATGACCGCGATCGGCGTGGGGCACGCCGGCAAGGCCGACATGAAGCACATGGACCGGTGGTTCGCCGGCACCAACCGGCTGCGGGCCGAGGGGACGGACCATCTGCTGGCCGCGGCCGAGGCGACCGGTCTGGCCCACGTCATCGCGCAGAGCTACGGCGCTTGGAACGGGATCCGGGCGGGCGGCTGGGTGAAGACCGAGCAGGACGGGCTGGACCCGATGAAGGGGACGCCGGCGGAGCCCGGGATGGCCGCGATCGGCCATGTCGAGGACGCGGTCGTCAAGGCCGGCGGCGGGGTCCTTCGGTACGGCTGGTTCTACGGGCCGGCGGCCATGGACGACTTGGCCGGGCCGGTGCGCAAGCGGCAGTTCCCGATTGTCGGGAGCGGCGCCGGCCACTGCTCGTGGGTGCATCTGGACGACGCGGCGGGCGCCACCGCGCTGGCTGTGGAGCAGAGGGCCAAAGGCGTGTTCAACATCGTCGACGACGAACCCGCCCCGGCCAGCGAGTGGCTGCCCTACGTGGCCGCCTGCGCGGGAGCGAAGCGGCCGCTGCGGGTACCCGCCTGGCTGGCCCGGCCGCTGGCCGGGGAGGTGGCGGTGGTGTTGATGACCGAGGGTCGCGGTTTCAGCAACGCCAAGGCCAAGCGGGAACTGGGCTGGCAGCTGAGCTACCCGTCGTGGCGGCAGGGCTTCGCGAAGGAACTGGCGTGATCCCGATGTTACGTGACTCATATTGTTCGGATCTCAAATCACAGGTAATTTGATTCTCATAGGATATGAGACCGAAAGGACCTGAAACCATGATCCTCATCATCGGCGCCACCGGCGTCGTCGGCCGGGAAACCGTCCGGCTCCTGGCCGAACAGGGCGCGAAGGTCGCCGCCGTCACCCGCGACCCGCACGCCGACCTCCCTGCGGCGGCCCAACTGGTCCACCCCGCCGAGGTCGCCACCCTCGACGGCGTGGAGGCAATCCTGCTCAGCCCACGCGCGGCCGGGGCCACCGCCGCCGATCTGCTGGACCATGCCCGCGAGACGGGCACCAGTAGGGTTGTCGTGCTGTCCGCCGTGACCGTGCAGTACCCGGCCGGGCTCGCCCGCTTCCGGCAGCAGTTCCAGGCAGCCGAGGACATCGCCAAACGCTCCGGTCTCGACTGGACGATCCTGCGCTGCGCCGACTTCGCCGCCAACACCCTCGCCTGGGCCGGGCAGATCCGGGCCACCGGGACGGTGCGGGGCGCGTACCCGCAGGCGCGGACCTCGACCATCGACGAGCGCGACATCGCCGCGGTGGCCGCCCTCGCCCTCACCCAGCCGCACCACGCCGGCCAGACCTACCCGCTCACCGGTGAGCAGTCGCTGAGCCAGCCGGACAAGGTCACCGCGCTCAGCGCGGCGCTCGCCCGCCCCCTGTCGTTCGCCGAGGCTACTCCCGAGGAGATCCGGCGTGGCATGCTCGCCGCCGGCCTGCCCGAGGAGGTACCCGACCGGCTGCTCGGTTCGCTGGCCGACTACGCCCGCGAAGCCGGCCCCACCACCGACGCCGTACGACGGCTGCTGGGCCGGCCGGCCCGCACGTACGCCAGCTGGGCGACCGACCACCGGGCCGCCTTCACCGCCGCAGGAAACGATTGTCCATAGGGGCCTGTTGCGCGATTGTCGAGTACGAGAGCCGATTTGGGCCGCGGCACCGGCCGTCGATCTGGAATGATGCGTTCGTCGCCCGGGTGAGATCCACGGCCACCGGTCGCGGGTCGGGCCTGGTGCGTCGAGCGCCGGGCCGGAGGCCGAGCCAGGAGAGGCACTATGCGATGTGAGATCTGCGATGCGCCGCTGGACGGGACCGGCCGGTGCTGAATCCGTCAGCTGAGACCTTTTCGCTGGCCAGCCGCCGAGTCGTGCGCTTCGGCGTGCTCTACGCGGTGGTCGTGGCGATTGTCG
>Ga0307515_10019663_pt1 | contig 12128 bp, 2 predicted proteins | sample 17_EM_MG_FD_194513 | JGI IMG/M metagenome (GOLD analysis project Ga0307515, IMG submission 194513) | Populus trichocarpa ectomycorrhiza microbial communities from riparian zone in the Pacific Northwest, United States - 17_EM | ecosystem: Host-associated > Plants > Roots > Unclassified | place...
ACCGCACTCTTAACGCTAGACGGTAATTAAATAGATAATTCGGCTAAGGGGCGTCGCATTAGAACTACTTTGCAGTTTAGGTAAGAGCTTAAGACATTAGTAGCTGCCGGTTAAAAGTCTTTAGGAGCTAAGAAGTTAAAGAAGCGAAGGTCCGATTAGCTTGATTAGCTAGGTAGCATTAATTATATCTCCAATACTTCCATTAGCGAGAGCGTACGACCTAAGAAGTAACGAAGGTCACCTACTTCCTAGAGGACCACGCCTTCTAACTCTCCCACCCTTAGCCTTAATGATGGTGACGGTATTAAGAAGCGAGTGGTCTCTACTGCGCGGCCCACTAGCTTCTTTCCCCGGCACCGTATATCTCTTTATAATACTAGACTACCAGAATATAGGTCTAATAACAGTTATAATTATATTCTAGACGATTTTGTAAACGGCTTAACTAAAGAAAGCGATAGTAAGGATAGTAAAAACGTTACGGACAAAGGTAAAGCCGAGAACTATAGCAACGGAAGTAATAATAGTAATAATACGGATAATAACGACTCTGGGGACGGTAATAGTAGTAATAACGACGAGGATAACGAGGCCCGCGGGTGTATAGGACGACGAGGATTACCAACCCCTATTAATAGTTAATTAAAGATAAAGTGTATTACGAAGCATTATCTCTAGCAGTCTTAGCATTCCTATTTAGTCCTGTCTACGCACACGTCTAAACGGAATACTGCGCTTACTAGCAATTATTATAAGTGGGTTGCACCCCCTATATATAATCGCCCGCGTACCTAAAACTCGCTGCTAAACTTAGCCTTTAGCTCTAACTCTAATAAAGTGATACTGGGAGCTACCTTAAATAATTTAGAAGGATTATTAATCTAAGCAGTTTTTAGGCGCTAGGAAGATGGGTTGTATATACTAAATATACTTCCTTAATAACTCCACTTGCTAGTTAACCTAGTTAAGCGATCTTAAAAGCTAAAGCCCTAAAAATTAAAGCCTTAAAAGCTAAAGTCTAGAACAAAACTCACGGAAGAGGAAGATATACTACTTATTAATTTAAAGGAGGAATAGAATCTTTTATAGGAATAGATTAAAGACCGCTTTTTAAAGAGAAGTCTTAGATTACTATAGGCGCATTATTATTTAAAATTAAAGGCCCGGCCTACTGTGTAGAAGAAAAAGGGCCGGCCTACTAGGCAGAAGAGACGGCAATAATAGTAATACCCTTCTTTTAGCTTAGAAGTCTATTTCTTGTTATATATTCCATTTCTAGCTTAATCTATTTATAGCGCATTTCCTATTATATAAGGGCTGCATAAAAAGGTCCGTAAGAGTATTACTTTTTCAAAAGCGGTAAGTAAGAGCCACTTATTATTACTTACAGCGCCATAAATAATAGAGAATGCGAGGCTGAAACTAGGTTTATAACTTGGCCAGCCAATTTAAATTACGTAATATAGCTAAAACCGAGCGGTAGTCCGAATAATGAAGTCAGGCGTTAATAATTAATTAACTTATATATTTAACGTCAAGGCGCATAAACTGGCTATAGTTAATTCGCCTTATAAATAAGAACGAGCTATAAGAATCCAATCCTTATAAGATATTTTAGTTAGCGGAGGGGCTATGTATATCTAGTAACTCCAATACACGGCTAAAATACGCGTTATAGCGGACGCCTTACCCGTTTTACTATTTGGCCGGTGGTCTAATTATATATATAATGTTCTGCGCTAAAAAGCTTTAATAGTAGGGTAGAGTAAATCCGGCCGCAGCTTAGCCTAAGAGGTAGCCGCTTAGCAATTCCTTTATATAAGCCTTCCTATTAGGCACTAACCTCTAAATAGCTATAAACCTATTAGCTATAGTAATACCTCTATTTTCCCTTATAAATTTCCTTTAACCCTACTTCGCTAACTGTTCGTAGCATAGCTTCGCAAAGCCGCTCTCCATTTAAGCCTATAATCTACCTCTTTTTATATTTCTTATATTCTACCTCTTATAGTTATTTAGCAATTCTATTTTTGCCATTAAGGTAAATATTAGCTTAGCTATTTTACCCTACGCAGCATATACCTAATTACTTACATCTTCTATAATAGTTATGCTTTAATACGTATATACTTTATAGCCTTTTATTCTAAAACAAATTCCTAAATTAGCCGCCATTCCTCCTTAGACGGCTATCCGTAATTAAGAACGCTTTATAAAAGACAATATTTACTTAATATTTTACGTCTACAGAACACCTCTCCTTTATAGCCACCAGTCCCGCTAACTTACGCAGTTGCACTTCTAGCTATACGGATTATATCCGCTAAGGCTAGGGATAAGGTACTTAGTGGGGAATAGGAGGAGATTAGAGCTCGTAAATTTAAGATAATAGAGGATATAACTATGATATTTAAAGGCATATTATGCAATATTTAAGACGGCAAAGGGAAGTAAGTTAAAGAATTAGGTATAGAAGATGGATAAGTAGCAAGAGAGGTTCTTACTAGGTATAAATGTTATATAATAAAGGCAAAGATTAAGTTTAAAAAGAGGTAGTAATAAATAGTAATCCGAAGCGATATATGCCATTTATTTATAAATAAGAGTTAATCTCTAGCTTTTTCTATAGCTTCCTTATAGAGGAATACCTAGGTCCCCTAGACCAAACAAATTAAAAATATTAAATCTATCTTAGTAGCCGATCCTAACTATAAAGAAAGCGTCCTTATTTTTCCTTTTTAGCAGGTATATAGACAGGCAATTTATAACCACTAGTCCTCCTCTCTCCTTTTCCTTTCTCTATAAATTGCTCGTCTATATCCCAGTGCGAAATGGCTTAGGGAGATTTTTAATTATATAGTGCCTTATAAATGAGAAAGGGAAGTACTAGCCCTCCCCTAGCAATATTAGATTTCCTATTCAATATTAACCATAGATACGACATCTTATTAAAGGTTATTTTACAGACTTAAAGTCTGCTATAATTCCAACCAGGGACGCTTTAATAATGGTTTATCTATAACTTAATAATACGCTAGTATAATGGCGCTTAGAGGACTCTTAGGAGAGGCATCTATCTTAGATAAGTATTAATACATTAAATTTAGGGAACAAGGTGTCTAACTATTAGTTTTAGGATTATCGGATAAGATTATACTTTCCTTTTACGACAAATCTAGCTCTAAAATATATAAGTAACTAATTAACGAGCACCTAAGACTTGTATATTGGGCGTTTAATAAGCGTCCTAAGGGATTAGAGCTTTAAAATACCTCTCCAATAACTAAGAGTCTTAGGCTAACCCTAGCGATAGTTAATACTAAGCACCAATTATATAATTAATCAATTATTACGCACCTAAGCCTAGGCCTTAGGCTCTAGTTGACTAAGCTTCTCTATTAGGTCCAGCTTATTAATTTAGCAACGCTGCTATAATTAGTTATACTCTCTCCTTAAATAGGGAATAGAGGTTTATATACCTTTATCTTACTTATATTTCGCAGGTTGGAGCTTAATATATACTAATCTAGTTAGTATAATATTATATATAAAAAAAGGGTTCTTACTTTAAGGAAATAAGGCTTATATAAAACTAAGGTAACCACAGCTACTAGTGAAGCCCTATTCTACGGCTGTTAACTTAAGGAACTTTTTGGCTATAGGCCTTAAGTTTAGACGATACGGTTCATAGTTTTTAAGGCGAGTAAGGTACTCTATAACAATATCGAAGCTTATTTTAGTATATTCTATTAGCGGGATAACTAATACTATAGTAAGAAAGACATAATCGTTTGCATCCTAAATATCCGTATATACGTAACAGGCTCGGGCCTTCCGCTATTTTGTTGCATTTTAGCCGCCAGGCTCCTTAATAGGCTCGCCCCAAATAAAGTTAAGACGGGAGTTTTTTAAGAGTGCTTAATCGCCACGCATTATATTATTCGTTTTTAATTACTTAACTTTCTCATCAATCTTAATAAGGAATTTATTAATTTCCGTATTGAAACTTAGTAGGGTTAACCGACCCGCCTTGGAAGTTATATGTTAGTCTATAGTTAGGAATAGATCTAAAATATTATAGCTAGTAACCCTCTTTATATAATAGAGTGAAATTTAATAAAGTAAGACGGATATAGGTGAAATGTAGTTTTATATAGATTTAGGTTCTAATTTTAGCACCTATATATTATAATATGTTATATAGGGATTGGTTTAGCTAATAGGTATATAAGGAAGATCAACCGTCAGGGCATGGCTGTATATTAGCTAGTAGAACGTTTAGGGACTATATCGTCTTATTACAGCCCATATTTCATTTCACTTTATTTTATCTCGTTTTAGCTAAGTTTTAGACTTTAATATACCTTTAAGCTTTGTTGGTTCTAATATATATATACTCTCTTTACACCAATCTAAGACATCCCACCTAGATCCTATATACAGTTACTTATAAAATCGGCTTCCGGTTTTTACACTTTAAAAATAATTAGCGCACGGTCCTTACTATAGCTCTTAGCATATATTTTACCTAACGAGCCTATAGGGAGAAGTATACCAAAATACTGTTTCTCTATATTTATCTTCATTTCGTTTATCGCCGAGATTATATTTAAATATTCCTCGCTAAACAGCCTACCTCTCTAAGCACGAACTTATAGTAGCTGTCAACTTTAGGCAAGCCGCCTTAACTAGCCTAAGGGTAAAGCTTAAACGTCTAGCACTGTTTATATTATATAGCTGTCGCTACCGCCAAACATTATCGTCAAACGCTCCCTCTAGAACGCCCTTAAGAACTCCCTCTAGAACTCCCTCTAAAACTCCCTTTAAAACTCCCTATAGAACTCCTTATAGAACTCCCTACAGGCTCCCTTCTTAACGCCCTATCTAGCCTTCTTTAGACGCCAATAACCGTTTCTATTCCTTATATAAAGCGTCTAAAACAATCTCTATAGAATCCCAAAGACCTATATGCTAAAGAATAATATTATACAGTATTCGCCTAGCTTAGGAGGAAGGGATATAGTTAGTATAGGTATTATAGCGCTCGTCGCACATCTTAATACTATTGTAAAGTTCTCCAAGCCTTTAGAATGGCGCTTAATAGATAGAGAAAAGCTTATTTACTAACGTCTTAGCCACGATTACTGCGGGATCCTTCAATACTTTAGGCTATATAGGGCCATGGAAAATGCTATAATCCTATAGTTTGCGAGTTATAGATCTATACGCCAATACTTTATAAGGTAAAAAAAACTAGTTCTGCTTTCCCTTAAACTTTAATAGGCCGAACAAATCACTAGAGCTGTTTGTTTTATCCATTTAAGAAATGTACTATATAGCGATATCTCCTATAATAATGTATTCCTTAATAAAGGGCTTAATACGAAGCTTAGTAATTTTGCTAGGTTAGCTATCGACAACCTTCTACCCCTTATTTATTATAAGACTAGTTATAAGCTTCCTAACTAAGATATTTTAAAGAAAACTAAGCTCTTTACTCTTAGTTTAACTATTTATAAAATAATAACTAGTTCTAAACCATATAATAGGCTCTTAGACAAACAAATTTATACAGCATTTATTAAGGGACGCTTCCTAGATCTGGAGCCTTTACCTATATTTAGGGACGTTATTACAAATTATTAGAAACAGAGTTATAGAAGTACAGACGAAGTCCTTTAAGACGTAAAATCCAAAGGTATAGCTTAATTCTTTAACTTTGCTCCTAGCACTAACCACTTCTTAATTACTAAAAATTCAAATCCATGCCCGATTTTACTGCACTATTCATATTTATTTCCTGTCGTACTTACTACTTTGTCTCTATTTCCACTTTTATTCTAGGTAGAGAGTTAGAAATCACTTAATATATATTAATAAAGACCACTAACTTGCTCCTTAGTGCTTATATTGTTTTCTTAAGGCGGACATTAAAGGCAGTCGCTAGGTTTTTTAGATAATTTTATTACCAATACTTCGCCATTAAGACCTTTAGCTAGCGAAGCGTTAGAGCAATAATACCTATTCTTTTTTACTTTCTTGTATTTATCCCATCTATAGTCGGACATAATATAATGAGATTCAGCTCTGCATTTACTGTAGTAGAATAATTAATTATAGTAGTAGCATATTTAGCGGGACAATAGTAACTAAAGTTTTTAGACTAGTATAGTAACTAGTAAATTACTATTGAAACAAGAGCCTTATGGTTAGTGCTAGATATACCTTATTTACATAAAGTGTTTAGCCTAACTTATTACTACCTAAGTAATAGTTCTAAGCTAGCAATGCAGATGCAACGTAGATATAGTGTAGGTGCAGTAAGGTTTAAGTATGGGAACCTACGTATAATAGGAAATTCCAGTCAGCTAGAAATCTCCTTTTAGTTTATCCAACTTCACCCACGATCGCACTTTGTGGGCGTGTTGTACATTAACATTTTATAGTAGCTTAACGCTAACATAGGGAAGTCGCTAAGGCTGCATAGTAAAATGTGTACTAAAAGCTATAGCAAGGACTATGCGCTAAGAATTTTGCAAGCGGCTATATTAATTAGAGCCATTATATCTACCTTCTTTTATATTATATAAGGGAAAATAGAATAGTTATAGAGTAAAATGTGGAATTAAAATAAAGTGGAATAAAATATAGTAGAATTAAGTAGAATAGCATAAGCTAAAGCGAGGCGAGCACTAATTGGTATCTATTCTTCCTCCGCCTCTAGTACTTCTTTATATCCTAAAACCGTCTACCAAGCTCCTGCGTATTAATTAGAACAATCATATCTTTTTTAACTATGCCCTTAGCAATTAGAACTTATAACACCTTACCTAACTTACTAGTATATATTTACTTCGGTTAAAAGAGTAATCAGCTCGTTTAGTATTAACCTTTTTTTACAACATTATAGAATCTAAGCCGCGATCCGCGGTGCAAGCTACCCATTAAAGTCCTTCTATATACTACCCTCCATCAATCTAAGACATACAGCTAGCTTCTACGCATTAACTAAGACTGGGACTAAGATCCCGGCATACAGTCCTATACTTTAAGCCTATTACTTAGCTTGTGGTATCTATATTAGTAGGATATTAGTATAATCTAGCGCTCTAATGCTTGTAATTATAATTACGTATCTAAACCGCTAAATAATATCTTAATAAGCAAACCCCTCCCTATAGCTTTACCGAGTGGAGCTTTTTACTATCAAAACAATGCCACTACGTATCTAGCCTCTGCTAGGATAGATAAGGGAAAGGCCACATAGCTAGAGAGGGGTGCAGTGGATATTTGCGGCACAGTAGTAATAGATTAAAAGGTATAATATTAGGTGGATTTTCCTCCAGAGACTGGTACTATTAACCTCCTCCAGCTACTTCTTTAATCTTATACTTCGAATTAGCTCTACCCTTTAGGCAACATACAGACTATATTAAAGACCCTAAACACTCCTCCGGGCAGCCCTACTCTATTACTAGCTTAGCAGCCCCTTACTATCTAACATACTCTACAATTCCTAGAGCTACTAAAGGTAGCTACAGTAACAAATACGTTGTCTACCTCTACCTCTACCCTAGGAGGCCCAGTTGTCGAGCCACTAGCCCCAGAAGGCCCTAAAACTAAAGCAATATCGCAAGCCTCTAGGTTGGAGTATAAGATAGTAAATAAAGTGTATGTCTTTATAGTCGTGCATATATAGTCCTACTAACACTATTTCTTTACAGTTGGGATAAGAAAGCTTATTAGTATAAGATTGTTAAGCCAGTAGCCCTAATAAAAGAGGTTAATAAACTAGACTAATATGTGTTTGTTAATTGTATTTAAATCAGTAGGTATAATACTCTTTATAAGTGCCTTTAATTACTAAAGATAAATTACAGATAAGAAAACTAAAGACTCTATATCTTACGTCGATATTAAGTCTAAGGGGTTGCGAGACGTTCTAAGGAAGGTCCTTAAAAATATCCGCGGAATCTGCCTAAGAGAGGATAAGCCTTCTATATAGAAAATCTCCGCTATTAAAACTCGCCAGCTTATACTACGCATAGGTTAAACAGAACGTCTTATATAATTTTCTCCCAGAACTAGAATTATATTAAAGTAGTATAAACGTTAACTTTAAGAATAAAGTATATTTAGAACATCTAGACCTTTTAATTAGCTTTATTAAAACCACCTACACGTCTATAACCGAACGCCTTAAACCCCTTCTTAAGAACCGTAAAATTACGTATAATCTACTCTAAGCTCTCTTTAAGCCAAACTTAGAGGTCTATACTACCTATCCCGGTACTAGCAAACTAAGATACGTTAAATATAATTATAGTGAGGAGAAAGCAAGACCGGACGGAGCCAAGTACTTTTATCTGGACTGTCGCTACTTTAATTTCAATAGGAAAGTGTTTAGAGAAGCCGCCCTTAAGCTTACTATTAAGAAGTTCCGCGGAACAAAACGGATAGACTTCCTGCAGGCATTTCCTCTGGAGTACTACCGAAAATCGAGCGAGATTAGAGCACGGCTAATTAGATATAGTCGAACGTTTAATAACTTAAGAGGCGTCCACCACCGCTAGTACTAAGGGACTGCCTTCTATAAGGATAAAGACGGTAATAGGATTAAAGTCTCTGTTAAGAGCCGAATTATAGTTAATACGGCGTATTTCCGGCAAATTAACCCTAATTACGCTAGACTATAAATTGACAAGTCGCCGGAAACACTAGACTTATAGGCTATCTACAATTCCGCGGAGAGCTTAAATAAAAGGAAAGACTAAATTAAGAGGATAGATGTAGATCTAACTAAAATAAAGAATTAAGATTTCCTAATCAGCAGCCTAACTATGCTAGGTTTTAGTTTAGGTAACAAGCTCTAGCGTACGTTATCTTTACTTACACGTAAGCGGCATTTACTAACGCGTTATAGTTAAGTTTGTAGTTGCTAATATTAGCAACATTATGTAGAACCCTTCTTCTTTTAATAACCTTAGGATTCCTACTTAGCAGAAGGAGATTATTTAAGCTCTTAGTAAAACCTACTTATCTTAGGACTCTCACCCTATTTTAAATAACTTTATATTAGGTAAAGGGCGCGGACTTATTACCCTCCTATAGTATATTACCATACCCTCTCTTATAATATTAGTTACACCATCATCTACTAAGATAGGTAAATTAGTGGGCCGCCTAGTATTAGTAAGACCTTAACAGCAGAGGCAATATTAGAATACCTTAGGAGACCACTTTACGTCGTACGTCTCCATTCCCTTATAATTACGGCTCTTTCTAACTAAGTAGATCTCTGTTAGAGAATTAGGCACAACCGCAGATATACTTAAGGAGAGGCTTTCTTATATCTTTAAGATAGTAACTTACTAGAAAGCCACTTTGCTCCTTAATAAGGCGGACGTGTTCGTAGAATAGCGTGCTACCAGTGATATCCATTATAATGCCCTTATTTATATATTCTTACGCAAGCTTAAATACTATAAAGGAATCTTGTTTCTTATAACTAACTAGGTAAAAACAATTAATAAAGCTATTGCAAGCAGAATACACCTTACGCTCCGGTACGGTCCATTAGATTAAAACGCTTAAGAGGTAGTTTAGAGGAGTTTCCTTAATAAGGCAAGCACGACAAAAAAAGCCGTAGATTTTACGGAAAAGGACCTTAATATTCTAGTAGGGAAGGATCTTAATAGCTAAAAGGTAAGAGGCTTTACGTCTACAGTAAAGCTAAGCTAATTAATTTTCCGATCTAGATTAAAAATGCTATTTTTACGGCTTAAGTATTGGCTAGCTATAAAGAGATAAAAGTGTCCTTATTATATCTAGAATTCGCTATTAGTGCGAACGTAGAATTTTAGCGTAATTTTTTAGGAGGAGGTAAGTTTAATAATATATAGTCCTACATTTAGCTCTCTTAAATTTACTAGGGTATTTGGGGTCTATAGAATGTATACCTTTTTAGCATATAGGTAGATATACGTTTAGGATTCAGCTATCTTTTTCTTTTCTTCTTTTTTCCTATTTATACTTATTAATAGTTAGAGGTAGTACGTTACTTAACTATACTGTTTATTAGCTAGTAATATATATATATATATATCCTAATAACTTTACGTTATACAGCTTTAACGTAACATAGATGTATAGCCTTAATCCCAAAACGTGGAATCTAATATTACTAGATAAAGTTAGTTACGTAAGCGGGTTTCCATTAAAAATAAAATAGAGAAACTGGAACTTTATTATTTTCCTAGATATACTATCTATATGGGATGGCGTAGAAAATAAGAAAAGAAAAGCTAGTAATTTTAAACGGTTTTAAATAAAGTTCCGTACGGGATAGAAAATAATAAAAGTATTATTTTTTTAGCCACTTTTCCCATATAGGAGGATATTAAAAGAGGTATTTAAAAGCTAGATATAAAAAGAGAATTTTAGTAGAAATCCCGTATAAAATATTATCTTTTATAAATATATTTTTAAAATAGAACACAAATTCCAGTTTCTATATAATTTTTTATTAAATTATTCCGTATGGGATATTATAGGAAATAGGATATAAAATCTAGGTAATTAAATTTTAATATAGGATTAAAATATAGTAGATTATTATATTTATAGCTGTTTATACCATATAGATAAAATTAAAAACTGCGTAGGCGAATTACTAGTAAATCTAGGAATAGGAGAACGGAAGCTATAGGGCATTAGTTCCCGTACGGAAGAGGAAAATGTAGCTGTTAGCTTTTATAGGGGAGTAAAAGCTATATAGGAATATAAGCCGTAGGGGATTAGTTCCTATAGGGCGGTGGAATACGTAGGCATTAGCACCTATAGGGGATTCGTTGCTATAGGGGATTTATTACCGCAGGGGATTTATTACCGTAGAGGAGTAGATCCTATAGGGGAGTAGATCCCGTAGGGGATTCGTTAGAGTAGGGGAGTAAATCCCATAGGGGATTTATTAGAGTAGGGGACTAGTTCCCATAGGGCGGCAAAATACGTAGGTATTGGCTCCTATAGGGGATTTATTTAAGTAGGGGATTAGTTAGAGTAAGGGATTAATTTTTTTACAGCCTCTACTTAGGCGGTATAAGGCAGCTTCTAATAGGCTAAAGAGTAGATTACGTATTTTATAGAAACATAAAGCCTATATAGGATAGTAGGGTATAGGGGCCTAGCGATCTAGCAGAAGATTAGGTTATTTACTTTCCTAGGTTTATTTAGCCTAGGCGACTCACCCTATGCTATTTTACATGCGTTTTAACTAAAGGTTACTACCTAGCCTTAGCCGCCCAAATCTTTGTAAAACTTCACTTATATAGTGGAAGAGTAATAAAATATTATTTTATTTACTCTATAAGCACCTTTAGATCCTTCCTTACTTCCTAAAGCACCTCCTTTATTTAAGAAGGAAGTTTTTTATTATTTCCCTTTCGCCTCCTACCGCCTAGAAATACTACCTTCCGCAATCTATTAACCTAAGGGATTAGTGGCTAATAGTATAGTGAAAAATTATCGTCTATACTCTTAAGAAAATCCCCTTTATTATCTATAACACTCTTTTTTAAACCTACTAACTTCCTATTACTCTCGTAGTTCTAATACTTAAACTCTATTAGCCTAATGTCTTTACCTAGCCTATTATAGTAAATATAGATCTAGAATAGCACCTAAAAAAACGACTTAAAATTATGCTAAGCTAAGTATATCTCGCCTAAGAGCACTCTAATCACTATAAACGCTCTTATACTAGTCTTACCCCGCGCTTTTAAAGGCCCTTCCCACTACTCGTTAATTGCAAGATTGAAGTTAATTAAGAATGCCGGCTAAGAAGGATTATTATCTTCCTCATTCATTATAAGGTTGCCTATTAAAATGTCGTATTAAATAATGCCGGCCCGCGTATATAAAGACTCGTATCCTTTAATGCTACCCTTTAGTATAGTAAGCATTGCTGCACGAGAGCTTGCCTTATAAAGAGGCTTTTTGTAGTTACTAGTAATAACGCGTTAGTGTACGCGATTCTGTATAATAGGGCGCTTAGTTAGAGAGGTTAAACACAGGCGCTTACCGGGTGGTAATAGGGCGCTATAGCTGGAAGACCTCTTTCTGCTAGAACT
>Ga0307515_10019664_pt1 | contig 12126 bp, 16 predicted proteins | sample 17_EM_MG_FD_194513 | JGI IMG/M metagenome (GOLD analysis project Ga0307515, IMG submission 194513) | Populus trichocarpa ectomycorrhiza microbial communities from riparian zone in the Pacific Northwest, United States - 17_EM | ecosystem: Host-associated > Plants > Roots > Unclassified | place...
TCGAAAGTGAGGCGGAAACAAAGCCACGCCGTTGCATCAGCGACTTCCTCAGAGTATTTTTAACGAGGAGCGGAGGAACAAACCAGCCCCGAGTTCAGAGGAGTAAACAACTAGATTTCGTCGGAGTGACCAGCCGATCGCGTACATCTCCAAACGCTGCAGTCGCGAATTCAATAATTCACTTTACATACCAAACGGATGGGCGTACGATTACAAATAGCCGCTCATCGACATCTCTACTTGGGTCTGGACTCTTTCTCACAACCACCGCACCGCACCACTTTCTCGCACCTATCTGCGTTTCAGCCATGACAGACAATTCCCAACGGCCGAAGGGGAGGGACAGTGTCCTCTCCTCGCTCAATGTGGCCATCGATGGGCTGAATCTCGCAAAGGAGGTGACGACCGTGACGCCAGCCAAAACCGTGTTTACCTCTACCAGCATTCTTCTCACTACGATTAAAGTGGGTTTCCTCCCGGTTCATGTTGGTCGATTGTTGGCTAATGTATGCAGGACTCGATGATATCCAAAGTGGACTACGTCGAACTAGGGCTTATCTGCGCTGACGTCTGCGAAGCCCTTAATCGAGGGATGGACACAAGGCGGGCGGATCAGCTCAATAAATCCGTGTTCAAGGCGATTGAGAAATTGACGTTGTGAGTTCAACCGGTGATGCGCATGCCGGGTTATTTTCTCATCGAACTCTCGTCCAGGACTGTGGACGGGATCCAGAAGAATATAATCAAGCGAGGTGAACGGAACGTGATCTCTCGACGTTACCACGCGAAGGACGATAAAGAGGCGATTGCCGCCTGGAACTTGGACCTCAACGGGATTCGACGTGTCTTTGATGTGCGTCCAGTCACTCCTGTATGACCGCCACTAACCGCCCGCTTCCAGACTGAACTTGGGATAAACACGCGTGTAACCGGCTCTGATTCCCGTCAAGACGTTGCAAATGAGCACACCGGTATTTCCGATGCCCATTGCGATGTTACAAACACTGGGACCACCGTCTCCGAGGTCCGCAACGATGTGTCGAATATTCAACCAATCGTTTCCGGTGTCCAGAACGACGTCGCAAGCACGCGCACCACTGCTTCCGACATTCATCTTAGCAAGTTGAAAAGCCGCGAGGGTGCGGATGGCAAAAATCGGGCGGTAAGTACCACCCGTATTCCATCACCGAGTAAATATTTACCGCTCCCTAGACTCACGCTAGGTCAAAGGTCTCGACTACAACTGAATCCAGTGTCTAATTTTTGCATTCAGCGCACCCGGACAGTCACCGCCTCCGGTACAGGTAAATATCCATGGAACCATTCCAAATATCCGGCGCGACGCGGTTTCCGAGGTTCATCGCGGCATTGTGAAGACTCAAACCATGGTTTCCGACATTCGTGGCATGCTAAGGAGTCAGCAAGGGGCCAGTTGCCAACCTCAGTCGGTGAGTGCTACTTGTACCCTGCCCATCGCTGAACACACACTTACTGTTGCCCAGACTCAAAACAGGTCAGAATTTCGAATGCGAAGAGATACAGAGACTTACATTCATGTCTAGTGTTGGAGAACTACCGCCTCCGCCGCCAAGGATCTTCTTCGGACGCGACGAGTTGATCGATAAGGTCGTTCATTTCGTAGGACAACTCATGCCAATCGCTTTAATTGGTGCTGGCGGAGTCGGCAAGACGTCCATCATTCTGGCCGCCCTCCATGACAACCGGGTCAAACAGCGGTTTGGTGACAACCGTTGGTTCGTTCGCTGCGATCAATTCCCCACATCCCACACCCATTTTCTCCGTCGACTCTCCAATGTCATTGGCGCAGGGATCGAGAACCCCGAGGACCTGACTCCCCTGCGACGATACTTATCCTCGAAGGAGATGTTGATAATCCTCGACAATGCCGAATCCATTCTCGATCCCCAGGTGACGAGCGCACAGGAGATCTACGCAGCTGTGGATGAGCTGACGCAACTCAGCAACATTTGTCTTTGTATCACCTCCCGCATCTCCACCATCCCTCCCGATTGTGAAATCCTCGAGATCCCAACGTTGTCGATGGAGGCCGCGCGCGACACGTTCCATCGCATCTACAAGCATAGCGGGGAGTCCGATCTGGTCGACAACATCCTGAAGCAACTCGACTTCCACCCTCTCTCCATCACATTACTTGCTACCGTCGCCCAGCACAATAAATGGGACGCAAAACGACTAATTAGGGAATGGGAGAGACGGCGGACGGGGGTACTTCACGCACAGCACTCCAGGAGCCTCGCGACCACAATTGAACTTTCCCTCGCCTCCCCACTGTTCCGAGAACTCGGCCCTGATGCCCGAGAGCTTCTCGGAGTCATCGCGTTCTTCCCTCAAGGTGTAAACGAAGACAACCTCGACTGGCTATTCCCAACTATCTCCGACGGGCCAGACATGTTCGATAAGTTCTGTATTCTCTCCCTAACATACCGAAGCGATGGGTTCATCACGATGTTGGCACCACTCCGAGACTACCTCCGTCCCAAGGATCCGATGTCATCTCCACTCCTCGGCGCGACCAAGGAACATTACTTCTCACGATTGTCAGTCGATGTTCATCCCGATGAACCCAACTTCGAAGAGTCGCGATGGATTATATCAGAGGGTGTGAATGTCGAGTACCTACTCGATATCTTCACATCGGTTGATGCAAACTCAAAAAGTGTCTGGGACGCCTGTGCCAGATTCATGGAACACATTGTTTGGCATAAGCCACGACTTGTCACATTGGGACCAAAGGTTGAAGCACTCCCGGACGATCATCCCTCAAAGACGCAATGCTTACACTGGCTGGCATGGTTGTTTGACTCGGTTGGAAATCATGTGGAACGCAAGCGGCTCTTCATTCACACGTTGGAACTCTGGAGAGCACGGGGGGATGACTATCAGGTTGCTCAAACGTTAAGTGAGCTATGTGATGCAAATCAGCTGATAGGCCTCCCCGAGGAAGGGATACGACAGGGGAAGGAAGCGTCGGAGATTTTCGAACGGCTTGGCGACACGGCGAAACAGGCGGAGTGTTTGATTGAGCTCGCTCGGTCATTGCATTCAGACGGACAACTCGACGCCGCAGAAGAAGCCGCACTCCACGCGATCGAACTCCTCCCGGAGAAAGGCAAGCAACTTTATCTCTGCAGAAGTCACCGCATTCTTGGCGAGATATACTACTCCAAAGGCGATCCCGAGAAGGCCATTCACCGTTTCGAGGTAGCCCTCGGAGTTGCATCCTCCCTCGCATTCCACAAAGAGTTGTTTTGGGTTCATCACAGCCTGGCGGATCTGTTTTTTGCACAAGGGAGTTTTGACAACGCACACGCTCACCTCCAACATGCAAAGTCGCATGCGGTCGACAACGTATACCATCTGGCTCGCGCATCGGAGCTGCATGCTTTGTTCTGGGAAGAGCAACATATGTTTGAAGAGGCGAGATCCGAGGCATTGCGTGCTCTCGGTGTGTTCGAGAACCTCGGGGCCGCGGGTAGTGCAGAGTATTGCAGAGAGTTGCTCAGGCGGATCGACCGCAATGCGCAAGGAAATGATCTGGCCACACCTAGGTCTGATGAATCGGATGATGATGGTGAGCTCCTTGAGCCAATGCTACTTGACATGCTCTTGTTAACTCTTCGTGTTTGACCTGGACCAAAGAATCGGGGTGATGGCGTCGACACTTGCATTGAGTTCTCCAGATATGATTACTCCGTGAACTACCGACGCCTCATCCATTCACCCCGTCCCCCGTTGAGCTTTTGAATATCGTTTTTATCACTGTTCCTCTCTTTGCCCATCACAAAATGACCTCTCTTTTATCCAAATCCTCCATTCACGCGTGTAGTACGCCTGCCAACTTTCCATTCCAAGTTCAGACAAGCAGTCTACGTTTGCCTCAATTTTTTCAGATAGATCCTTACGCGAGTCGCAAAAACCTTGTATTTATTCGGTGATGCCGGGAAGATGGATATGAAGTTCCTCTGTGCTCTCACAATGTGAGTGCTTAACGTTGGCGGTCGTGTGGGTCAGGCTGACCTCGATGGCAGGGGTGAGCTGACAACCAACCAAGTGGCACCGAATGAGAATATGGAATGATCGTAATTAAGGGACGGCGTAGGTTCCGGAGAGCTCCGATGGGAGCACCACAAACCGGTGAGGCATACGCGTTTCCGGTTCAGGATAGTACTCTGGGGAAAATGGTTCATATGTAAAAAAAAGTTCGTTAAGCTGCAAGAGAGTTCGCATACTGAACTTCGATAAGTCACTTAAGAGACGTCTCGGAAAGAGATCTGCCCAGGAATTCATCGTGAAACTCCCAAGTCGGTGGGGCTGACACCAAAGATAATACGAAGTAGTACGATGCGCGAACTTCTCACAAAAAACGAGGCCCGTTGCCCATTGCACCGTATCGTCTGCCCGAACAAGGGCGCGAGACGTAGCAATCGTGGGAAAGCAATCCGGATCAAGAACTCCGACGGTTGCCACTTGCCAGGCCCAGTTGGCTCACGGTGGTGAGTGGTGGTGAGTATGACGAGTCTGACGTCAGGGATCGGAACCACAGAAATGCGGCTGTTGTGGCCGATGAATATTCTCCCTCGTAATCACCACCATTACTACCCTCCACTATGTCCCTCATACACTCTATTCGAATAACCCGCCGCCATCTCCCAAACCTTCAACGAGTCTTCTACTCAGATCTGTCCCAGGGTCATCCCGCGCTCGACAGAGGAACCCCCAAACACAAAAATCCCCAGGACGAGAGCGCAAAGAATGTCGAGTCGGGCTTAGATGCCGGTAACCGCGGAGATTGCGGCAAGCATGCTTCTCGAGAAGGCGCAGTTGGGAACAAGGAAGGAGTAGGATTCCAGGATCAAGTCGGGGGAGCAGCCGGGGATAGGCAGAATCCAGGAGGAGGCAGAGGTGACGAGCACGAAGCGCGATCCCCAAACATCATCGGGGCAGTCAAACAGGCGTTAGGGATCAAGTTGGAACCATGGGAAGTGAAGCAGAACTCGGGCGAAGGAAGAGGCGTCACAGGTACGGGGACGTTCAGGAGGGGGTTCGGCACCTCAAGTGGATCGGATGCTGGGACGAAGGAATCACCTCAAGATCACCATCGTCATCTTCCCTCGGGCGGCCAAGGGGAAAAGCATCCCGAATCTCCCTCTGAACGGGTATACAAGAGGGAAGCCGATAAGGCAAAAGAGGCTGCAGACAAGAGCTACGAACCCGGTCGACCTTCTGGGGAGCAGGAAAAACTGAGATACGGTGGAAAGCAGAATTTGTCGAAGGAACCGGAGGATGACAAGGGTGTCCCTGGTGAGGGCGAAGGGCCGGATAAAGGTTCAGCGGGGGGAAGAATGCCCGAGAAGAGATAGTAATAGAAATCCACAAAAACATCCAGTGGTTTTTCGTTGAGAAAGGGGTGCACTTTTCTACAATTTCTGAATACCTGGTACGGGCGACGGTCAGCACACCTAAGAGAGGGAATATGAACCTCGCCCTGTCCTGGAAAGCCGTGTTTGACGAGGTACGGCCCTCGCAGGCGTGTGAAACGAGGCTCACACCGGCTACGAATCGAGTGCCGCGACGGGGAACACAGCGGTCCTAGATGCAATGAAGAGTCAGCATGAAAACCAATCGTCAGAAGGTTCGATGAATGAGGAGAGGGTGTGTGACGAATGGGTGTTTCACAATCGCGCCTCCAAGGTAGCAACTTGTAAAGCCGAGTTGAAAGCGAGGCGAAACAAAGCCACGGTGTTGCACCTGCGACCAGTAGGTGATATATTTCCTCAGAACATTTTGAACGAGAGGCGAAGGGGCAAACTAAGTTGAAACCCAACCCCGAGTTCAGGGTAGACAAAGATTTCGAGTGATTAGCCGATCGTGTCCATCTTCAGACAAGCTGCAGTCACGAATTCGGTGGTCCACTTTACCAAATGGATCCATTTACACAAGGCGTGCGATTACAAAATAGCCGCTCACCTTTACTAGGATTCGAGTCAGGATTCTTTCTCACAACCACCACACCGCACCGCTTTCCCGCAGCTATCCTGCGTGTCGGCCATGGCAGACAACTCCCAACAACCGAACTTGAAGGGGAGGGATAGTGCTCTCTCCTCGCTCAATGTGGCCATCGGTGGGCTAAATCTCGCAAAGGAGGCAACGAGCGTGATACCAGCAAAGGTCGCGTTCACCTCTGCCAGCGTTCTTCTCACTATGATTCGAGTGGGTTTCCTCCCGGTTCATGTTGGTCGATTGTTGGTTAATGTATGCAGGACTCGATGATCAACAAAGTGGACTACGTCGAACTAGGACTTACCTGTTCCAACGTCTGCGAAGCTCTTAATTGGGGGATGAACACAGGGCGGGCGGATCAGCTCAATCACTCCGTCCTCGAGGCGATCAGAGTATTGACGTTGTGAGTTAAACCAGTGATGGGCACGCCTGAATATTTTTTTATTAAGTTCTCATCTAGGACTTTGGATGAGATCCAGGAAAATATAGTCAAGCGAAGTAGAAAGAACGCAATTTCTCGACGATACCGCGCGAAGGACGACAAAGAGGCGATCGCCACCTGGAGGTTGGACCTCAACAGGATTTTGCGTGTCTTTAACGTGCGTTCCGTCATTCCCACGCGACCGTTACTAACCGTCCGCTTCCAGGCTGAGCTTGGGATAGACACACGTGCAACTGGCTCAGCCGCTCGTCAGTACGCTGCAAACAACCACACCGTTGTTTCCAACGTCCAGGGTGACGTCGTGAACACCCTCATCACTGCTCCCAACATTCATCCCACCACGTTGAAAAGCCGCGAGGGTGCGGATAACCAAAATCAGGCAGTAAGTACCGCCCATACTCTGTCACCGAGTAAATATTTACCGCTGCTTAGACTCATGCTAGGTCAGAGGTCTCGACTACAACTGAGTCCAACCTTTAATATTTGCATTCAGCGCGCCCGGAGTGCCACCGCCTCCGCTACCTGGAAATTCGCATGGGACCACTCCGAATATCCGCCGCGACATGGTTTTGAAGGTTCACCGTGAAGTCATGAATACTCAAACCGTGGTTTCCGACATTCATTACATGATGAGAAGTCAGCGAGGTGCTGGTGGCCAACCTCAGTTGGTGATTGCCACTCGTACCGTCCCTGACTAAATACACACTTACTGTTGCCCAGATTCAAGACAGGCCTGCAATCCCGGCTACGTTCATGCCTAGTGTTCTTGGGGAACTACCACCTCCGCCACCAAGGATCCTCTTCGGACGCGACGAGTTGATCGAGAGGATCGTTCATTTCGCCCAACAACTCATCCCAATTGCTCTAATTGGCGCTGGTGGAGTCGGCAAAACGTCCATTATCCTGACTGTCCTCCATGACGACCGGGTCAAACAGCGGTTTGGTGACAACCGTTGGTTCGTCCGCTGCGATCAATTTCCTACATCCCACACCCACTTTCTCCGTCGACTCTCCGATGTCATCGGCGCAGGCATCGAGAACCCCGAGGACCTGGCTCCCTTGCGACGATACTTATCCTCAAAGGAGATGCTGATAATCCTCGACAATGCTGAATCTATCCTCGATCCCCAGGTGAAGAGCGCACAAGAAATCTACATAGCTGTTGATGAACTGACCCGATTCGGTAACATCTGTCTTTGCATCACCTCCCGCATCTCAATCATCCCTCCCGATTGCGAGGTCCTCGAAATCCCAACATTGTCGATGGAGGCTGCGTGCGACACGTTCCATCGCATCTACAAACATTGCGGACAGTCCAACCTGGTCAACAGCATTCTGGAACAGCTTGACTTCCACCCTCTCTCCATCACATTACTCGCTACCGTCGCCCGGCACAACAAATGGGATGCAAACCGACTGATCAGGGAATGGGAGAGACAACGGACAGGAGTACTTAACGCACAGCACTCCGGGAGCCTCGCGGCTACGATCGAACTTTCCCTCGCCTCCCCACTGTTCCAAGAACTCGGCCCTGATGCCCGAGAGCTTCTCGGAGTCATTGCGTTCTTTCCTCAAGGTGTCGACGAAGAGAACATCGACTGGTTATTTCCAATGATCTCCGATGGGCCAAACATCTTCGACAAATTCTGTGTTCTTTCCCTGACATACCGAAGCAACGGGTTCGTCACGATGTTGGCACCACTCCGAGATCACCTCCGTCCCAAGGATCCGATGTCGTCTCTATTCCTCGGGACAGCCAAGGAAGGTTACTTCTCCCGGTTGTCAGCCCGTATTCACCCTGACAAGCCCGGCTTTGAGGAATCACAATGGATCATATCAGAGGACCTGAACGTCGAGCACCTGCTCGACATCTTCACATCGGTTGACGCAGAGTCGGGAAATGTCTGGGACGCCTCCGCCAATTTCATGAATCACCTTGGTTGGCATAAACCCCGGCTTGTCATGCTGGGACCAAAGATTGAAGCACTTCCGAATGACCATCCCTCCAAAGCGCAATACTTACAGGATCTCGCATGGTTGTTCAAATCGGTTGGAAACCAGGTGGAACGCAAGCGGCTCCTCACTCACACCTTAAAAATGTGGAGAGCATGGGGAGACGACCATCAGGTTGCTCAAACATTGAGTGACCTATCTGATACACATCGGCTGATAGGCCTTCCCGAGGAAGGGATACAGCAGGGGAAGGAAGCATCGGAGATTTTCGAGCGGCTTGGCGACACAGCGAAGCAAGCGGAGTGTTTAATCAGCCTCGCTTACGTGTTGTATGTTGACAAACAGCTCGACGCCGCAGAGGAAGCCGCATCTCGCGCGATCAATCTCCTTCCGGAGGACGGCCACCAATTTCTGGTCTGCAGTGGCCACTGTGTTCTCGGCGATATATATCGGTTCAAGAACGATACGAAGAAAGCCACTCACCATCTCGAGGAAGCCTTCGGAGTTGCATCTTCTCTCAACTACCATACCTCGTTGTGTCATGTTCATTTCTCCTTGGCGATCCTCTTTCTCCAAGAATCCAGGTTCGATGACGCGCAGGCTCACGTCGAACGTGCAAAGTCGTACACGGTAAATAACGCACACCTTCTGGCTCACACGTCGCAGCTGCAAGCTTGGGTCTGGCATAAACAATATTTATTTGAAGAGGCACGGTCCGAGGCATTGCGTGCTCTCGATTTATTCGAGAAGCTCGGTGCCACCAGGGACGCAGAGGAGACTAGAAAACTCCTCGAGGAGATTGGAGGAAAGGGCCCCGTGACATTCATGAGCGGCGCTGAGATCAGTCTTTGCAGCCAGAGTGCCACACGTCATGGTAAGTTCCTCGAAACAACACTGCTCGACGTATATATTAACCCTTCGTGTTCAAACTACATGACGAACCCGATCTAATATAGATCACAGAATCAGAGCGATGGGACCGATGCTTGGAAATTGGAGTTCCTAGATGTGATTATTTCACAACCCACAAACATCTCGTTCATTTACCCCGTCCCTTGTTGAGTTTTTGAGTATCGTTATCACCATTCCTCACTTTCCCCATCGCAAAGATGATCTCCCCTTTATCCACACCCTCCATTCGCACATGCAGTACACCTACCAACTCCCCATTCCAAGTTCAGAGAAGTAGTCGACGTCTACCTCAATTTCTTCAGACGCACCCTTATGTGAGCCGCAAAAACCTTGTATTTATTCGGGGGTACCGAACGGCGACCTGGGAAGTTCATTGAATATGAAGTTCGATACTGCTTCCTCCATGCTCTTGACAATCGAGCTCCCTCTGATCCCGTTCAACCTGCGGATACCAAGCCCATGGCGCAACTGGGACTTGTTCTCTTTCCCTCCCTAACCACAATACGCCCCGTTGCCGCGTCGCGATACCTACGAGGAATTCTCGTACCATCAACATGATTGAGATCCGACTCGGAGTTTCCCGCGTAGTGTCAGGAGTAGACGTCGGCGGAAGTGTATGAAGACGGAAAGACCAGTCTTGAAGCTTGAAGCTTGAAGGGTTATTAAAGCTAGAAGAGGCACCGAGTGTGATTCGAAAGGAGGGAATATGTTGTCAAGAGAGGTAAGGGTGAGTGCGTTGCCAAACCTTCCGTGGAACCTTTGAGGGGATGATGTTCTTAAGAAAACCTCGAAAGGATTCGTGGGTGCGTTCGATTGCACGGCTCGGGGCTTGGGACTTGGACTGAAAGTGGGGAGGGGACCTCCACTGCTCCTAGTCAGGGACTGGATTTCGAGTGACCAGCCGATCGCGTATATATACCTGCACTAACAGTCACAAGTTCGGCAATAGTTCACTTTACCAAATGGATCCGTTTACACGCCAAGGCACGCATACTAGGGTCCGGATTCTTTCTCACTGCAACCACCACACCGCACCGGTTCCGTGCAACTACTTTGCGCTTCAGCCATGGCAGACAATTCCAAACGACCGAAGAGGAAGGACAGCATTCTCTTCTCGCTGAACATGGCCATCAACGGGCTGAATCTTGCGAAGGAGGCGACGAGTGTTTTACAAGCCAAGGCCGCGTTCACCTCTGCCTGTGTCCTTCTCACTAAGATTAGAGTGGGTTTCCTCCCCGCTCACGTTGACCAACTACTAGCTAATATACAATGTAGGACTCTATGGTCTCCAAAATGCACTATGTTGAAATAGGGTTTGCCTGCTCCAAGGTCTGTGAGGCCCTTGATCGGGGGATGAACACAAGACGAGCGGATCAAATCAACCAAGGCGGTTGAGGAATTGACGTTGTGAGTTGAGCCAGTGATGTGTACGCCGGGCTATTTCTCATCAGGCCCTCACCTAGTACTGCGGACGAGATCCGGAAGAGTATCTTCAAACGAGGTAAACGGAGTGCAATTTCTCGACGTTACCGCGCGAAGGAAGATAAAGAGGCGATCGCCACCTGGAGGTTGGACCTCAACAGGATTCTTCGTGTTATTAACGTGCGCTCTCTCACCCCCGTATGGCCGTCAATGATTAATGACCGCCCGCCTCCAGATCGAACTTGGGATAGACACACGTGTAACCGACCCCGATACTCGTCAGGACACTGCAAACGAGCACACCACTATTTTTGTTGCCCACCACGATATTACAAATGCTAAGGTCATTGTTTCTGGCATCCGCCATGACGTCTCAAATACCCAACCCATCATTTCCGACGTCCGGAGTGACGTGGCAAACACCCGCACAACCGCTTCCGACATTCATCGTAGCAAGTTGAAAGGCCACGGAGGTTTGAATGGCCAAAATCAGGTGGTAAGTACCATTCGTACTTTCTCATCGAGTAAATATTTACCGCTGCTTAGACTCACGCTAGGTCGGAGGTCTCGACTGCGACTGAATCCGGTGTCTAATATTTACATTCAGCGCACCCGGAGAGTCACTGCATCCGCCATCGGGAAATACGCATGGAACCGTCTCCCATATTCGTCGCGACGTCGTTTCCGAGGTTCATCGTGGCGTTATGAACACTGAAACCGTGGTTTGTGACATCCACCACATGCTGAAAAGTCAGCAAGGGGTTGGTGGCCGACCTCAGTCGGTGAGTGCCACCCGTACCCTGTCCCTCGCTGAATATATACTTATTGTTGCCCAGACTCAAAGCAGGTTAGCGATCTCAACTATGGAGTGATCCGGGGTCTTACATTTATGTTTAGTGTGCCTGGGGAACTACCACCTCCACCACCAAGGATCTTCTTCGGACGCGACGAGTTGATCGACAAGATCGTTCATTTCGCAGCACAGCTCACACCAATTGCTCTAATTGGTGCTGGCGGAGTCGGCAAGACATCCATCATCCTGACCGTCCTCCATGATGACCGGGTCAAACAGCGGTTTGGTGACAACCGCTGGTTCGTCCGCTGCGATCAATTCCCCACATCCCACACCCATTTTCTCCGTCGGCTCTCCAAGGTCATCGGTGCAGGGATCGAGAACCCTGAGGATCTGACCCCCTTGCGACGATACTTAGCTTCGAAGGAGATGCTCATAGTCCTCGACAATGCTGAATCTATTCTTGATCCCCAGGTGACGAACGCGCAGGAGATTTATGCAGCTGTGGATGAACTGGCCCGACTCGGCAACATTTGTCTTTGTATCACCTCCCGCATCTCCA
>Ga0307515_10019665_pt1 | contig 12126 bp, 21 predicted proteins | sample 17_EM_MG_FD_194513 | JGI IMG/M metagenome (GOLD analysis project Ga0307515, IMG submission 194513) | Populus trichocarpa ectomycorrhiza microbial communities from riparian zone in the Pacific Northwest, United States - 17_EM | ecosystem: Host-associated > Plants > Roots > Unclassified | place...
CAGCACATACTGGCCGGGGCGTAGCTCGGTCATGCCGAAGCGGCGCAGCGTTTCCATGTGCACGAAGATATCGGGCGTCCCTTCCCCGCAGGTCAGGAAGCCGAAGCCGCGCAGCCGGTTGAACCATTTAACCTGCGCCCGCTCCAGACCGGAGGTCGGCGTGACGTTGACATGGGTCCGTGGCGGCAACATCTGCGCCGGATGGATCGCGGTGGATTCATCCATCGAGACGATCCGGAACGCCTGATAGCCCTTGGCGCGCTGCACGCATTCGACCACCAGCCGCGCACCTTCATACGCGGTCTGATAGCCGTCGCGCCGCAGCACCGTTACATGCAGGAGCACGTCGGGCCAGCCATTGTCGGGAACGATGAAGCCGTAGCCCTTGGAGGCGTCGAACCATTTGATGACGCCGGATATTTCGACGAGGTTGGCCGCGGCGTCGCCGAGACCGGAAAACGCATCCATCGCCGGATCGCGCTCGGCGCCGGCAGAGAACTCACCTTGTCCAAGCCTGTTCTGCCCTGTCCCGCCTGACGGCGGCCCCCCGAGCTTCTTGGACTCAAATCCGTCCGACCCCATGACCCCGGACCTCACACATTCATATGCGAACCGTTATCGCCGTAACGGTCCGGAACACGCGCCCATCCATGACCACTCATGATAACGCCGCGCGAATCTCTCGAATCAAAAGATAACACTCCCGCCTGCCGCGCATAGCTAAAAAAACAATTCAGGCGGGAACTATGAACAGTCTTGGACGACTGCGAATCAATTGCAGATCAATTGCCTACAAACGGTCCAAGCGTCTCCCCGATGTCGTGGCGGATCACGAGATCGGCGACGTCGTCCTGTTCGGTCGGCTCGTTATTGATGATGACAAGCCTGGCGCCGCAGTTCTTCGCCATCAGCGGAAAACCTGCGGCGGGCCAAACGACTAGCGAGGATCCGATCGCCAGAAACAGGTCGCATTGCTGGACCAGTTCGGTGGCGCGGCGCATCGCGTCTTCCGGCATCGCCTGGCCGAACGAAATGGTCGCGGTCTTGATCGGCTCGTCGCACACCGAGCAGTCAGGCGCGCTGCCGGTCTCCTCGAAGCGCGCTTTGACCCACGGCAGATCGTAGGCCTGCCCACAGCCGATGCAGCGGGCATAGGTGGTGTTGCCGTGCAGTTCGACCACGTCGTCGGCCTTGAACCCCGAGACCTGATGCAGATTGTCGATGTTCTGGGTGATGATCGCAGGGATCTTGCCGGCCCTGTAGAGCGAGGCCAGCGCCCGGTGTCCGCGGCCCGGCTTGGCCGCGGCAAAGGTCGGCTCCATCGCAAAGCGCCGCCGCCAGGCTTCATCGCGCGCGTCGGAACTGGCGACGAATTCGTCGAATGGAATCGGACGATTGCGGGTCCACAATCCGCCGGGCGAGCGGAAATCGGGAATGCCGCATTCGGTCGAGATGCCGGCGCCGGTGAAGGGAATGATCGACGAAGCCTCGGCGATCATGTTGCCGAGCTGTTCGACGCCGCTGCGAAGATCCGGTGCGATCACGGGAGATATCCGACTTTTTCCAAAGCGTTTTCAAGCGAAGTGGAAACCGGTTCGCATAAAGAAAACGCGTCAAAACACGAACCCGTGCCGACTATAGCACGGCCGATCGGACCGCCAGACCAAGTGCGCCGGACCGGTCTACGCTGCCTTGGCAACAGGTTCCTTCGGTTCCCGCACCTCTTCGGCCTTCTTGACCTTGGCGACGGGCGCAGCGTCCGCCTTCTTCACGGGCTTGCCGTATTGGGCGAGCTTTTCCAGTTCCGCCTCGAGTTCGGCGCGGCGCGCGGCGACCTTCTCGAACAATTTGTCGGTGGCATGCTCGCGAAGTGCTGCGAGTTCTTCGATGCTTAGTGAATCCAGATCGATCTTTGCCATTGGAACCTCCCGTTTGCTTTTCGCTAGCGGGAAGGTCCGCGAGCGACAAGCAGCGCGCGGGCCTTATCCACCGCCATTGGATTATCTTGGGTTCGCAAACAGACGACCACAATCCTGCAACGCTGCTTCCCAATTCACGCCCCAATCGCAACCGCCAATAACAGTGGGACGACTCAATAAGACTCCAAAAAAGGATGGGCAATGAACGAGCAGGAAGACAGGCTCGCGCGTGCGCGCGAGGAAATCGCAGCGCGGGTTGCGCGCTTCAAGGCCACACAGGAAAAATTCGAACGCGAACGCGAGGAATATTACGCCACCACGCTCGGCAATGCCTGGAGCGGATTTAACCGCCCCTCGTTCTGGACCTAGCGTCACCGCTTAGGTCAGCAAAAAGCCCGGAGCGATGCTCCGGGCTTTTTTCTTTGGGTTTTTCTTGGCCGGTCTCTCTCCTTCGCTGCGCGCCCGTTACCAGTGGCGCCAGTAGCGACGCGGGTAGTACGGCCCGCCGTAATACGCGTAAGGACCCGGGCCGTAATAGGCCGGCGGCCCGTAATATCCGTAGTAGCGGGGCGCATAGTAGCCGTAGCGCGGCCCGTAATATGGGCCATAGGTACTGGCGGCGATGCCGGCGCCGATGACGCCAGCCGCGAGACCGAACGCCAACCCGGGGCCAAGCCGGCGCGCCTCAGCCGGCGCACTGATCGCGGTAGCGCTAACCGTTGCCACCGTGGCCAGGACTGCGAGTGCTTTTTTCATTTGCACTTCCTCCATGTGAATTGGCGAGACAACGCCGAGGTTTTGCGTTGGTTTCAAAGCAGAAATGGAGAAACTCACGCCCGCAACCCGGACGGCCAAAAAAATTCCGACATGGCGGGGAACGAACCCGCCGGTCCCACGTTTTCAACTCAAGTGCAGCAACCTTGCCAGAGGTGAAAGCATGAAAGACCCCGTCGGTTTCTTCGGATGCCGGCGGGGTTTTTCATTTTGGAATCGATCGCGGCTTCACCGGCGACAACCATGCGTCGCGCACGTGCCTGCCCATCGGTTCGCGCTGGAACTAACAACCGGGCTCCGGACTTATCTACCCTCGGGGTTCCTCCCCGAAAGAGGATCGGCCGATGCCCGCGTGGCTGGAAATTCTGCTCAACGTGATCGGCTTTGCCGGGTTTATCGGCATCGCGAAGTATCACAAGACGCCCGGCGGAAAACTGCCGGATCGTTGAGTGTGAGACGTGCGTCAGTTGGCCTTGTGCGGTTCGCCGGCCGTTCGAACCAGCCCGTCAGCCTTGACCAGCACATGGCCACTGTCCGGCTGCGGCCGAAGCGAAAAGCTGATGACGACGAAGGCAACGCAAAACAGCAATCCAACCACCATCACGCGCCGGTGGGTCGGTCTATCCGCGTTATGAAATGAAGGGACCATGGCTGTTTCCACAGCCATCCCTATCGCAACCTCTGATAAGCACAACGCAATCCCGCTCTTAACCTAACTGAATAGGGTTATTGGTTCCGCTTAAAGGGATCGTTGACCCTGACTGCCGGCGCGCTCCTTGGCCTCGCCTACTTGTCCGCAGCAAATCCACAGGTAGATCACAGGGCGCGCAACCGGGATTTAGGATGCCCTGATGGGACTTGCTGCGCACCCGTCCACAGGCTGGCGAAACAGGCGACAAGACTCCTTTTGTTCTCGAAAGAACGAACAGGGGGCACGTTTTCGCTTCGTGTCGCCGATTAAGATCGGGTTACTTTCGCAAGCGCAATCGCGGCCAGTTGGAGCGCGCCGCTCGCATCGTCGTGATCGAACCTTTTGGGTGCCTTCCGGACTCATCGGAAAAGGTGCTGACATGACCCAAGCCGACCACTATCGCGAGCAGTCCAACCGAGCCAGGCGTTTGGCCCGTGCCGCCAGGGATCCTGAGGCCTCGAAGAAGCTCATCGAGATGGCCGAGGAATTCCGCCTCTACGCCGAGCGTTTGGAGAAGATCCTCTAAACTCCGCACGCAACGACACACGTTGGCGCGTTGCGCGTCGCGCGAACTATCGCGGAATTGATTCCGCGCGATAGATCCTGGTCCCCGTGGTTTCGACGATCCGGCCCTTGAGGGATTTGACGAAGGCCTTCGAGCCTTCCACCGCAAAGTGCGCGCGCAAGGCCGCCTCATCCGCCCATTGCTCGAAGAAGAACAGGCGCATCGGATTCTGGCAGTCGATGTGCACGTCATGCGAGATGCAGCCGGGCTCTGTCCGGGAGCGCTCGACATGTGCGAGACATGAGGCCAGCACCTCATCAAAACTGTCCTCGCGCGCCAGAATACTCCCCGTCACCAAGATCATCTCAGTCCCCTGCTCCATCCGGCGCCGTCCGGTTGGTCCGGTCGGCCATTAACCCACTTCGCCGTTAACCCAATCTCTTTACAAAGTGTAAACGAGCGCCTGACAGCCTCCGGTCAGGAGGATAATCTCATGCTTGTTTATCCCGTTCCTGTGGAAGTAACGCAGGCCAGAATCCAGCTCCTTGTCGACCAGACCGCCAAGGCGCCGCCCAATACCATCAACGAAGACCTCAAGGCGGTCTACGACGCCAAGTCGCACGCCCAGCAAGCCCAGGTCGAGCGGCATGTCGAACGGCATCACGAGCAGCATGTCGAACAACATGCCGAGGCTGAGCCAAAGCAAACCGATCCAACCCCATTGGTCGACGTTACGGTTTAGCCGGTCAGGCGTGGCGATCAGGGGTGGACCTGGTCCGTCCGTGCCGCAGGCGGCATATCTGCCGCTGCGGGCCGGCCTCGCGCGGCCGACCATTTAACCTTCAGCGCCTGATGCGAAGTGGCGAACATTCGTCCCGCTCGCATACCCGCCTCGCGCGCCTATTTCGGCGGCTGAAGGCCGGGGCTCGTCGCCCACTTGTCCAGATTTTCAATTACCCTCTCATAGCTCGGACGCTTCGGAGGTTTTGAATCCTTCGGAAGTCTCGGAAGCTTGATTTCCTTGTCCATGACCGCTCTCCTTGCCATGGAATCTACGCCCGCCCGCGCCTCAAATCAACATCTAACATATTGATTTTACTTGTATATTTGACTAAGTTGACTTTCCTTTGGCATTTGATGGAACCGAAGCGAACTGCCCTGAGTTAGGCGCTTACTCATTTGTCTAAACTTGAGGCAGGCACATGACTGACGTCCGGGACGAACGTTTGCAAATCATGCTTTCACCCGAAGAACTGACCTTGCTTGACGATTTCCGCTTCAAGCACCGGATGCCGACCCGCGCGGCCGCCGTGCGAGAGCTGTTGCGGTTGGGGCTAACGGTGGATCCGACCGATGGCGACGGCCAGAAGTCGAGCCATTACGGCGTATTCAACCGCGGCTCCGACGGGCACCGCGAAGAAGCCTGATCGACGCGCGCGGCTGATCAGGCCGCGCGTTTCGTTCGGTCCTGCTGCGCAAAATATTCGAGAATCTGAATGCGGATTTCCTCCGCAATCGGGCCTTCAACCCGGCGCATGCGATTCCAAAGCCTGATGATTTCGCGTTGTTTCTCGATGTCCATGAATCAACCTCCAGGGAATGGTTGAATAGAACATAACAAGAACAATTTCGCAAGGCCCGCCGGGCGCGGAACGGCACGGCAAATCGATTGAACCAATCACGCCTTGCCGTGACTTATGGATGAGTAGTCCCTCAGACACTCATCCCCATCAGAAGGCCCCGCTTCCCCCGAGCGGGGCTTTCGCTTTTGAGAACGTGTTCGCGGATCAATGGAGCGCCATCCGCCATAGTCCAATGTTGAGGGCGGTGATGCCGCCGACGCCGGCCAGTACGGATAGCCCAGCGAACCAGACCCACTGCTTGCGTTCCTTGTAGGCAAGAAAGGCCGCGCAGCCCACGCAGAGCATCGAGGGCAAGCTCGCTATCAGGATAATCTGGGCCAGCATTTCAAACTCCCGTGAATGAACCGGAGAAGCGTAGCCGGACCGGTTCGGGAGAAATGTGCGCGCAGTCACCATCACGGCGCGCTATCGAAGCCTCACACGGAGACTCCCGTTTTGTTCCTGGAGAACGAACGGAGTCCGCAATTTTACGGCCACGCAATCGTAAATATTTCAAGAACAGAAGGCCACGCGGGCGTTACACCGCGTGGCCTTCAGTGAGACTGTCCCCCCAGGCCCTCCAGAGATTCCGTCTCGCGGCGAATAGTGTGCGGACTGGCCTGCCTGTCCAGTCCGCCGACGAATTACCCACAGTTCAGGTGCGCACCGGTCTGCTCGGCGTAGCCGCCAATTCCCGAACCTCAATCATCATTGAACCTTTGGGCGCCTCGCGCGTCTAACTTATCGAAGCGTCGAGATTTGTCCCCATCTCCGCTTTGTATCAGAAAGCCCCGCTTCCCCCCAGGCGGGGCTTTCGCTTGTGTGATCTTGCTAACAGTCCCATCTCATGGCGAGGATTATGCACGGACCATGAAAATCATTCTCCTCACCATCGCGATTCTCTGCGCCTATGCGGCTTGCGTGATTCACATACCAGGCGTCAGCCACAGCTTTGCTAAAGGCTGCCCGCCTTTGTGCAGCGTACCGATCTAGCGCTTCCCGCAATATCGCTCATCAAACCCGATAGCTCTCCGGCGCATCCCAAGCCCTCACGCAAATTGCGAACACAAAGCAGCCAGCGTCGCGCCCGCACGGCATCACGCCCCCTGCCCCGTGGCGCATTTTGCTGCTATGGAAGCCCCGAACCAAAACCAAGCCTCGTAAAGGGAGCCAAGAAAAATGCGTTTTCTCCACACCATGCTGCGTGTCCGCAACCTCGATGCCGCGATGAAATTCTATTCTGACGCACTGGGGCTAAAGGAAGTACGCCGCATCGACAATGAAAAGGCCCGCTTCACGCTGGTGTTCCTGTGCGCCGCCGACGACGAGGGCCTGTTCAAGGCGTCGCCGCAGAGTCGCGGCGCGCCGCTGGTCGAACTCACCTACAATTGGGACGAGGAGAAATACGGCGAGGACCGCTATTTCGGCCACCTCGCCTATGAGGTCGACGACATCTACGCGACCTGTGATCGCCTGATGAAGATGGGCATTACCATCAACCGTCCGCCGCGCGACGGCAACATGGCGTTCGTGCGCTCGCCGGATCTGCACTCGATCGAGCTGTTGCAGAAGGGCGACCCGAAGCCGCCGGCCGAGCCCTGGACCTCAATGCCGAACACCGGCCACTGGTAGGCTTCGAGCTGCGCGAAGCCGTCGATCGAGACGGCTATTCGCTGTTTCGAAATGGGCTATCGCTGTCCGAAATTCCGAAATCATAACGCGGCACAACGCGCGCAGTTTCGCCTGCCGTGAAGGAACAAGCGACGCGCCCACACGTTCTCACCTCGATTGATATTTTGGAGGATACGAGGATGGGAAGAGGAATTTTGTTGTGGCTGTTGGGTGTGCCGATTCCGGTGATCATTCTGTTGTGGTTGTTCTTCGGACGCTGACGGCAAGGGTACGTAAAAACAAGCATACGCAAAACAAGCGTGCGCAAAATCAGGCTCCGTCGCGACGCGGCAGGGCCTGTTTTGTTTGGTTTGAACCTCCGGAGCCCGCGCTTTTTGTCTGATCTTCCGCTATGAACTGTCTGTAAGAAGATCAACACAGAAAACGCTGGAGCAAACGCGTGGCTGACAACAAGCAAAAACAACTCACCATCTGGGGCCGCGCCAATTCGGTCAATGTTCAAAAAGTGCTGTGGTGCCTGCGCGAGCTCGATCTCACCTACGACCGCATCGATGCCGGCATGCAGTTCGGCAAGAACAACGAAGCGCCGTATCTGGCGATGAATCCCAACGGCCGCGTGCCGACACTGGTCGAGGGCGATTTCGTGCTGTGGGAATCCAATTCAGTGATGCGCTATCTATGCCTCTCCCACGGCCAGGGCTCACCGATCTATCCGCAACATCCGCAAGCGCGCGCCGCGGTCGACCGCTGGCTCGACTGGACGTTGTCAACCCTGCAGCCGGTCGACCGGCCGGTGTTCTGGGCGCTGGTGCGCACGCCTCCGGAAAAACGCGACATGATCCAGATCCAGAAGGATGCCGACGCCGAGGCGGTGCAATGGCGGATCATCGACGCGCAGGTGGCGACGCGGCGCTTCGTCGAAGGCGATCAGTTCACGATCGCCGATATCGCGCTTGGCGCTTTTGCGCGGCGCTGGTTCGGCGTCCAGGGTATCACCAAGCCGAAATTGCCGAACCTCGAGCGCTGGTTCGCAGAGATCTCGGAGCGCCCGGGATTTGTCCAGTTCATCGCGCCGCCGATGACGTGAGGTTCAGCGCGAGCCCGCCGATGTGCCGGCGCCGATGCTAACGGCGCCGCCGATCTTCATGCAGGTCTCGGTGCCCTCGACCTTGACGAAGCCAGCTCCATAGGCCGCGCATGAATTGCCTGACGTCGCGCGCTTCAGCGGCAGCGGCTTGGCGGAGGACGCGGCTTTGTCGGACTTCTGATGGCCGGTTTGTTCGGCGGCCGATGGCGCTGCAGCCGTCAGTACCAGGGCCATGATCGCAAGCAGGGATTTTCGCATCCCGCATTTTAGCGTCCCGCGTCGTCCGGCGCTACCGGACGAACTTGATGCCGACCGACTTGCCGCGGCGCCAGACCACTTCGCAGTTCCGTCCGGTCCGGGCGTCGCGCGAAAAGGCCAGCTTCAATTTGGCCGGCAGCGTGTTGGGATCGTCGATCGTGATCTTGGCACCCGTCGTGGACATGTCCTGCACCACGCATTGGCGGGCCGCAAAGCCGCCCTCCAGCGTAATCCAGCCGGATTGATGCAGCGATTTGCGCGACTCGCGCTTTTTGGTGCCCAAGGCCATGTCGGAAGTTCCCCTGCCACCAGCCTTACTTGATGCGGCTTTAAAAACCGTTGCAAACATTCTGACGTTTCGGGCGATCCGCCGGTCTCCGGCTTGTCCCCAAATGCCCGCAAAAAGGGGTTTCCGGGCGGCTTGCCCGCCCGGCCAAACGCCACTATACGTTCGCCCGTCGCCGCCTTGATCCGACCTGATTAGCGGCGACCAACGAGGCACATCATGCGCATAAAGCACTGATTTTCCAGTTGTTTTGCTCCCTTCGTCTATCGGTTAGGACGCCACCCTTTCACGGTGGAGAGAGCGGTTCGATTCCGCTAGGGAGCGCCATATATTTCAATGGCTTAGCTCCACTCCCGTGACGTTGCTCCAACGAACGGGCGTAGACACGATGCGACGGGTTCACCGTTTGCCCGGTGGACAGTGGGGACAAATCGACGGCTCCGATTGCCTCATCTTCTAGGTCGGCGTTCCGATGTTCACGACAGTCGGCCTTGATCATCAACTTTTGGAGCTCCGACATGCTCATTCGTCCGCGTGATCTGGCAGGCCGGATGTCCGATACGCAGCAGGTAGAGGTATTTACGCTGCCCCTTGACGCCGCGCGCTGCAAAGCCCGCGAAATTATCGATCAGTCCCCGCGCCCTGGTTTTACGTCGATCGTTCAGAACTGGCGGCAGCTCTCGGACGGTCGGATTGAATTTGCGATACGGCATCTCCCCGCTGCCGATTGACGGCTCGAACCCCGCGCGGTCGGACTAGCGTACCCTCATCAGAACTCGCGATCCCGTGAAGGCCGCTTCGTGGCCGGCCTGCGACGACACGTAATCTCCCTCCCCACGAAACCATTGTCCCGGCCCGGCGAACACACCCAGAAACGAACCGCTGGTTTGATGCCATCACCAAACAACGGGGTTCGGCCAAGTGGGACATCATCATCAACCTGATTTATGAGCGATCATGTGAGAGCCATTTGGCTGAGGCGCAAAGCGTTGAGGACTAGGGCCGGAGGCGCGTCATGCGTGAAGAGTTTGCTTCTTACGGTTTCCTTGCAGTGACGGTCGCGGGCATTGTGCTGCTCGGTTGCAGCCTGTTTGCCCTCGCAATCACCTGAAGATCGTTGGCGCTTATCTCCGCATTCTTAGGGAGAACCGGCCGTTGCGATGTTTATTGAACCTTCGCGCGGATGGCGCGGACATATCCCTACCGGAAAATTTCAGTGTCCGGGGCTAGAGCAACGCCGCCAAGCAATCGTATTTCGCTTGCGCGGCGTTATGCGTTGCGGTGGTTGAAATGACCGGCAGTAGTACTACGCACACGATCAAAGCTGACATGTTCCAAACTGGTCGCTAGGATGCATTTGATACCCCACGGTAAGAGGCCCTGTTTGGTTTGATGATTTCATCGCCAATCCCCCGTCCGAGCTAGCCCCACGGACGGGGTTTTATTTTAAAGAACGACAGCCCGCCCGGCTGAACCGGTGGGCCGCTCTTTCAGGCAGATGGGCCTTGGCGATCCCCGAACCTGCGACGCCACGCCGCTTGCTTCTCCTGACATCTAGGCTTTGGATGCCCTTGCCGGAGTTTGGGGGAAGCAATGAAGCTAAACCAGCCACGGGAGGCAATGCCCTTATCCGTTTGGATCGCCGTCGTCTTCTTGGCCATCGGTACAGTCATTTACTTGACGGGCCTTGTGGTGATCGAGGACATCACGGCGTTTATTGTCAATAAAAAATGATGCTAGCGAAAGCCCGCCGGCGTGAACCGGCGGTCTGTTGGGCCAGCTTTGGCGTTCGACACTCTTGACGTTCGATTTCATCGTACGACTCGATTTTGGCGACACCAAGTTGCGCATACAGAGACCGCCTTCGGGCGGTCTTTTTGTTTGCGGTTCCAAAATTAACCCGCGGCGCCAGCATCACTGCCCAACTGCGTTGCTGCGTGGCGCCCAATTTTCATTTCAAACGAAAACTGTTTGTGCATCGAACGAAGCACGGCCAAGTGTACACTTCAGTTGGGCAGGTTGATCGAGAGCAGTTCCTCATGATGATCACCCTTGGCATTCTTGCCGTCTCTGCGTTTATAGCCGTAAGTGCAGCTTACGGCTCACAGTCATGACTCCCGTCATGCAACTCGCTGCGCTCACGGTTACTCCATTCATCATCGGAGTAATCGTAGGCTACAGTCTGCGATCGTATGTTTCGATGGTTCGCCGTTCCAGACACGAGTAGCCGTGAAGAAGCCTGCAACCTCGAGTTCAATGCACATAGAGCGCGCCCCCTTTGGAGACGACGCCGAGCGGTTGTTATTTTCTGGTCGGACCAGCTTCCGCAACGGTGGAGAGAGCGGTTCGATTCCGCTAGCGAGCGCCATCCCTTTGGGGCATGAATAAATCATGGCTCCTTCCCCCGCCGAACGCGATGAACTGTTCAAGGGCTTTGCGCGCGCTCTGTTCAAGGGCGACATCGACGCGCTCTATCGGGCGGTCGCGCCTGACTTCCTCTGGACCTTCCATGACGGCCTCGCCGTGACCAAATCCCTCGCGGACCCTGCTTCCATTGCCGGACACCTGGCCGAACAAAAGGCCCTGTTCTCGGCGCAACGCTTCCATGACGTGGCCTATCATCATTCCGGTGATATGACCTTCATGACGTTCCGCGTCAGCGAAACCCTGCGCGCCACCGGCGAGGCGCGTGAACAACGCGGTATCGAGAGCTATACGTTCAGGGATGGAAAGCTCGCGACCAAGGACGTCTATCGCAAACCGGTCGCGCCCTGACGGCCCATCAAGGAGAGGCACTTTTAATGCCCAACGAGAAACTGCATTTCGATGGCGCTCGCGTCCTCGCCGACCTCCATGCGCTCCGCGCCATCGGCGCCTACAAGACCGGCGTGCACAAGCCGACCTTCTCGGAGCCGCACATGCGCTCGCTGCAATGGCTCGTGCAACGGCTCCCCGAGGCCGGACTTGCCGCCGAGATCGACGGCATCGGCAACGTGCTCGGTATCAGCGCGAAACCGGGACCGAAGCTGTTGGCAGGCTCGCACCTCGAAAGCCAGAATTACGCAGGCTGGCTCGACGGGCCGCTGGGCGTCGTCTATGCGCTGGAAGCTGCCCGCGTCATCAATTCCGATCCTGATATCAAGGGCGCCGTCGAGGTTGCATCCTGGTGCGACGAGGAAGGCCATTTCGGCAGTTTCCTCGGCAGCCGGTCCTATGTCGGCAGCCTGACTGAGGCGGACGTCGACGCCGCGCGCGACCGCAACAGCGATCGCACCATGCGTGACGCGCTGCGCGAGGTCGGCCTTGCCGGCCGGCCGCGCGCCACCGCCGAACGCGGCCGCCACATCGGATA
>Ga0307515_10019666_pt1 | contig 12125 bp, 13 predicted proteins | sample 17_EM_MG_FD_194513 | JGI IMG/M metagenome (GOLD analysis project Ga0307515, IMG submission 194513) | Populus trichocarpa ectomycorrhiza microbial communities from riparian zone in the Pacific Northwest, United States - 17_EM | ecosystem: Host-associated > Plants > Roots > Unclassified | place...
AAGGAATCCTTATAAGAAAAGGATTCTGAAACATTAATGAATCCTTGCCACACTTGGAGATTATATTGCAGCTCATTAAAGATCCTTGTGGAACTAGGAAATTCCCATAACCAGCTGCCACATCCTTATAGGAAAAGAATCCTAACCAAATAGGAAGTCCACAAGTCAAATGGAAGTAAATAACAAAATTCATACAGCCTCTTTTGACCAGTTTTGTGGTGCTTTCCTAAAATTTGATTGTCCTGAAATCTTAACCCATAGTAGGACAACATGTCTGGAGAGTCCACATAAAATTTTAGCTCGATCCAACGGTCGGATTGATAATTATAACTATTGCCGTAAACCTGGACTGTTGCGCTTTTTACACCAAAATCCAAATCTGACCTTACTTGGGTCGTATCACAAGGCTGAACCGTATCATTACCCAATCAGATTTGAATGACCTTAGATTCACGGGTTTCAGATTCATATGGAGTAATCGGCAACGTAACAATCCTATACTGAAAAAGCTTGATCGAGTACTTGTCAGTGTGAAGTGGGAATGTGAGTTTGCGGGTTCAGAAGCTCATTTCCTACCGTTTGGTGTTTGCGGGTTCATGTTTGATTTGTTCAAATGTTCTCCCTAAGATTAATAACGTAGATCTGCCAAAATTATTAAACTCAATTGCTTCATAAGTTATATATATACCACAACTCCAGTTTTTATAGGAAACTTAACAATAGATTGTTCACAATAATAACTTAGAGTCCGCTCTAGCAATTAAAATAACCAATAATAGGAAATAAGAATAGGAGAACAAATATATTCATTCATCATATAAACTAAAAAGGAAAGGTAAAATAAATCTCATAGTTCTTAAAATCCGAAGGTTTCTGTGTCCTTGCAACCAAGAAAAAGAGTTTAGCCTTGCATGTATATTGAACAACTAATCAAAAAGGAGGAATGTATGATTTCGGGTTTCTTAGAAAAAGGTGCATTTTTTCTCTCTTGGCTGGCTGCCCCCCTCTTTCCTTTCTCTCTTTCTTTTTATATCCTAGGAAAACCCTAATCCCTTTTCTACAAAATAGTCCTTTCTTAAGTAGACAATTTATACTTAAGTGTTTCCAATAACTATTTTCCTAAAAAAAGAGAAATAGTCTTGCATAAAATCTTCAAGCTTTGAATTTTGACTTAGAGGAGCTAAACTACCGAAATAAAGACTTGTATGTCAATTTGGATGCTTTGAAAAGTATTTTGAACTTGTTTCTTCACAAAACCTGCCTGTTGGCAAAATTCATATGTCATTTTAGAAAAATCATATCTCTCTTATATGAGCTCCTTTTCTACTGAAATGTGGTATGGTGATAGTTCTTCGGGTCAGGAATCCAACAAAATTGATTTTGCATCAAATAGACTTCTGTAGCTCAAGATATTCAAGTTGGAATGGACAACAAAGGTCAACACTAGCAGAATGCGAGATTTGTCTTTGAAGGCTGCAATTTCCATGCTCTTTCTTTTTCTATTTTTTTTTGCCATATATATAGAGAAAGGTATGAATGTTAGCTTTCTAATGCAACTGGAATCACTTCGTTTCAACGTCTAGAGCTCAAGCTCTACACAGAACATTAACGAAAGGTCAAATATGCCAATTATCTTCAATTTACTTCCTTTTGAATCTTTCATCCAAAAGGGCCTTCAAAACATAAAACAAAAAATATCAAGGCATTTTATGTATAAAACATAAGTAAAACTATCGAATAATATTGTTGCATCATCGGCTTTCTTTGAGAATTGAAAATCAGTGACAACATCCTTTTATCCCAAAAGCTTCTTCACAATTACCATCGTCAAGGGGGCCCTCAAAGGTGTTTTTTGAAAGTTGATCTAATAAAGGCTTATGATTCAGTAAGGTGGGACTTCTTATTGGTAATCTTTAGTACGATTGGTTTTCCTTCAAGTATGGTTAATTGGTATTTCCACTACTTGATTTTCAGTATCCATCAATAGAGAGCTCCATGGTTTCTTTGCTGGTACTAGATCCAATGTCTCCTTACTTGTTTGTCCTTGTCATGGAAGTTTTGTCGGGTCTGATGGGCAATCTGGTTCAAAACAATGACTTCAAGCTTCATTGGCATTGTGAAAGGATGCATCTCACTGATTTGTGCTTCACGGATGATTTAATGACCTTTTGCCAAGTTGAGGTGGGTACGGTTTCAGTCATTAAATCATTTCTTGATCAATTTCAAAAGCTCTCTAGACTGATGCCAAATCAAGATAAGAGTTGCATGTTTATTTATGGTGTAGAGTTCAAAAATAAAGAATTGCTTCTTGATGTTCTTGATTATAAGGAAGGCAAACTTCCAGTCAAATACCTTGGCATTGCTCTCATTACTACAAAGCTTATATCTTCATATTGTGTTATCCTTGTAGATTGTATTATGGCAAAGGCTAGGAGTTGCATGCATTGCTCTATTTCTTATGCGGGTAGACTTCAACTTATCAAGTCCATCCTTTTCTTTATTCAAGTGTATTGGTCATCTCTATTCATCCTTCCTAAGCTTGTTCTTCAAAAGATTATCTCATTGCCCCGATCTTTTTTATGGAAAGGCTATGAACTTGCTTCAAGTGGCTTGGGAAAACATTTGCTTACAAAGGAAGAAGGTGGTTTAAGTTTTAAGAACATTGAGGCTTGGAATCGGGTTGCATGGTAAAACACCTTTGGGATATTTGTACAAATTTGAGGCATTCAATCTAGTCATCTTGGATCCACTCTTACTTGTTATGGGGTAGGAATATTTAGGAGGTGCCTTGTCCCGGGAGGTGCTCTTAGAGTTGGCGAAAGATCCTTGGTCTTTGAAATTTGATTTGTAAATTTATCTCAGTTCGTGTTGATGATGGTCAGTCTACTTCCCCATGGTTTGATAACTGGCACCCTGTTAGCCCTGGTGGAGTTCTTTGGGGATAGGATCATTATTGATGTGAACCTCGTGATCACATGGTCATTCAACCCACACGCAATGACACTAATTCCCAGAAAGCCAAGTAAATCAGGTTTGATAGGAGTGTGACACAAAGAAAACATGTACCTAGGCACCAACACTAATGGAAACGGAGACCCCCACCCAACGAATATTGATTCGCGAACGAGAAGCATAAGGATGACGCCACGAAGTCGGTTGTTCTTTGATAAGTCGTTTTTCAGTTCTTTAGAGAACTAAGGAAGGGAGATTATCCCACCAACACACAATAAGTGCAGCATAGAACTTTATTGATCTGAAAATTACGACCTTACATGTCTGGTTATGCCTTTATTTATATTTTCTCTAAACTTAAATAAACCCTAATGGACCCCCCTTAGGTGGACTTATATGAAGCCCACTTACAATTGACCCAAATAAGTAATAATAACCCAAATACTAAGAAGAAAATAATAACAATAATAAAAATCCTAAAATTACCATCCTAAATATGCTAGAATCAGATTTGTCACCATTAAAAAGTCCCGAATAGACTAGGAAATCTGATCTGATGGTAGAATTTATTATGATGTCTTCTTTCCTTTTTGTAGCTAGGATGAATAAGGAATCCTTGTAAGAAAAGGATTCTGAAATAATTATGAATCTTTGCCACACTTGGAAACTATATTGCAGCCCATTAAAGATCTTTGTAGAATTAGTAGATTCCAAAATAAGTTGCCACATCCTTTTAGGAAAAGAATCATAGCCAAATAGGAAGTCCATAAGTCAAAAGGAAGTAAATAACAAAATTCGTACAGCCTTTGTTGACCCGTATTGAGATGTCTTTCCGAACTCCGATTGACCTGAAATTTTAACCCAAGATAAGACAACATGCCAACGGTCGGATTGAGAATTATGATTGTTGCTGTAAAACTGGATAGTTGCACTTTTTACGTCAAAATCTGAATTTGACCTTACCTGGATCATATCAATTGTGGATTCTAGTTTACATTGGGATGCAAGACTATGTTCTATTATTGCTGGTCAAGAGTGGATTTGGTCGACTGTTAGGTCACCTGAGTGGATTGAGCTGATTCGTTGTACTTCATATTCTCTCCTCCCTAATTATAGGAGGCGGGATGTTGTGTGTTGGAAAGATGCTCTGCAGGGTGTATTCTCCATTCTCTATGTTCTTGATGTTGAGTGGTGGGCACTTGTTTGGCACAAACAGGCGATCCCTGCGGTTCTCCTTCATCTTATGACTTGTTATCCGTAAGGCATTGTTGACTTAGGATAGGCTTATATCCTTCGATCTCATTCAGGTTCCATGGTGTCTGGGGATGATTGTGAGGATATTGACCACTTGTTTTTTATTGCACTTTCTTTCGTCGCATCTGGTATGATCTTTGTTCCATATGCTTCATCCTATTTAGGAGTCAATCATGGAACAACATCTCATCATGGCTCTTTAATTTGGATAGTGGTCCATTCCCTTACATGTGTGACTATCAGATTGATACTAGCCACAATGGTTTAATACATTTGGAGAGAGAGGAATGCTCGGCTTCATGGATAGATTCCTCGCAACTTTATTGCGATTTATACAAATATTGTTAACTTTATTATATGTAAAGTTAATTTCCTTCATAATATGGCCAATACGGATACTAATAGAAGGCTTAATATTGCTAGGAGATTTTTTAATGATGTCTTTTGCTCATAGTTGAGTCTTCTTCTGTTTTTGAGGGCATGTTCTATTAGACTTTATTTGGGGTATACCCCTGGTTCTTTTGTTTTGTTGTTTTGGGTTAGCGGGGCCTGTGGGGTCTTGTCCCTTTGTATTTTTCTTTTTTTTAGTTATATATTTACCTTATCTAAAGAAAAAAAACTTTGGAAGTGATTTTGGTTGTGGTTTATATCCAAAACTAGGTTGAAGTATGGTCTTTAGAAGGAAAACTTGGTATTGACCATCTGCGTGAACTTAGGGAAAATGGCTTACTTTTCGTTGAAGATTTTCAGTATCAAAATAACTTAGTTTTTCGTTGATGATTTTTAGTATCAGAATGACTTAGATTTTCATTGATAATTTTCAGTGTCATGGGGTGACGTCGAACGACCCCCTAAAATGCCTACTGGGAGGTAATGTTGTGGAAGGGGATTTTGGGTTTAATCATAAAATTATAATTAACGTTCAGGAGTCACCACCTAATATTAAGGTTATTAGGAAACTTAATGGTCTGCGAAAGTCTGGATAAAAGACTGGTTGTACAAAGAGAAAACATATCACCCTCAGTGCACCCTACCTAAGTAGGCTGCATTGTTGTTTGATTGTTTTCTAAGTTAAGTTTCCATTTGTTGGTCTTATCTAAGGTTTAAGGTAGATTTACCTTTGTAGGGAAGTCTCTAACTTATTGAGTTAAATCCTAACAATTCTAAGGTCTAAATTTTAGCATAACATTTTATTTCTTTATATATCTTTAATACCTGAGGGTATACTTACTGTGTATTTTTACACCCTAAAATATTAAAGTTTACATTTAAACATTAATATAAACTAGTTACAATATCCATTTTATAAAAATATAGGAGAAAGATGATTTTTTTTTGTTTTTTTATGAAAACATTCTTGGAAAACTTTTAGGATTCGGCCGTATGCATGAAAATAAAATATTTTTTTGTTTTGTTTTCTTTTTTTGAAAGAGAAAATTAATTTAATTTTTTTTTGGATTTTTAAAATTGTTTAGAAACATTTCGGAGAAAACCGGGTATTTTAATACCAAATCTGTATCCTACAATGTAAATATACAACCCGATATTATGCAAAATTATTGGAAAAACATACTAGAAAATCACAAATTTTTTGAAAGGACTTTTGAAAATTTTTAAAGTTTTTTGTTTTTTTGAAAATTATATGGGCTGGGCCCAGTCTAACTGGTGGCACAACAAGATTATCTCTTTTTTTTAAGTAGGTTGGATCTGGCCCGACCATATAGGTTTGACAGCCCAACAGATCTGACAGGTCCAGCCCGCCCAATTTAGTGGGATGATGCCATTTACTTGCAAAAGAAATTTTGAAGAGAGGTTGGAGGCGTTCCTAATGTTGCAGAGAAGACCAGAGCGTGGTTGGTGATAGCGACTGTGGCAGAGACACGGTGATTATGGTAGCACAAAAGAGGATGGTGAAGGGGAGAACTAGGGAAGACTGATTTTTTCCCAAATTTGGCTCAGATTTCTCTTCCTTCATGCCATGAAATTCATCCCTATTTATAGAAGGTGGAAGAGGGACATTTGATGATGTAAAATCTTTGTCCTTGATTTGACCCCAAAGGATCCTAACTATTGGCTCAAAGTGGCCATCATGGCCTAACAAAGTTACTGCAAAAGGGCTAGTCAGGTTGGCCATGTTGGGGCGATGCCACAACAGTTATGGGTCAATCGGCCAGAACGAACTACACTTCGGTGTAGTCAGATGTCAGGTCATCGTTTGCGTGTAAGTTTTGTCAAATTTAGTAGAGAGATGAAGCATTAAATGCCTTTAGAAAGAGTCCACTCGAGCATCTTTTCAGGCGAAAATTTGAAGAAGGAGATTAACAGTAACCAAAACGGCATTGTTTTGGTAAAGTTCATTTTAGTCCTTTGATTAATAATTTCTCTCAATTACACCCCTGATTGACTTCAAACTTTCAATTTTGTTCAATTTTTCCCCTAACGAACTTCATTTTGGTCATTGATCTTGGATTTATGCAAATTGACTATTAAACTTTTAGTTTCCTTCAAATTCACCCCTGATTTCATCCAATTTTGTTCTCATAGTTCAGCGCTTTTTACAAAATAATCATTGGTTGTGATTTTCTTGAATTTAGCCCTCAAGTGACCCCCAAAACTTTGAATTTCTAACAATTTTAACCCTGATTTCAATCAATTGACTTGATAAAAATTAAATTTGGTCTTTTCAAATTTTAATTTCTCAATTAATCTAAAATTCAACCAATTTAAAGTGTAATTAAGTCATTGCACCTAATTAAATCCTTTAATTGGATCCAAATTAATTCTTAAACATAATTAAACTTTTATTTGGGCTATGATTAAATCAAATTAGCCTATTGAAAATCTAATTATGTCTTTGGACTTAATTTTTATGCAGATTCATCCAATAATCATGTATCTTGACCTTGAATATGCATTGTCTCTCCTTTGATTTTTTTTTTCATTTGAAATCCTTTTAACTTGTGTTTGCCAAAATACCAGTCTTTTGGCGGTTATTATTTAACTTTTTTTTATTTTGATTTTGAGGAAAGATGAATTTTATGAATAACCTAAAAATGAGTTATGACATTCAGTATCAGAATGACTTTGTTTTTCATTGATGATTTTCCAGTGTCATAATTAGGGGTGTTTAAAAAAACAGATCAACCGAGAAAACCGAAGAAAAATTAACTCAAAAAACTGAACCGAGATGAAAAACCGATTAAACTGATTTTCAAAACCATAAATTCAAATAGGTTCGGTTCGGTTTCAGCTTTATGATGTGCCGTGAATGATTCGAAAATCGACAACAATGAATCTGATGAAAATGGATGAAGGATGGGTCTGGTTGTGTTGTCTTTCTTTTGGTGTTTAGGTTGGATTATAGTGATTTTAAGGTAAATATGATGGAGGATAGACTAGAATGATACTTTGATAAGTCGATCTGGACGCCACAGAGATCAATCTAGGATTTCGACGCCACACTCTTTGTGATTGAAGAGTGATAAGTCAGGTAGGGTTCTTCACAAAATCAATTTGGAAGAACAACTCTTCATTCTGTGAATTAAGTTTCAAATCTTGGCCAAAAGTATTTTATTACATATTCTGATATTATATTTATAATTGGAACATCCCTCCAAAGTTAGAAAAAATTCAACATGACAGAAGTCAAGCCCAAAAATTAGACTTTGATAAAGTAACTAGACAAATTTAACTAGCACACATTTTCTGACTTTAATTGAAACATAAACAGACCAAATTTAAAATGGCTATAACTTCTTGCACAACAGTCCAATGCAATCATGGTTGGACAATCTAGAAAGAACACGTTCTGAACTTGAAATCCACCTAGATTAGTCTTGTTTTCACATGCAATAGATGACTTCAAATTCGGGTTCAAATTCATTTACTGTTCTGACCGTAAACAACATCAATTCCTTCACTTATTTGCATTATCAACCCAAATTCAAGTAGCCCAGCATCAAAAGAACCATTAAGGGCTTTTCCCATCTCTAAGTTCCAATTGTAGGCAAATAAGCACCCTTGAACCAATTTCAAACTGATTGCTAATTGTAAGTCCGACGCAGCTTCAATCATTCCAATTTGACTCGTCAAGGCCCTTTGTAGTTGTTTCCCTCTCGCTCTTGTCATTGGACCATCTGAATCCTCTTGCATATTAGATTTAACTTTACGAGATGGATTATAATTCCCATGATGCACATCACTTTAAAACTGAAACCAGTAAACCGAACCGGACCAACCAAAAAACCTAAAAGATATAAAAAAATCAAGAGGGGTATAAATAGTTAAATACTGAAGTTAATCTAACCCTAATATAACCCCCCTGCCCTCACAAAAAGTTGCCGCCCATATAATATTTTTCTCATTTTTACTTTCCCTTTCATCTGCTATACGTCTGTCTCCATTTTAAAACTCAAAAGCTAAGCCACCCACAAGTCCCACATTATCTAGATTCTAGCCGAACACAAACCCACCTCTTCATCTCCCTGATTACCATAAGGAAGTGTATTTATACATGTGATCAAACATCTATATAGATAAAATAAAAAAATGAGCAAATCCTGCATGCGTGCTATAAAGAAAAATAGACAGGTCATTATCCCTCTCACAAGCATATTTTCCAGAATCATCTTCCAAGGAACATAGGGCATCACCAACAACAACACGGATTATGCCACCAGCTTAAGTATGTTTCTTAAGATCCGATAGCCCAAAATAATCACTTGCTTTATTGATCAACTAAAAATGTGCAAAAATCCATTTCACTGAATGGATTAGGTTTCCTGGTTTTATGACTTAATTTTTATGCAAATTTGTCTAATAATAATTTAATTTGACATTGTATCTGCATTGTCTTTCAAACTTGGATATAATTGGGTTCCTAATTTTTGTTAAAAATCTCAATTCGGTTCCTTAATTCTTGTGAAAGCCTTTTCAGCTTACTCTTGCCAAGTTGCTAGTCTTTTTTATTATTTTCTTTTGAATTTTAAAAGAAAAAAAATAATTTTGGGAGAAGCCTTAAAATTGGGTTATAACAGTTAGTTTGATGAGAGAGTTGTTGAATTTTGGTGGTACAGATACAAAGTTTTCGGTTGACACAAATGTTGACCTTTAAAGAGGTAGATCTTGGTGTTCATAAATTTCATTCGATGAGGGGAGTTTAACTTAAGTTAGATCTCACATCAAGAAGTTTTTGGGTTGCAAGTTGATTTTGTATTTTTGAACTAATTTTTAAGTTGTTTGAAATCATAAAAGGGTATATCTACGTCTTTAATTTATTTGTATGTGTGTTTTGGATTAGAAAAATGTTTGAAAATGAATTTTTAGGGTTAAAAACCTTTGCCTTTATTTTTTGATGCTCTTAGGTCGTTGGAAACTGGAGAGGCAGATGAAGCGTTGTTTGAATGAATTGAAAAACATTTTTGGCTTGGTGAACGATGATGCTACAAGAATATTTTTTAATGGGAAGGAGCACAGGTTTGCCCTTAATTTTTGGCCCAGGAGCTTCGTAATTTGTTTAGAGGGATTTCCTTCAAAACAATTTAACTTTATTTAAATAAAATCAAAGAATATTTTATTTAAGCACACTAATAATTTTTTTAGATTATGCGAGATAATTTTTTGACCACTTTTTTTTTCTCAGTCACATGACTCAAGTTGCAAATTTGACAGGTTGACTTGGGTTGACTTAGGTTTTTATTTTTATTTTTTTCCTAATATTGATTTTTTTCAATTTTGATACTTCAACAATGGTTTGGTTAGGAACTAGCCTTTGTACTTTTTATAATTTTTCTCGTGGGATTCTCATAACTTGGGTCATGAGTTTGGCCTGTTTTCTAAGGAAAGGGTTACTAATTAGGGCAGGCATCAAAGGAAGAGAAAGAGAGAGTGTGTGGTGCTGTTGGAGCTACATCTATTCCGTCCACCGTTGGATCGTTCTCATTTCTTACTATGTTGTTCATTCCAACCCTCTCTCAACATTGACTGAACGGATCTGTGTTTCAATCAACGAGGTTGAAGATATTGCTCTCACAATATTTCTAGTGTTCTGCATTTCAGTTCTGGAACTATGGAGAAGTGGTGAAGCTGCAGCAGAGCGAATGGGTTTTCTTCATGGGTTCTCTTATGGCTGTCATAGACATTAAGGCCCTTGCCATACTTGAAGATTCAATTACAGCTCTTTGGAAAGTTTCATTTTTTTGCTAGTTTCAAAGTGGTGTTGTCATAGCTTGATCTCCTTTGTTCACCGTTGGATTATTACCATTTTTTAGTATGTTGTATGTCGGAACCTGCTCTACATCTTGACCGAACGGATCATTGTTACAATCAGTGTGCTGGGAGATACTGGCCTCGTAATTCTGTAATTCTCTTCTTCCTTCATGAACTAATCTGAATCTTGTTGTTTATGAGATTAGGTTGCTGTTATTTTTGAGCTTAGGTCACTTCTTGGACTCAGTTTCGATTCTTAGAATTTTGTTCTCTCTAGTATTTGTATGCTGCCATAATGTCTCTATGTTCTTCTGTGGAAAATGTTCCAACGGTTAGCTCTAACATTGAACACCACAATGTAGTTAAGATTAGAACTATGGGATGAGGATTTCTCAGTTTCAAGCTGATTCTGATGTTAGCATAGAGAAACACTCTACTGTCCAAGCTTCTAATGCTGCCATAATGTCTCTCTAGTCTGGACATATATTAAGATTAGAACTATAAGATATGTTGAATAGCTATGGGATGAGGATTTCTCAGTTTCAAGCTGATTCTAATGTTAGCATAGAGAAACACTCTACTGTCCAAGCTTCTAATGTTGTTCCAGAAATGAATCATGTGTTGGGTTCTAAAGTTGATGAGGTGAAGGTAGGGTCTCAGCAACAAGAACAACTAAACCTTAGACCAAAATTGAATTTTTTAAATGCTTTGAAGGGTTCTGATGTTGATGACAATGAGGGTAGCAAGACCCTTGGTATTAATCCAATCCGTAATCTGCACTTTGCTCCCCCCACTATGACAGATGGTCGTGTGACAGTAGCTCCTCCACTTGATGTGTTTGAAGATGGCTGTGAACTTTGGAAATCCACCCTAGTTGGTCATTTTGTGGGGTAGAAATTACCGTATCCCGTTGTTAATTCTATTGCCAAAAGAATATGGGGCTCTTACGGTCTATCAGAAGTTTTATCTTCGGATAATGATTTCTTCCTCTTCACTTTTGATTCTTTCGATCATGCCACTAATGTGCTGGAAAGAGCCCCATGACACATGGCAAACAGACCTTTGGTGCTTAAACGTTGGCAACCAAACATGCAGTTTTTGAAAGATGATTTGGCCAGAGTTCCGGTATGGGTTAGGCTGTATAATGTTCCTCTCGAGTATTGGACTATTAAGGGGTTGAGCTGTGTAGCGAGTGCTATTGGGGTCCCCATTCATGCTGATCATACTACATTGTTGCGTAAAAGGCTTAGTTACGCAAGAGTTTGCGTTGAGATAGATGCTTCGAAGACGCTAGTTAAGGAATACGACCTTCGCTGTCCAAATGGGTTATTCATAACAATTTCAGCTGATTAGGAATGGATACCGTCGAAGTGTAGTAATTGCAATGTCTTTAGACACACCACAGCGATATGTGCTACTAATAACATTGATAATCTTAAAGTGGTGGCAGAGGGTAAGAGGAATGTAGGAGCTGTGAACTCTAAATCTGCGGATAACAAGCAAAATCAGTTTCAGTGGCAGGTAGTTGGTAAACGAAATCAGTTTCAATGTAAGACGAACTAGTGTTTAAGAGAGAGTGTACTGTCCGGCCGAGATCCTTTGTTCCTTCCAGAACTGAACCACCAAAGGCTAAAGTTGATGTCGCTCCTGATGCCAAAGGTACATCTAAAACTCAACCTAAACGTACCCGTGATGTTAAATGTTTCAGGTGT
>Ga0307515_10019667_pt1 | contig 12125 bp, 3 predicted proteins | sample 17_EM_MG_FD_194513 | JGI IMG/M metagenome (GOLD analysis project Ga0307515, IMG submission 194513) | Populus trichocarpa ectomycorrhiza microbial communities from riparian zone in the Pacific Northwest, United States - 17_EM | ecosystem: Host-associated > Plants > Roots > Unclassified | place...
TATACCTTCTTTTTTCAAAAATTTAAAACAGTAATAGAAATTTTAATGAAATTTCTTATCTTAAAGCTGATAATTAACTCACGTTATCATCTTAAGCATGTTGCCCATTGCCATCTGAAACTGCTGTGACGTATCTGTACACAAAAGGACGAATAAAATGACTAAAAATCAACATAAAACATCGTTTTTGTTACCATCGTTAATAAAATCAAGAGCTTCATATCAGTTTCTTGAGTAAGAATCGTAACAGTTAATCTTATAAGGATTATATGTCGCTAATATTAGTTAAAATTTTCCACAATTATTCAAAATTCCACGTTTCAAGAGTCATGAGAAGACCCTTTTTTAACCAAATAAGCAAAATATGCATAGTAATCGCAACCAAACAGAGATCAATATGTAAAACATTATCATTAACAAACAGCCTTATCTAATTATTATGAAATTATTTTTTTTTTCTCAAACTATTCTGCTTAACCTAAATCAACCACAGAAATTCTAGTAGACACTAACAAAATTTGTACGGTCTGAATTAAAAAGAAAAACAGAAAATCAACAGCGGAAAATCATGTAATATCTAAATCTAATTAGAACAGATAGCTGAATGCTTTAGCAAAACTCGATTAATAAATAAAACGCTTGAAAATGATAGTTTAAGATTTGATTATAATAACAAAATCATATAATAATAATAGCAGCAGCAGCAGCACCAAAACAAAAACTAACCTAAATTGAGATTATTCGAAGCGTAATGAGTGCATAATATACAAAATTGAAGATATGAACTACGAAATTTAAAAAAAAAATAACGGAGAGAAATGAACTCGAGGCAGAGAGAGAGAGACGAACCGTAAACAAGAGAAGAGAGCAGAGATTCGGATTCGGATTCTGATGGAGCAGCAGGAAGAAGAAGGTTTGGATCGAGCTCGCTTGGTGCGGTAGTCGCCATTGAAGATATAGCTTCTTTTTTAGAGATAGATTGTTTGTTATGGAATCAGAGGGAGCGTGAAATGGAAGGATCCTATAGAGCGGGATTTTTAAAATTTCTGCAGGAGCTGAAATGTCAAAAAACACCCTCCACTGAATTTTGACATGGGCGTAGAAATCAAAGGGAATATTATTGTTATGAATTTTTAAAATTATTGAATTATCGTATCAATTAATTTTTTAAGTTGATTTGAGAGTTCTCTTTATTTTTAAAATATTTTTTATTTAAAAATATATTAAAATAATTTTTTTAAAAAAAAATTAAATTTTATTTTTGACTTCATTATATCAAAATAATCCAAAAACATAAAAAACAATAATTTTAATCAAATAAAAATAAATTTTAATTAACCTATGTTTGAGTTGCATTCCCGAATAGATGCATAGTAGGTTACCAAATCAATTCAAATTATTTATTTTTATTAAAATAATATCGTTTCACTATTTTAAGACTTAACTTAACTAAATTTAAATTGAATTTATCTAAGTCAATTGAATTTTTTAAAATTTAAATCAATTCAAGATATAAATTCTATTTTTTTCTTGATTAACCTATCATATTGAATTTGAGGTGTGATTCATTCACGGTAAATTTTAGAGTAGATTTTGTAATTATAACTTCGAACTCTTTTTTCATTTGAGCAATTGCAATTGTAACTAGTATTTGATACGATGGAAAATATTAATTCAAATGGACTGAACTAAATAAATAATTGTCTTGTCATATATTTGGTGTGCTTTAGATTTAATTGAATCATTTGCTTTATTTTGTATTTGTTAAACATTAGACGGACTCGACCAACCTAAATACTAGATTTTTTTATTTTTTTTAAAAATAGAAGAATGATTGATTCAATTTGACCGTGTAAAACACTCTTGAAAATTAAACTTTATATTGACTCGAGTTAATGGTCAACCTGACATGTAACCATGTCATGGAAGAACGTGATTCTATCATCATGGAAGAACAATGATGATCCTTCTCAATGCCTTATGCTTTTGAGGTTGATGCTAAGGGTTTAGAGTTGGTTGTCAGGCATAATTCAGTCTTGGAGTGTCGATCTGGGTCATGAACGGTGTCGGGTTTGGAGGTGTGCCTTCATTGAATTCAAACTCCCTTTATAGATGGCTCTTGTTTATAATGACAGAGAAACATACTTTACTTACTGTGGTAATGTGACTTCCAAATTGGTTTGACCGAAACAAGATGGTATCGTCCAGCGGCTCACTTGGATTGACCGGAATGTACACTCAGGTGCACCGGGAGATACCTGCGAAACTTACGCATTTTGCAGTGCTTGTGACAGATGCATCGTCGACCAATCCCCTGTATGTTAGTGTTTGGAAAGATATGTGCCGAATAACCATAGCGAATGGGAAAGGGCAGACCGGTCTAGGGGGTGTGTAAAGTATTCTAATTCCTAACATTAAACTACCAATGACAAAGAATTGAGCAATGAAAGCTGATCACAGAGGAATGCAAGATGAAATGCTTGAGTAATTGTTATTGCATGGCTTGTAGCAATTCAGATATAAATCAACACAGAGGACTTAGCTTGGACTTGAATTTTAAAACTATATCAATAATAATTATTGAGCCACGCTTTATTTGAGTCAAGTTTAAAATTATGATAATAATTATTTTTTTTAATGTTAATCTGAGCCAATGATTCTGATTTGCAACTCAAGCTTGACCCCAAATTGACCTTCGAGTCGAGTTTAAAAACTATAATAATAATTATTTATTTTTATGTTGAGTTTTAAAATTATAATAACAATTATTTTTATCTTTATGTTGATTCAAGTCAATTAAATTAACCATTGTACAGAGAATTGGATAAATTTACCCCACTCCTTTTAGTGAAACAAAAATTTCTCCCCTAAAACAATCTTTAACAAAACAAAAATTAATTTTTATATTATCAAAAAAATACATCAAGTAACTTTACAAAACAAAAATTATCATATTCAATCCATCATTATCCAACATACCAACACTACTATTTATAACAAAATTAGTGGCCCGATTAAATTTTCTGATTCTTGATGGATTGTTATTTGATGGGTGGATCCAATGTAGTTGGAATCGTGATGGGCTTTCTTTCAAGTCATCCACTCGTAAAACTAATGAACCTAACCAGGCACATTGATTTTGTTATATATATTACTGCATGAGGAAGGGACTTCAATAGTTCTTCGGCTTTTGTGTTGTTTTTGCTTTTTATCTTTCTATTTTTTTTACAAAAATATTCTTGATTTAAAAATATTAAATTAATATTTTTTTAATTATTCATAATTTTAACATATTAATATTAATATTAAAAATAGTATTTTAATATGTATTTTCAGAATAAAAAACAACTTTTGTGTAATCTCAATATTTTTGCTCCTTTTGTATTATTTTAATATGTTAATATTAAAATAAATTTTAAAAAATAAAAAATTTTATTTTAATATATTTTAAAATAAAATATACTTAAGTAGAATCTCCAAGGTTCTTTCCACTTGCTTCTTCTTCTCTGTTGCCTGGGTTTTGGTGTGGCTGTGTGGTTTTCCATCATGCCCTTCTTTCTTCTCCCTTCGTTAACCAGCTGGCCTGGTCTTTTGGGTACTTTTATGACCTTAAATGCACTGTCTATGCATCTCTTCTTCATTGGCTCTACGATCTCTAGGGTTTTGCATTTTTTTGGCTGGTAAGCTCATTTGGGACTGTCTAAACCAAAGATTTGACAGATTCTTCGTCATCTTTGCTTTCACCCAGCCCTCATTCTATCTGCTTTTGGTTGTTCACAGTCAGGCTCCAACCAGATAAGTGAATTTGAACTGTTTATGGTTTGTTTTGCAATGATTAAACTACTTCAGTAGCTGTCTTCTCATGAAATCGTTTCAGTGGCTGTCTTCTCATGAAGAGCTGCCCCATCAATTCATTTCCCACGGTTGTATAAAATCGAACCATTAATGAGTGGTTTCCAGCTTGGTCTCCAAGTAAAAAATCTTTCCCCTGCTTGCATTATTTCTTTTCTTGCATAGAGTAACACTGCAAAGTGTCAGACTATTTTTATTATCGAAAAACATAAACGAAAAACCAAGGGTTGTCATTAGCCTGTCCAAGCTGTGTCAGGGTGGGGTTCAATAATCTGATTTTCGTTTCGAAAATCATATTAAAATGATAATCAAAAGAATCCAGTATCAGTGCATTACCGACCGTTTATTTATATATTTAAAAATATTTTTTAAAAAAATTATTTTTATTTTAAATTTATTTTTTCTTTGTATTTTTATATTATTTTAATATAATACTGTTAAAAATAAATTTAAAAAATAAAAAAATTATTTCATAACATTTTAAAGAGAGTTGCTCCGCGAACTCTTCTTCGTCCTGCTAAAGCACTACTTTCACAATTAAATCACAATTAAACGGAATCTACAACTTGGATATAGATAGTTTAGAATTACATTTTTTTTTAAATAATTTATTTATTTATTTTAAAATATTTTTTTATATTTTTAGATAATTTTAATATAATAAAATTAAAAATAATTTATAAATTATAAAAAAATAATATTTTAATACATAACAAAAATCAACTTAAACCTCAACACCAACCACCCCAGTCAACTTAAAAATATTTCATAAAAATCATAAAACAAACCAATATATATATATATATATAGTATTTTTTTTTATATTGGACAACTAATTTTTCAAAAATTACATTTTATATTCTCTGGAATTAACACAAAAATAAAATAAAAAATATCTATTTAATTATAAGACTGTCATTATATTTTAAATAATAACTAACTAAAGAGCTTGTAAAACTTAAAAATAACAAAAAATATCACTAAATTTCTTAAAGTTAATTCAATCGACTTGATCAAGATTTAAGTGAGATGATCAATTTAACTTTTAGTTTTTTTATATATAAAAGATATAGTTTCAAATTTATTTGTTATTTTTTAAAAAAATATATATATAATTATTATAAAAATATATAATCATTCCTTCATGTTTTGGCAATTTTTCTCCTCCACGCCAAGACCCAATTTGTAAATGCACGTCACAGTCACACGTGCATGATCTTCAGCAGCATCATAAATTTCCTAGGCATGGAAGTAGGGCAAGGCTTTGCATTAAATGTCTTATGTCTCATCAATTCATTTAGGTCATATATACATAAACATGGGGTAAACTAACCACATATGATCTTTTGATCTAATCTTAAATTCTTTTTTTTTTAATCTTAAATTCTTATTCATATACTCGATGCTCCATCAATTCATTTCCCATGACTGTATAAAAAAAAGTGTCATTAGAAAATGAAAGGCAGAGAGATGAGCACCATTAATGAGTGGTTTGAACTTTGAATTTTGAAATCGAACCAACCAGCTTGCTCTCCAAGTAAAAAGATCTTTCCCCTATGTTGGCCGTACGATCTCATTAGTATTCTATCCATTAAAATATCGCAGTTGATGCAGGCATATCTGTGCTAAAAGAAAACTCGGTGAAAAGCTTAGAAAACATGCACAACACAGCTAGTAATATAGGACGTCCGTTTACAGTATTTAAAAGATTGCTTAGACAAGACCCCTGTGCCCAGTCGACGCAAATTAATTAATGACCAAGTTGGTGGACTGTATTTTCCTTCACAGTTGGCTGAGTTCGGCCTAACCATAACCACACAATTTGCTACTGGCATTGTTCACTGTATGTTCTTAGTGGGACAAAGTACATTTAAAATGGTATTATTACAATTGATGGAACGATAATGACTCCATAATCACATTATATAGCACACATTCGTTTTAAACCTTTCAATTTTCGATTCAAAGTTATAACATCATGCATATAGGAAAATAAAAGTAATTTAATCTTTTGATTTCTATTAATATTTGTAAATTCAGGTTATGCGTTGGGTAACTGGATAGAAATTAAAATAAAACAAAATTAAATAATGTGATTTTGAAACAATTTGTTTTTATTGGATTGATTATGTTATAAGTTAATCTACTTTAATTTAAAATATCATCTAAGCTGAGTTAAGAGTTGAGTTGATAAATTATGGAAATAATTTTTTAGAATGAATTCAATAATACTATTTGCTATCATTTAAAATAATTTATTAAATTTATTTTTATATATTATAAAATATTTTTAACTCGGAAATACATTAAAATATATTTTTTTAATTTTTTATATTAACACATTAAAATAATTCAAAAAACATAAAAAAATTATTTTTTAATAAAAATAAAATAAAATAAATTTTAATAAAATGCCATTTGAAACACAAGAGATTTACTCTTGGTTTATACATAAACTAATCTAAAAATATCATTTATGATAAAATTAAAAAAAATATATTTTGTTTTGAAATTTATTTATTAGTTAGAATTTATTTTTTTATTTAATTAATTTAAAAAAAATTAATGTATTGTTTTAAAATATCTGTTAAGTATTATTTGAATGTATTTATTATACTTTAAAATGTGTTAAAAAAATAAAAATAAAATATTTAAATAAAAAATTACTGCAATAATCCTAGAATGAGAATAACGGGTTAAGTACTCGATTTCTGGGCACACATTTTTAAGATTTTAAAAGCTGAAAAAGGAGAAGGCAATTAATTTATGCTAGTTAATTCCTTAATTAGTTACATGTGTGCTTTCTTTATTATTCCTGGTAAGATTATTTGTTATTGTATAAGTTCAATATTCAGTTTTATAAAGCCAGTATAAACTTTTATTCAATTGTTAAGTGCTGAAATTTTATTAGATTATTTTGAAAACCTTATTATATAGAGTTAACTAGTTGTTTTCATTCTAGGTAGATCCAAATTAGACATACACAGAAGATATTGTTTTGAACTTTTCTTTATTTTTTTGTTGTTTTTTAATTTGTTTTCTATTTAAATTAGGATTTCAACTTAATTATAATTTTAATAATTATAGCATTTTTTCTTGTATTTAAATAGTTTTATATACTATTTTTTTAAAGAATTTATGACAGAAACCTTTTAGAATACAATAAATTAATTTTTTCTACAATTTCTTTACCATTAAGGACTGTAAATTTAGATTTACAAATCCTAATTTTTTTTCTCTATAGTTTAGAGCTATAAAACTTTAAAATTAAAGAATCTTATTCACGTCACATGTTGTCGACTAGTATTTTAGGCTAGATTTCTCTTCCACGTCAAGTTCAGCCAAGTCCTTCTCACACGTGAAGCCTAGCTAGCTAGCTCCATCATCCTAAATTGTGTAGCCTAGCTAGTAGGTTTTGACTAGCTGTGGAATATAAATGTTGTCTGTCTCGTCTATTCAATTTAAGAAAGACTTCACATGCTAGAAGCCTAGAACCACAATGTGTGTAGATTGTAGTCTCTTTTTTTTTACCATTAAATTGCTAATTTTGAGCGTTCCATGAAGATTTAAAGCCACGGTGCAAAACATTTACATCACTCTCATAACATCTCTACACTCAGCTTCTATCTTCTTTCATTTTTATAATAACCGGCCATGACTCACAGATTCAACAATTATAAAAAACGACGATCACTACAGGTAACAGGAAACCGAAGAAGACGAACATGGTAATGTTATCTCTACAGAGTTTTGTTATAGAAAGAGTGTGGTGTTTTTTTTTAATTTTAATTTATTTCCTTTTAGGGTTCGTTATCTCGAAATGGAGGAATCCTCCAGCAGTTTTCCGGAAATATTCAATGCAAAAAAAAGCACCCTTTGTGTGCACAACGCAGAAATTGAAATCACAAGTGATAAATGTCTTATAAGGGGTCAAGCAGCATTTCTGGGCGAGGACTGCCCCAGGGGGATATCAATACGGTCGTTCTCAGAAAAGTAAGTTGTTCCTGTGATTTTTTTTGTTTATACTGTTGGAATTATCTCTAATGGTTTTATTGTGTAGTGGTGTAAAATGCACCGATTTTGTTATTCCACGAGAAGTCCATGTGGTTGAGGCTGCCACCCGTCGTGTTGCTCACCGTGCCACCAGTCCTCGACATTCCGACTCCTCCTTCCAGCACAATCCGAAAAAGCCCCACAAAAAGAAGCTGAGTAAGCAGGCATCCCTGGAGTAGTATGTTAACTTAATTTGCTGTTAATTTATGTATTTTAAGTGAACAACTATGTTTAATATTTTATTAACGTATCTCTTAACTTTGTAATATTTAGTTGTTAATTTCTTGCGTTAATTATGTGGATCTTGTTTATAAAGATCGTATCCTTGTGACTTAATTGCAAGCTTTAATCTTTTTCTTAAAGGGTTGCCTTTCTGATGTTTTGATTGTTAGTTTTGTTTGTGTTTTTTTTTTCTTTCATTTTACTGTAGGTGTTTTTTGTGTCTGTGGTCTGACTAGCTTTTGGGCTTGTGGGTGTGATTATTTCTCTTTGATTAATCAGATAGTTTAGATATTTGATCTTTATTTAGTGGGATTTTGATGAATAAAGCAAGGTTACTTGTTATGGATTACATGGATATCCGTGTTTCCTTATTCGTATTAGTTTGCGATTTGATATATTGTGAATTTATCTTCTTGTATTTGCACTGATTTATGACACGTGAGCAACGTATATTAATCTAGGATGTTGATTTGATGTTGTAGTTGTTAACTTTGTCATGTGAATTTTTTGTGGCATGTTCTATTGTAGAAATGGAGCTAAATTAAAACAAGAACAATAACTGAGGCTAAAAAATTAAGTTTTAATTAATTCCTCTTCTTTAAAGAGCTAAATTATATATCAATATTGGATCAAATTGACAAAGAAGATTTTGAATCTAAATCATGTTAGATTAATTAATTGAAGATGTCCATTAAATTAGTTACTGATTAAAGGAAGAACAGTGAAATTAAGGATGGAGGGAACATGGCATTCCTGCAAATTTAATTTCAATTAATAATCAAACAAATAAATTGACTTGAAAATTGTAGGACTTTTCGCAAAATCCATGGCTGCTAATTGGGAATACGGTGCTCGTGGCATCTTTTGTTTCATAGGATGAGAGCTTGCAAGTTGTTCTCGATCCAGCTGGCCCCTACGATAAAAGCCTCCTCTTTTGGGAGGGCATGGGCTGGTATTGGTAATGTCACCTATCATTTTTTATTTGTCCAATTGTAAATTATATATATATAAAATTGTCATTTTCTATTATGGGGCCAAACATCTATTTTGAGTAAAATTTCCGCACATACAAACTTGCTACTTCAAGCCAATAGAACCTAATGTTTGTCTCATTCGTGACAAGAGGATTCTACTTTCATTAGAGGTGTAAACTTGTGTAAGAAAAGAATTTGAAATGGAGATGTTATCTTGACAAATTGGTTTTGGTTATGATATGTATTAACTTCAAGACCAAGATTATAAGTTGATTAGTGGTCCTCTATGTGACTATTAATGATTGTAATATTATTAATGAGGTGTTGTATAATATTTAACAGTTAATATAAAACTAATGTGGTATAATCGTGTTAATGATACTAAACGTTGGATTAATGAAATTGAATTAATGAAAATCTAATAAGGGTGAAGACAAAGTTTGTATTAGCTAGGAAGAATGCAAGAACTGATAAATTCAAGTGGATTGTATGATTCTTGATATGTTATGAATTTGATGACAATTACAACAGTGGAATGAAATTCTATTAGCAGTGGCAATCTACTTTGAAATGATGTACCTTAAGGTATTCTGAAAGTAAATAATGCTGCAAAAATTCTACCTGATTCAGCTTCTTCGCCAGCTGAGGAACGCCACAGCGATCAGCTAGACCATTATATACCTATAGAACAGCATGTGAGTAAATAAAGCAATAGGTTACTGTAATTGATTTTGCAACAAATTAGGTATAACATTAAGGAGATAAGGCAGTCATACTGGACGACTACGGAAGAACAACTCCTCCGCAGCAAGTGCATCGTTGATGCTCCGATTGAGTATGATATCCTGCATCAGCACCAGGATAGCCATTCGAAAGATTTGTCCATGAGTGGTCTAGAATGTCATGGTTCGTATTTCAACAGGAAGTCACATCATGTGCAATATATTATGGTCCTAACATGCACAGCCAGGAAAATTTCATATAAGTTGAAAAGGCTTGCCGGATAGGTTGATATGTCTTCAAAATGTATCCCATGACATAAGAATATTGAAAATCAAAAGATCAAGAACAAGAAAAGATTTTAAAATACTGAAAAAGGAAAACAAACCATATAGAAAATTCTTATTTTTAATGATTACCAGTACCGGATATTAGTTTCTACATTCAACCAGTAAAGCGTCAGAAAAAAAAAACAATACCAACACAATTCCTTATGGGAAAAACAGGTGCAATGAGCAAAACAAGTAAAGCATATTAAAAAACAAAAACAACTGCCAAAATAATTTATCAACCACTTCACCAAGTATCAGCAAAGCAATAACATAAAAGGAGGAATAAGAAAAAAAAAAAAGAATGAGGTAACAAGGCAGGGCCCAGGAAAATAAGATGCAGAAGGACGCGCCATTAAACCACTAGCATGCACTATTCCTACGTAGTTACATGATTACCTCTTGACTACGATTCACAACACCAACATAACCAAATCTAAGGGGAATCACTTTTCCAAGCAAAAGATTACGAGCATCAGTGCCTCTGTCCATAATGTCCAACTGAGTCAAAAGAAAAAACATGAAAATCCTTATAAGGAGCAACCAAGATGCTGTAGATATTAAAACACACAAGAAACATGATGTTAAAGTTGCAAGCTCACCTTCGTGATTATTCCAATGGTTCTATAACCTGTCAAAAAAGATTAGCATAAGTTAAACAAGATAAGCATGACAAAGTCACCCAGGCAGGATATCAAAGGCACACTTACCATCAGGATCTGCATTTCCTGCAATCTGAAGAGCATCTGAGTTTGCTAAATCTGAATTTGCTGCTGTAACAGCTAGAATCAGACAGCTTGGTTTTTTAATATATGACATGATCATAGTTCTAATTCGTGCTTCAATATCGGAGGGTTGATCACCCACAGGAACCTTTGTTATACCAGGTAGATCGACAAGTGTAATATCAAGAACATTTGGTGAAAAAATCTTCAAACGAATTTGCTTGTCAGAGACACCTTTGTTGCCTCCTGCTTCCTTAGCAGTCTCAGCCTGCAATCAAATCAATATTATTGAATAATGAGCTGACTGGTTATTGAAAGTGAAATTTATTAAGTGGATATCAACAATCAATGAACCAAACCCTTATGTACAGTAAAATATTTCTAAGTTGAGAAAATCTATTAGAGCCACGCATGTAACAAAGACTTGATTAAACATGAATATTACCCTATTCAATACAAAGCTAAAAGAGCAGTTAAAAAAAAAACCTGCATAGTCAATAAATTGTGTTGGTACTTAGCAATTAACAAGAAGACTGTTCTTTTATATTAATTGGAATTTATCACTTCCATTTTTACATTGCAATATCTATATCAAAATGCTACCCAAAGTACAGCCAAACAATGTTCTGATAAACAAGTAAAAACTTTTCAAAATAAGGGTTTTTGCCTCCAATGTAAACAAGGCTGTTCAAGTACTTAGAGAAAAATCCACATGCCTAATCCCTAAGTGCTAGTTCCGCAACTCCGACAGCATAAACAATGTGAAATAACTCCAATATCACTTCAAAAGTAAACAAATTATAAATTTAACAAAATCACTTAACCATTCAACTACCAAAATCAACTAAATACATCATTTAGTACACTCAATAAAATCACTCAAGCAAAATTACACTAACAAACCAAAACAAATCACAGTATAACTATTAATTAATTCAAATTACCTCCCCATTCATACATTCCTAAACACCAACTAAAAACTTCATCAATTTTTTTCCTTTACACTTTTCCTTAAACTATTAGCAATTGAATTGCTAAAAGAAACTCTGAATTTAACTACACCTTGAAATTCTCCCAATTTTTTACACCTCAGTTCAACTATTACAAAACAGAAGACCTGCAAGCCCACACACAGAGAAATAATAATACTAATAAAATCAAAATTGATCTCTTAAGACATTTACAATACAGGAACAAAACACAAATACTCTTTCATGCAATCCAGACCTTAATTTCTCCATATTTTTGTT
>Ga0307515_10019668_pt1 | contig 12125 bp, 7 predicted proteins | sample 17_EM_MG_FD_194513 | JGI IMG/M metagenome (GOLD analysis project Ga0307515, IMG submission 194513) | Populus trichocarpa ectomycorrhiza microbial communities from riparian zone in the Pacific Northwest, United States - 17_EM | ecosystem: Host-associated > Plants > Roots > Unclassified | place...
ATCGACGAACAATTTAACCAACTTGACCCATTTAAAAATCAGGTAAAAAATCCATTGATTTTTTTTTTTTGAATTATTTTTTATCAAAACGACGTTGTTTTGAAAAAAAAATTCTTGTCAAAACAATGTTGCTTTGGATTTTTTTTTTATTTGGATCAACTTGAGTTAACCCTTTTGAATGGTGACTCGGGCCTTACCCCAGGTCAATCCTTGAGACAAGTTTTAAAACTATGATAATAATTATTTTTATCCTTACATTGACTTGGTTCAACCCAGGATGACCCTCCTAAACTATGACATAGACCTTTCCCTAGATCGACCTTCAAATTGGGTTTTAAACTATAATAATAATCACTTTTATCCTTACATTGACCCAGATCAATCCAAGTTGACCCTTTAATTCCGTGACTCGAGCCTTGCCTTGAGTCGATCTCCAAGTTGGGTTTTAAAACTATAATAATTATTATTTTTATTCTTATGTTGCCTCGAGTCAACTCAGGTTAACAATCCTGACCCATGCCTTAGGTCGACCCTCTAATTAGTTTTTAAAACTACAATAATAATATTTTTTTTATCCTTACATTGACTTGAATCAATGATCAACCCGACCTGTGACCTTAGCCCAGCCTTGAGTCTACTTTCAAGTCAAGTTTTAAAACTACGATGATAACTATTTTTATCTTTACATTAACTTGAGTCAATGATCAACCCATCCCGTGACCTGGGTCTTATCCCAGGTCAACCCCTGAATCGAGTTTTAAAACTATAATAATAATCATTTTTATCCTTACATTGACCTGGGTCAATGGTCAACCCGATCTGTGACCTGAGTCTTGCCCTTGATCGACTTCCTAGTCATGTTTTAAAATTATGATAATAACCAGTTTTATTCGTATGTTGACTCAGATCAACTTGGATTAACCCTTGTATTGAGAATTAGACAAGCTTGTCTTACCCCTTCAGTGGGACAAAAAAATTCTCTACTAGAATAGGTTTGGACAAAATTAAAAAATAATTTTTTATTGTCCAAAAGTGCACCAAACAACTTGATAAAAAAAATTGGCATGCCCATCTTTATCTAGCATATCAAACAAGTTAATATTTGAAGAGTTATTTTGTGTTTTATATTAATTATATATGCTAGAAATCCTATTTTATCTTGTTGGGTTTATAATAACTCTTTTCTTTTAGTAAGATAGTTTATAATGCTATTGAAATTGAGATTTTTTTACTTAAAGTATTGTCTCTTATCTCTTAGGTAAATAACTAAATATGTTCTTGTATAATTGAACAAGTCTTTGCTTTGTTACTATGTTTTTTTAATTATGTCTATCATATCCTTGTATAATATCCAATTCCCAAATATATTCTTCAATCAAATATTTCTATCTAAATCAAAATAAATATATTTTTCATTTTAAAAATATCCCTCGGTTATATAATATCATAAAAAAACTTTTCATTAAATTGCTCAATTTTTTTTAATAAATAAAAAGATTTAGAATACTCAATCATTCAAATTTTAAAAAATTAAACTTATATTATTGTACAACACAAGGGCATTCTCAACATAAAAAAATATAATTATATCAAATTGAATGAAAATTTTAATAAAAGTACATTTTGAAAAATTGAATATTATATAAGGACATAATAAATACAATTAGAAACCTAGTGACATATTAAAGACTTGTTCAAATATACAAGGATTAATATAGTTATTTACCCCTTATCTCTTAGTGAAATAGGTTACAATCCAATTGGGTGTAAAATCTTCACGTAAGAAAAAAGCAAAAATACTTTGAAAAGAAAAACAGTAAGTTATATTATCTACTTAAACACAAACATTAAATACAAACATAATGAACAAAATTATCTAATAAAAATAAATTTAAAATCTACAAGTGACTATGAAAATCCCTACATAAGTAAACATTTCACTAAAAAAGAAATGCACCATTCTATTTAAAAGAAATACAATAAAAAAAAATATACCAACCAAACTAAAAGAAAAAAACAGGGGAAAAGAAGTATAACTAGCAATCACACCAAATACTAGAAGAATACCATATAATTAATTCCTTTGATAAATTATCAAAGATTATACTTTCAAGAATATTGATCAAGACTATGCATTAAAATCCGATTACATTAAATAAAAAAAAAGTAACAAAAGATTCAAAAACTCATATTTTAAACAAAAAAAAATAAAAAGTAAAATCCATATTGAATTAAAGATATAACAATCTTTATGTTTATATAATTGCAAAAGATTTATAGTTAAATATGCCACAATAAAGATTGGTTGTAGTAGAATAAATTCATCTAGAAGTTATTACCGACATGCCATAATTTTAATAACAAATATCAGTTATAGTGTAAAGGGTTCATCTACCTCAATTTAAATCAAGGTGCAGAGTTGAAATCAAACACCATGAAATTGAAATAAAACCCATGCTTGGAAACCTGTTAAACATGGATCTTCAAATCTTTCATAGCTTAGATCAGGTTGTTATCCCTTTTTTCTTTGGTACAAATTCTTTACTTGATTCTTGCTTCAATTCTCTTGATACTATCATCAATGGATCATGCATATACTCAATTTAACATACATGTTATATACTTTACTATCATGACAATTCAAAAGTGTATTTTTCATACTTGAAGCATGCCTCGTACTTTTGGTCATCTTAATATAATCTTCTTAAATCTTCTCTTGAGGGTTCACTATTCGTGATATTTATTTATGAAATCATCCGCTTTTATCACATCAAGACGAAAGTAAATTCATCCTCTAAGTATGTATCACACGGTTCCTAAGGAATAGGTACCATCTTGTTTCTAATTCTATAATTCCCAACAATTTTTAATCAATAACCCAAGTAGTTGACTATACACAATGACTATAGAATGTTTATCACATTACATATATATCTCACTTTTAATATTTCTTAGACCAATGTCTCAATTGTCAATATATTACCCTAAAAACTAACTCAACAATTCCTTAAAATATTATACCTTTATAACTCTTTTAATGTATTCTTGATGCTATTCTTGACTCAACCATTATTGGTTCAATCTTATGTGGGCTGCCAAAACTCTTTTCAAACTTACTCCATATATAAATACAATGTATTTGCCCAATTAGCTTCTAACACTCTAAAGTTGTGTTTACTAACATGCTCTCTATTCTCATTATCCAACTATTAAATGGGTTCTTCTAACCTATGGGGGTCTTTCACACAATTAAATTTCCTTCCTCCATGCTTCATGCCCATTAACATAAATCTCAATGATATATTTACACCTTTTATAAATAAATCAACATCTTATCTTATGCAATTATTCTCCTTGTAATACTAGCAAATTAGATAGCTAATCAAATGTCCTGGCAATCAAATGCATTGACGTCATTAGCTACTCTCAGAGCAGCTAGTTAAATCAAATGTTCTAGTCATCAGTTTCATTGATTCCACTAGGTCCACTTAGGGCAGCTAGTCAATCAAATATCTCAGTCATCAGTCTTGTTAATGCCATTAGCTCCTTTCAAACAACTTGTCAATTAAATATCATGGTCATCAGTCTCACTAATGCCAGTAGCTCCACTCAAGGCAGCTAATCAATTAAATATCTTAGTCATTAATCTCATTGATGCCACTAGCTCCACTTAGGGTATCTAGTCAATCAAATTTCATGATCACTAGTCTCATTGATGTTATTAGCTCCACCCAGGACATCTAATCAATCAAACATCTCGGTCATCAGTCTCACTAATACCACGAGCAGCTAGCCAATCAAATATACTAGTCATTAGTCTCACTAATGCCACTAGCTCCACTCAGGGCAGCTAGCCAATCAAACATCTTGGTCACTGGTCTCACTGATGCCACTAGCTCCACTAAGGGTAACTAGTCAAATTAATTTTTTCATGGCTTTTACATTTTGACAATTACATATCCATTATATACATATATCAAGTTCATTTTGTTAATCAAAATCAACACTTTATACATAAATGCATAAACTTGTTTCCATATAGCATCTATCAGATTTCACTCTAAATAACCTATTAATAACTTGACAGTCAATCGTATTGACATCACTAGCTCTACTCAGGGTAGCTAGTTAATCACCTTTTTTTTTAATATTTACATTCATATAAATACATGCACATTTAAAGAATTTTCAATTCTAAAAGCTTAAGAAATTCTGTAAGCAGAAAAGAGTGTAGTGCACCTACCTTGAGCTTATGTGCATGTTGTTGTTTCCTGTTGTTTTCCTATTCCCATAGCCTTTCTTGTACCACTAAGGATACAATTATCATCAATAATGCAACTAGCACCACTATTTCAATTCACTTCTCATCTAAGTATTATTTTCAAACCAATAGCAAGGAAAATCCTTAAAATTCCATACACATACATATTTTTGTTGTTGTTCATACTTACACTTATCAATTCAAATGTTAGAACCCTCAATCAACATCAATTATAAGCAAATATTAGAAATTGATTATTCCTAGCTAGTTTAGTCCACCCAACCCCAAACACTGTTCGATGTTTTAATCATAACTAAAGTTGTAGAAATCAGTTTTGAGCATGATTATTCTCTATCAAAAGATAAAACATAGAGACATGACTTTTATGAAGGAAGCAACACCTATATTTTCCATCTACACGTATACAATCACTCATTATAACAACATAAGAAATTTGTCAAATACTATATCGGTCTAGACCTTTCCTCGGTCTTTAGCTCATATCAAGAATTATATAACTCCAAATTAATCAAGAATAGTTTCATTTGAAATTTAACATATGTATCTACAACTTTTGTAAAGAAACTAATTCCAAATTCTATCTTTTTAAAGCCCAAAATCAACAATCACATTAGCATTTGAAATCTCTCCAAAGTTATATCAATTTAGACCTTTACTCAGTTTTTAGCTGATATTTTAAGTTATATAATTTAGTTTTAATCAAGACTAATTTCATTTAAAAGCAATATTTGTAACTCTTATAAAGAAACCAACTCCAAATTAAATAATTTTCAAGGTCTAAATTTAACTAGAAGCTGAATAGTCAAAACATTTATAATCAAACTACATTCAACACAACTCATGGATTTCTCCTAAAATTTCTTCCATGAATAAACTTAACTCAACACAACTAAGTTCAAGAATATATTTTAATGACAATTAGATACATAGTTTAAGTCAATCTATCCTCATTTTTAAATGGCCTATTTAGTCGAACCATCCTAATAAGAGAATCAAAGTTTTCTTTTCCATTTTTCATGAAATTTTCACCTAATCCATTCTTAAAACACATGTTTTTAGCACTCAAGTAGTTATTCCAAAGTCATTTGAAACAAGAATTTCAAATCAATTTTCCTCCCTTATTACTAAGTTTCGGCCAAGTCTAAGATTATAGCTTTTTGGATTCTTTTCTTTTCCTTTTTTGTTTCCATACATTAATAACATTATACTTGACCATACAACATGATTTCAATATAATTTCAACTAGCCATAACAAGAAATTTCTATCTTTCCTTTACTAAAAGTTTTGGCCCAATCATGACATCTAATCCCTATGAAGATTTATTGGTCTAGAACACATTTTCAAGCATCAATAACATCATTCATAATCAATTATCACATTTAAACCAACAAAACATCCATCTTTCAACTTTCTAAACCCTAGCTCAAATCATATAAAACACTAACCTTTTAGTTCTTTCAACTACACATCAAAACAAGAGAAATCAAGCATAAAAATCACTTACCCATAGTTCCCATGACAAGATTAAGTGAATTTCTCTAGCCATTTCCTCCATTTCTTATTCCTTTTTTTTGAACTCAAGCTTCCTCTCTCTTGATTTCAAGCTTCCTCTCTCTACATTTTCTATTCTAACTCTTTAATCTTTCATTTTTTCTCTCAATTTTTTTTGTTCCTTTCAAGATTTATGTATTTTAAATCATCCAAAACCCTTTAATTTCTTGAAATTCTCTTTAAGATTTTCACCCTCTCAAGCTCTTTTTTTTTTCCTCCCTTTACCATGGCTAATCGGATTTTTAATAAGAAAGGGAGGGGCACTATTCAATTTATTTATAAGTTTGCCACTCATTTATGCCTCAAATTGTTTTCTCGTAGACCACCCGGTTTTCTACTTAAATCATTATTCCTTACCAAACTCTAATTGACTTGAAGTTTTAAACTAAGTATAATAGTATGTCAAGAGACCCTTTGCAAATTTTCAGCCCGATCCAATGGTCAGATTGAAAGTTAATCGCGATAGCTTAAAACTTGTCAGTAGGTGATTTTTATGTCAAAATCTGAATTTTCTTGTTCAATCATTACTTAAATTATATCAATAATTTCACTAAGTTCTTGGAACCATTTTATCATTCCAAAATATATTTATTTTACCTTTTATCATTTATTTTATTTACAAACTTATTATCGTTATATGGTAATGTTATCGGTTTTTTTTATTGTTATTTTTTTATCCATCGAAACTCGATATCAAGTGTGCTGAAGTTAGGAATTTTAATCTAAAATTCATAGCCCTTGTCTTAACTTCAATAATACCTATATATTTATTTACAGATATCATCTTCTTCATACACGTCACATTTATTATTATTTCTACCATTTATTTATTTCTTTTTATCCCGAGCTTCCATTACTCATTGAGATCTCAATCCTACATTTATACGGGGGTTTACAATACAATTATTAGTTTTTCTCTCATCAAATCCCTTATGATATCTAGGTATCGTTCGGTTTCTCATTTCATTTGTAGTTTGCTTATTAGAGAAATTCTTATTAGAGAAATTGTATTTTAATAAAAGTTTTTAAACTATTTTTCAATTCCTTCCAATTAATTATTAAGTGCCATAAGTTTTGATTTTTTTTTTCTTTGATGAATCGAAGGACGGGGTAATTGCTATGTACAAAGAGACATTTAAGGCAGGACTTCATCTTTGTCTTTATCCTATTGTCATTGAGTTTCTCAATACTTAACACCTTACGCTACCCTAATTTGCTCCTAATTTCTAGCTTCATTTATTTTAGAATGTTTTTCTATCATTTTAATTACCATTGCAGTCTTTTCATTGTTCCCCACTTTTATTAAACTAGTGCTCGATAATTTCCTACCTTTTATTATCTGCATAGGGATTATAAGACGATCTACTCTATGTTGTTGAACATATATATATATATATATATCAAACATTACAAGAAATCTATTGACTTTAAAATAGAGCTAGTCAAGTTTTCTCCATAGGGTTTGTGATTGGTTGTCTAGAAGGTTTTCGATCTCTACCAATTGAAATACTATAATCAAGACTTCTCCATCATTTCAAAAGGTTACCTCCCAATATATCTATGGAGTTGATTGATGTTTCTCCTGATAAGACTAATAACATTATTTATAATATCAAGGGAATTCAACTTAACAAAGAGAATGATGACATTGCTAAAATTAGCCATTCAGTTGAGCATTCAAATAAGTAGAGTATATTCAATTTTATGCTTTCATTTTTATTTTCCTTCATGTTTATATAGAATCTTATATGTGTCTTATATTGAACTCTCATGACAACTATAACCCTATTTATGGATAATGATTATTTGTTTCATGCATCATTTAATTTTTGTTTATTTAATTTCTTTGATATTGGAATAACAATGAAGATTATTCACTTACTTATTTGATTGGGACTAAGCTCCTTATGAGATTAATGTTCATTAACATTAGGATGATGGTAAGGACTATCTATTTATTAGTGATGATTTAGTGAGGATCAAACTCTTTATAGGATTAATACGCTTAGATATAAAAATAATAGTGAGGACCATCCATTTTTATTAATGGTTTAGTGAGCATCAAACTCATTATAAGATTAATATTAATAGATATTAGGATGATGGTGAGAGCCATCAATTTTTGTTGATGATTCAACAAGGATTAAAGCATGCTTAGATTGGAGTCAATCATATTGAGGCATCGATGGACACTTGTTATTTGTTTAGTGAGGACCAAATCATTTTTCACATTGATAATATCTTTCATGTGGTTACAACAAAATTTTTTTGTTTTAGCCAACCATTTAATGAAGACTGAGTTATGCTATAATAGTACTTCTACTTCTATTTCAATAATAAAAGGAAAAGTACTTCCATTATGTTATACTACTAATAACATTTTCTAAAGTTTTGATAATTCCAAGGTCTAGCTAACTCTTTGCCTCTCAGTACAACAAACTTGTAAATCTTTGCTTCACTTCTTTAATGACTTTAAATAAACCTTCCTAATTATATCATAGCTTTATTAGGTCTTTTCTAGAAGATTGTATTCTTCACAAGACTAAGTCACTCAATTTAAACACAAGGGGCTCACCTTCATGTTATAGAATTAAGCAACTCTGATGCGGTCATCACGTGATTAAGCAACCCCCAATGAAATAGATAACAACTTAAAAAGCCAACAATCAGGTTTGATAAAACCCTAACCCAATGGTAATTGTGTATTTAAGAACCAAAGGTATTGGAAAAAAACTTGGACTCAAAGATAACCTTAAGTAAATGAATGTAACCACGAAGCTAGTTAATCTTTGATATGTCAGTGTACGATCTTTATCCCTGCAAAAAAAAGTTATTTTGCCACAAACAAATAGAAAAAGAACTCACTTTATTCTTCAACTTGCTGCCAAAATTTTCAACTCAAAAAAACATAATATAGTCTCCTCTAACTAACCTTAATTGATCCTTTTTGGGTTGCAAGCTAATTGATCTAAACTAGTAATCAACTAATATAAGTCCAATAATGAAATAAACCCCTAAACAATGTGTAATATGCCATAACAAACCCAAATTAAAAATAATTATTAAAAAAAAATGGGATAATAAAAAAAAACTCTTTATGCTAAAATTTCTCCATGTAGCTCGAATCTTCAATTTTCGCACATCCTTGACTATTTCAGTCATGACTTTAAACACGTCGTTCTCTCTTATCTGGATGAATAATTGGGACTACCATACATGGTTGAAAATCTTGAGATGTTTAGTTTTCATACCAACTTTAATAGCATCAAAATACCACTTGTAGCTCCAGATATGACTCAAACAGTACACAAAGGTTTAGTTTGGTAGATTTGACAACATTCATGTAGTAATTTCTATCATTTGAAATAATATGTTCGGGAACTCCATTTAACTTGAAAATTTATCAAAATATAGTTTCATGCATTTAGTATCTCCCTGTAAAATTGCAGCTTGATCCGATGTACGGTTTGAGAGATATGCATGATTTTGAAACATTGGTCAGCAGACATTTTAAGGCCAAATTTAGACCTGATTTGGTTCATATCAAACAACTAATGTATTTATTTAACTATCAGTCATATTGGATAACTCTAGGTCTGGTAACCATACATTGATAAGAATTAAAGCCTTTGTTCCATATGTTAGGCCTATAATGTACTTTTAGTTATGTTATTCATGGTTTTTTATTAGCCAATAACACTTGTAGAAGGTCATATGCCCACTGTTTTCTAGCCTCAATCTCTAGCTTGGTTCACTGCCTCCACCTATTTATTTTTTTATGGATGTATGATTGATGTTATCTTATCAATATTAAGTTGTCAATAAAAGTACTTATATCAACAATGGTTTACCATTATCTATTATAATTATTGAGAAGATCCTAAACTTATAAATTATGTTTTTCCACATGAAATTCTTCTTGTTTATTTTTAGTTATCTAGGCCATTGCTTAAGCTTTCATCAACTTAATAAAGTAATATATTACTATCATAATAAACTTCCATTGTCTAAAGGTTTAAAGGAAGGGCCCAAAAATTAATTCCTTATTATACAAATAAACAAGATGTTGTTATGCTTTGTAGATTCCATGTCGAATTATGGTGCAATTCTTCAAACTTCTGGCAAGTGTCACACTTTTTTACCATTTTGATGTAGACTTTGACCATAAACCCTAACACTTTTTATGATTATATTCTAAATATATATTTATTTGAGTTTGATCTCATTCCAAACTTTCTTATTACTTCAAACACCTCTTCCAGATCTTTTACATGTTTATTCACCAATTCACTTTTAACTAGTATATTATCCATATGCGTTTCTAAATTCCTCATTAACTACTACCTAAAAACTATATTTACCAACTCTAATAGGTTACACCAATAGTTTTAGCCAGAACGACTACCATATAAAAATATGCGCCATTGTCTATAATTAAAGACATTCTTGATATTTGTTTTCCATATTTATCTAGTTTTACCTTAAGAATACATCTAAAAACTCAAAAATTCATGCCATATGGTGCCATCAACTAATTGATCGATTATATGTAATAAGAAGCAATCTTTAAGACATGCATTGCTTAAGTTTATGAAATTTGTACACATCCTCCATGTTCTATTTGTTTTCTTAACCATTACCATATGGCTAACCACTTGGGTTAGTCAACCTCCTTTATGAAATTGACCTCTAACAACTTCTTTATATATTTTAAAATCATATATCTTCTTTTTATAGTAAACAAAAGGTTTTTTTTATTCGTAAACACCCATTCACTATGCTAAACTTGTAAGTGATCACCATTTTTTATACCCCTAATATATCTTTAGGCCCTTAAGCAAAAGCATCATTATTCCTTCTACTGGTATTGACCTTTCCACCCTACCCTTTTATTATATATTGAGGATGTTCATATGTGTGGTCTTTCCTCTTTTCAATTATGTTTCTTTCTAGCTAATAATTAAAGGGATCTGATAACGAATGTAAGTTCTCACCTTATCAACTGTTTGAGCACTCCATTTATCCCTCTTCCATGATGGCTCTACTCTACCTTTCCTTTCTTCCACCTATTCTTCTCGAATTCTTAAAAATTTAGTTTCTTTCCCTGACCAATACTTAGTCTCTTACATGACTTCCTTAAGATGTATATATCGTTTAACCTTGTTTTAAGCTCTTGCATAGTTTCTGGTTCCTCCAATCCCAATGCATTATTGAATTCTTCATTGTTGATTGACACCATAATTGCTACAATTAAATATGTTATTTCCAGTGTTTTTACATCTAATCTTATAAGAACTCCATCAAAGTCTCTCCCATTCTCTGCCTTATAGCCATCAATATTTTACTTGACCTTTTACTTGTGATGAAATGCCCTAGAAATAGATTATAGGTGTCTTGAAAACTAGCAATGTACTATGGTGATAGGTTAGAGAACTAGGTCATTGGTGTACCCTTCAATGTTGATGAAAATGCATAATATAACATTGGATCTATAATTTAGTACAAAGTCATCATTGATCTATAACAACTGATGTAATCATTTGGGTCTATTAACATGTTATATGATTTTAGTATAAGGATCATCATGTATAGAGAAGCTTCAAGTATTGTAGCTTATAAATGGAGATTCCTTTTCTACTTGCCCTTATTTAATCTACACTTCGGGGCTTCTTTTATTCTCTCTTATCTTTATTAGTGTATCTTTCTCATTAAAACTTTCACTACTTTTTTTAACCCTTTGTTTTTACTTTTTTTTATCTCCCTTTTACCTTTACTCATACCTCTTTTTTTTTTTTTGCTATACTTTCTTCTCTATCAACCTCTTTTATTTTATACATTGATTAAGCTTGCTTAGTCTGAAATAAAGCCTTGTGTACTACTTTGCAATCATGTTTTGTATTTTATACCAACCTTGGTCTACTTTTGTTCCTTTTTATATGATAAGTCTTGTTTTGATATAAAAATAATTAATATTGAATAGTGACATAATATGTGTATGTGTTGTATTATTACTTTTTATATCAGTCATTTCATTTTCTTATTTGTTTCTCAAGTTTTTCTATTTTACTTCTAGCAAGGGTATTATAGTCCTTTTACATATAGTTGCACTTTTCCTCACAAAAAAACATGAGTATTATGTAATTATGAATATGCAAGTTCAATGATAGAAATCAATAGGTGTATATAGATGAAAGCCTTGGATTTGAGTTGTGACAAAAATAAGGGTGCGATTATAATTTTCTATAGATGGGGATTTAAATAGAAACTTGATTAATAATTTGCCTTATTTAA